>JGI20133J14441_1001419_pt1 | contig 19493 bp, 21 predicted proteins | sample RS3BMetagenome_FD_14441 | JGI IMG/M metagenome (IMG submission 14441)
TCGAAGAGCTCAAAAAGCAGGGCATGTTCACACGCTCGCGTATCTGGAACCGGAGGATTTCGAGGAGTGACTGGCGCTCAATCACGAGGGTACTCGAGGGAAGGATGGGTGAGGCCGGGGTGAAGGAGCTCGACCCGTACGGTTCATCCTCCTACTGCTCCAGGTGTGGGTGGCACAACAGAGACCTGAATGGGGCAGACATCTTCGTGTGCGGTGGGTGCGGTCTCCGAATCAATAGACAGCTCAACGCCGCCATCAACCTCTACATGAGGCTCAGGTTCGGGTACACCGAGAAGTGGGTTGGTGGAAGGAAGCGTGTTGAACTGAAGATGGAGGGCGCTTCCCAAAAGGCATGGTGGGACCGCGTGGTGCTTCCAAGCCTTGTGGGTGGGTGCGTCCTGACAGGGGCTGAGCGGAAGACTCCCGATGAACCCGTGAGGGAGTTGCATGAAGCTGTGAAGCCCAAGCTCTACTATGCATATGATAGGTGTGCTGATGCGTACCTACGTATACCTACGTAGAGTGAAACCCCATCCTGATCAGCATCAAAAGGAGAGAGCTTGCAAGACCAGTGAGGCTGAGCGCCCTGAATAGCGTTTTCGTGTCATACACAAAGTGTTTCAGCGGATTCCTTTTTGGGTCGGCAAAGTCCCAGTGGATCCTGAAGTGGTCGGTGTACTCTCTTATATGAATGCTTCTTCCGTTCGGAAGGTTCAGTCTCCAGTTGCTTATGCACCCCTTTTTCCATGCTATCAGACTTTTTCTAAAGCCGAATAGCTTGGGGTCCTCATTGAGACTTTTACGAATAAAAAGGTCGACGTGAGGGGGGAGCCTTTGCACGTTCATTATGACGCCAACCCAGCGTGCGCGCCATCTCTTCCATACGCGGTCGCGAGAATTCAACCACTCTACCCCTTTGTAACGCAAGTTAACATACAGGGTTACATTTAAATTTTATAGAAAGGTTGAAACTTCGCAGGCGGGATGCAAGCTCCGACCTTTCGGGGTACGTGGACCTTTTTAAGCGCAGGATTTTCAGCACATCGTCGGATCGTTCCCAATACCTGAGGCCGTAAATCACCCCTGCGGTGACTTTGTAAATCAAGTCTGTTTGTGGGGATAGCCGGCGGAAAGTGCAAGCAGTCAGAAGGAGGTTTGCGGTGACGCTCTTCGATTGCGAAAAAAAGCAAAAAACCGAAAGTTCGAGTTTCAAGTCTTCTGTGAGGAAAACATCAGGACAGCATGGACTCGGGTCCGCCTACTGGCAAAACGCTTAAATCAATCTTTGAAGGAAACTGTATATAATGCCAAGTCACGGCTCGCTAACAAAGGCCGGCAAGGTAAGGTCGGCAACACCGAAAATTCAGGCAAAGGAGCGAAGGGCCTCTGTGCCGAGAATAAAGAAGAAGACTCTGTACTTCAAGAGATTCGTTTATGGTGCAAAGAGGGACGAAGGCAGGTCAGGCCGGTAGCACGCTAACGTTTTGCATCTTTACGAGAGGAGCGGACGGCCCGAAACACGCAACTGTTATAAGACGCTATCCATGTCCACTTTGAATCAACTTGTCGAATAGTGAAAGCCGCTACAAAAGGGTCGTCGTCGCTGTAGATGGATCGAAGTTCGGTGACAAGGCGCTTTCGGATGCAATTGAGCTCTGTCGTCTGTCGGGTGCAAAGCTCATGATTGTCAACGTGGTGCAGGAATTTCCGAGCATGTACATGAGCGTGGCAGAGGGAATGGTTCCGCAGCCCGCGATAGATGACTACTACAAGGCCGCGCGCAGGTTCTCAGACCATCTTCTGAAAAGAAGCCTCAAGAAGGCACAGGAATCTGGTGTAGTCGCCGAAACGTCGTCTCTTGACGCGCCCTCGCCGGGAGAGGCCATCGTAGAATACGCAGAAAAGCAGGGCGTGGACCTCGTCGTGGTGGGTACGCGAGGGCTCACCGGCCTCAAGAGGGTGCTACTTGGCAGTGTGTCACGTGCAGTTGTCGAGCACGCGCACTGTAACGTCATGGTTTCGCGCTGACTAGGAGGTTGACTTGAAGGTCAAAGGAGAAAACCGAATGATTCTGCCTTTACTGGAAGAGAATCCTCCTTGTGAGTAACAAAAAATTTGGAAGGTATAGTACCTGCGTAAAGGAGTGCCCGTGACCGTGAACCGGCCGGTTTGTGGCGACACTGCGCGGTTAATCTTGGGGGAAAACCCCGTTCGCAAGGGCGGAGTAGTTCACTCTCAGATTCAAAATATTGCAGGGGGTAACTCATGCTTTTTAAGACCGAACTGTAAAATCCCTTTCAGTGTACCAGAAAGCTTTTTATCGGATGGAAGTTTATGAAAGCCGGATCAAATGAGACCCGCAAGCTTTGTTGTCTTTAGGCCTTCCACTTTAAGGGAGACCGTGGAGCTTTTGAGCGAAAACGACGATGCGAAGTTGCTAGCAGGCGGGCAGAGTCTGATACCCATGATGAAACTACGAATATTCAGTCCGCCTAAGCTTGTCTCTCTCGCACGTGTGCGTGAACTTCGGCCGTCAATCACTGACGCGGGAGGATACGTCACCATAGGAGCGCTCACAACTTACGAGGACATATCAACGTCAAGCGTTGTCAGGGAAAAACTCCCCGCGCTCGCGAAGGCGGCCTCTGAAATCGCAGACCAGCAGATTAGAAACAGGGGTACGATCGGAGGAAACGTGTGCCACGGCGACTCTGCCGCAAATCTTGGCGTGACTCTCCTTGCCCTAAATGCCACGCTTGTGGTAGAAGGAAGCCGGGGGACGCGTAAGATGGCGATCGACGGCTTCCATCTCGGCCCCTTTTCGGTTGCGCTCGAGCACGACGAGGTGCTCAAGGCGGTCGAGATACCCTATTCGCCCAGCTCAAGACAGACGTTCATGAAAATCAGCAAAACTGCAACCACCTGGCCCATGGCTAGCGTCGCGGTGAACCTCAACATATCCCCGGCAGGCGATGTCCAAGATGCAAGAATTTCGCTCGGCGTTGCAGGACCCACCGCGCTAAGGGCCGAGAAAGCCGAGGACTACCTGAAAGGTAAGGGTCTTTCTCACGAAGTAGCCCTCAGGGCGGGAGAGCTTGCGACAGAAGGTCTGAATCCCCCCTCGGACATTCACGCCCCGTCAGAGTACAGACTCCAGCTTCTCAGGGTGCTAGTTACAAGGTCGCTCGAGTCACTTGGAGGTGCTGAGTAGAGATGACACAGGCTTCTCAGAAAGGACTTGAAGAGATGGTTTCCGTGAGCGTAAAGATAAACGGAAAGAACTACGTGGCCGAGGTCGAGCCGCGGCTTCTTCTCGTTGATTTCATTAGAGACGTCGCCAACCTCAAGGGAACAAAGATAGGTTGCGACACAACGAGCTGCGGTGCGTGTACTGTTCTTCTGAACGGCAGAAACATCAAGTCGTGCACCATGTTCGCCTTTGAGGCGGACGGGGCAGAGATCATGACCGTGGAGGGACTGGAAAAGGACGGCGAGCTTCATCCACTGCAGGAGGCCTTCTGGAACAATCATGCACTCCAGTGCGGCTACTGCACTTCGGGAATGCTCATGTCCTCCTACTACCTGCTCAAAAAGAATCCCAACCCAACGGATCAGGAAATCCGCAAGGGTCTTGCGGGTAACGTATGCAGGTGTACGGGGTACGTGAATATAATAAAGGCCGTAAAAGAGGCGGCTACAAAGATGCAGTCGGGTGAGAAAAGGTGACCGAGCGGGATTACAAATGGATTGGCAAGCCGGTTAGGGTGAAAGAGGATGTCTTTCCCATAACAGGTAGGGCAACATACCTTGACGATATCGAGCTACCGGGGACGCTTTATCTCTCCTATGTCAGAGCGCCTTACGGCCATGCAAAGATCAAGAAGGTGGACTTCAGCCGTGCTCTAGCAGAGCCCGGAGTGGTGTACTGCATAGCGGGAGATGAAGTAAAGAGTAACTTCTCACCGTACATGCAGATAACCGAGCCTCCGGGGGGAAAGATACTTGATTATCCGCTTGCCGTGGACGAGGTCAGATACTATGGCGAGCCAGTGGCGGCCGTTGTGGCTACTAGCAGGTATGCCGCAGAGGACGCGGCGGCCCTTGTCGAAGTGGAGTACGAGCCCCTGTCTGCGGTTCTCGACGCGGAGGATGCCCTCAAACCGGACGCCCCTCTGGTTCACCCTGAAGCAAAGACGAACCTGGTATGGGAGGGCGTGTGGGACCTCGGTGACGTCAACTCGGCGTTCGCGAAGGCTGACCGGGTGATCAAGGACCGCATATACTTCCACAGATATGCACCCATACCGCTTGAAACCCACGGTGTCCTCGCCTCCTACGATGAGTCACAGGACGTGGTCACGGTGTACAACATGATTCCCATGCCCATGTTTGTTATACCCATGATATGCGGTGCGCTCAGGCTTCCTCCTTCAAAGGTAAGGATGGTTCATCCGCCGAACATAGGCGGCTCGTTCGGAGGAAAGATCATCGGCTACACTCATGCGACGCTTGTCGCCTATCTTGCAAGAAAACTCAGGAAGCCCGTGAAGTACATAGAAACCAGGAGCGAAAACCTGGCCTCCGGTACGCATTCTAATGAAAGGACGTTCTACTTCGAGGCCGCGGTCAAAAACGATGGTACAATACTCGGTGTAAAGATAAAGGCGTACGATAACTGTGGTGCCTATCCAAGGTACGAACCGGCCGGCGCTGTAATCTGGAGTCAGGTCACCCCTGGCGTGTACGCCGTGAAGAACATCTACGTCGACTTTGTACAGGTGATGTCGAACAAGGGCCCAACCTCGCCTGTGCGTGGTTACTCAAGGCTTCAGCACAATTTTATGTGGGAAAGAGTGCTTGACATAGTCGCTCGTGAGCTCAAGATTGACCCGTCCGAAGCCAGGCTGAGAAACCTGATCAGGGCAGAAGAAATGCCGTACACAGGTCCCTCGGGTACGATCTACGATGGTGGAAACTACGAGCGCGCGTTCAGGAAGCTTCTTCAGGCACTCGAGTACGACAAGTGGAGGAAGCTACAGGCGGAATACCGGGAAAAGGGTCGCTACGTAGGGATAGGTTTTGCCACGGTCATCGATTCGGCTGCGAACAACTTCGGTCAGGTGAAGATTGTGAACAAGTACTTCCCCGTGTCCGGAAATTCCGAGGCGGCAATGGTGATGATCGATCAGGGGGGGCAGGTGGTAGCGAGGACTGGTACAACGGATACCGGGCAGTCACACGGTACGACTTTTGCGCAGATAGTTGCAGAAGAGCTCGACCTGGATCCCTCTAGGGTGGAGTTCCAGAGGGGGTTTGACTCCCTGAGCGGCGTGTGGGCAGCCCATTCGGGTGCCTATGCGAGTAGAAGCGCGGTGCTCGCAGGAACTGCGCTTTCAGTCGCCGCCCGCAGGCTGAGGGAGAAGGTGGTCAGGCTATCCGCGAACCTTCTCAAAGAGGACCCCTCCGACCTTGAGGTGAAGGACGGCAGGGTTATCAGCACAAAGAGCAGTAAGTACATCACCTTCGAGGAACTTGCGCTCATTGCCTGGTCAGATGTGCTCCAGCTACCAGAAGGGTTCGAACCAGGACTTGTGAGCTACTATATGTACAAGCCAGATTTCAAGAATAACCTGCCCGACTCGAAAAACAGGATAAACAATACGCTCACCTACAGCTACACAATGCACGGCACGGTGGTCGAAGTTGACCCGGAGACGGCCCAGGTAAAGATCCTGAAACATGTGGTGGTTGGAGACCCGGGTGTTATGATCAACCCGATTGTGGTGGAAGGCCAGGAGGTGGGCGCGACGGTCCAGGGTATGGAGGCAGCGCTGCTTGACAATCTAGAGTATGATGAAAACGGGGTACTGCTTGCGTCGAACTTCTGGTTGTATCCCCCGATCACCGCCCAGGAAGTGCCCGAACTTTTGGTGCTACACGACGCGACGCGCTCGACTTCCTCACTGACGGGTGTACGCGGTGTCGGAGAAGGAGGGGGAGGCCCGGTCGGGTCAGTCGCAAATGCTGTCGAAGATGCACTCGCCCCCCTCGGGGTGAAGATCAGAACCTCCCACATCTCGTCAAAGGTACTTTTCTCACTCATGAAAAAGAAATGAATTTTTTACCCCTTTTTGGGGTCAGGGTCTTAGCTCTGGCCTGAGCGCGTAGCGCTCCTTGGTGCACACGTCGAGCGCAAGCCCTGCGTACACTTTTGCACAGCCGTGGAGGTCGGAGACACTTATGTACTCACGGTCCTTGTCGGCAAGAGTCAGACCACCGAGTTTGCGGCCGCCCGACGGCCCGTAGTTCACAGCCTGCGCGCCCATGGCGTTAAAGTGCGGTGCGTTAGAGTACCAGAGCTCGTACGTGGTTTCGGGCTGCCTTCCGAACACCTTTTCATGGCTCCTCTTGATGGAGTCTACGATATAAGAAGACTCGTCGACCTCGGTCGGCGGATTCACGCTGTACGCCTCAAGTAACAGGTCGAGACCCCTTTCCCGGGATGTTTTCTCTGTGAACTCCTGGAGCATGGCCTGCACCTGTAGCGGTGTCCATTTTGGGGGAAACCTCACGTCAATGTACACGCTCGCCTCATCAGGCGTCCTTGAACCCTTCCAGGGTCTTCCGCCCTTCACCGCGGCGATGTTCACTATTCCCTTGTACCCCTTGTACTCGCTCATCTCTTCAAACTGCACCTTCCATTTCTTTAGCTCACCGAGGAGGGTGTCAAGCTCTTCTATCTTGTTCTTCACTCCTCTCGACCAAGCGGTGTGCACCACGGTTCCTCCGGTATTTGTGATCTTTGCCCAGAAAGAGCCGAAGTGACCCACCATGAGCTTGAGTCCTGTGGGTTCTCCGAGCACCACATAGTCTGGTACTCCGCTGTGCGTCACGGCGTAGTGTGCGCCGGCACCGTACCCTCGGTAGCCCGCACCCACAAACTCGTCCACCTGAGTCGCTTCTATTTCGCCAGACGTGGCCGAGAGCACCACGTCTCCTTTGAGCTCTGCACCCGCGTCGATCAGTGCCTTGAGCGCGCAGTAGTAAGCCGCATGCGCCGACTTCATGTTGAAGGCGCCAGCTCCGAAGATCCATTCCTCCCCTTCCCTCTCCTCAACCCTTCCTGCGATAGATGTGATCCCTCCTCTTATGAACTCCTCCTGGCCGGTGAAGGACACGTCAAGGTGGCCGTCGAACTGCAGTGTGGGACCCCCTCCAGAACCCCTGAGGCGGCCTAAAACGTTTGGTCGACCGGCCTCAACCTCCTGTACGGTCACTCTGAGGCCTAGCTCCTTGAATTTCTCGGCCATGAAGGCACCCATTTCAGCCTCCCTGCCGGTCGGACTCGGAATCCTTACCATCTCAAGCGTCAGGTTCTTCAGAAGTTCCCTGTCCACCCTTCTTACGACTTCTTCGGCTTCTACCCTTGACACAAAATCCACCTAAGCCGCCGGCATGCTGAAGCCGCCGTCGCATATCACAGTGTTACCCGTCATGTGAAGTGAGTCCTGTGAGGCAAGAAAGAGCACGACCGGTACTATGTTTTCGGGTTTCCCTATCGCCTTGAGGGGTGTATGGTCCACAATCCACTTTCTTCTTTCTGGCGTCCAGTCCTTTCTTGCGCGTAGCGAGGGCGTGTCCATATATCCCGGCGCCACGGCGTTCACCCGGACGAAAGGTGCGAGCGCAAGCGCATAGGACTTCGTGATCCCGATGACGCCGTACTTTGACACCGCATAGATGGGTGACCTCGGGCTACCGGTGACTATTACGTTTGAGGCAACATTCACTATCACGCCGGACTTCTGTTCGTCGAACATTCTCTTTCCCACTTCATGAGTCACGTACAGCGTGCCCTTGACGTCGAGGTCAAGAGTCTCCTCTACAGTCTCGACCGAAAGGTCGCGCCAGGACATCTGGGTGGCCGCGGTCTCCCCGGCGTTGTTTACCAGAACGTCGAGTCCCTTCCAGGTGCCCCAGATTTCTGACACCATCTTCCTTACCTCCTCGAGTCTCCTTATGTCCGCCTGGAGCGCGAATGCATCCTGACCTTTCTTTTTTATTTCCTGTACAACCTCCTCTGCCTTGTCCCTCGACTTTGCATAGTTGACAACAACGTTCGCTCCTTCCTCGGCAAGCGCGAGTGCAATTTCTCGCCCAAAACCCCGTGAGGCACCGGTCACGAGCGCCCGCAATCCGTGGAACCTCTTTCCGGGAGGGGTAGGTCTTCTCTTCCAGTCTATTTCTGTTTCAACCTGGGCTCCGCCAGGAACTTTACCCCAACTCATGCAGAAAGAAGGTTTACACTGAGTATAAGCTTTTTGTACCGGGCCGTTCGTTCAAGGAAGACGTTCCACCAAAGACTTTTATCTCCTCGAGGGTGTGCTATTCATGCACTTCGAAGAGTTTGCCGATGGTGCGGTGTACAGGACTCGCGGGAGGACTGTGACCGAGGCGGACGTGGTTCTCTTTTCAACTCTGACCGGGGCGAACAACTCCCTCTTTATAAACGAGGACTATGCGCGCAAATCGCGTTTCGGCACGAGAATTGCGCCCGGCCTGCTCACGGCGTCGATCGCGACCGGCCTGATTTACCTGCTTCCGAATTCTCCCTTCGAGGGAGGATTCATAGCGCTGCTTTCGTGTAGCTTCAGGGCGCTCAAGAGTGTGAAAATCGGCGACACGCTATACTGCGAGACCCATGTTGCCGAAAGGCGGGAGAAGGAAAGAAACGGTGTTGTGACACTTGCCTCTGCCGTGACAAACCAGTCGGGGGAAAAGGTGCTAGACATAACGCACGAGATACTCGTGGAAAAGAAAGTTTCAAACTGAAAGAAAGCGATCATCACCGCAAAATGCTTATACGCACATGAGGGTTTACATATCGATAAATATGGCCTCATCTTACTTTGGCAGATACACGAAATCCGGTGAGAATGTTCTCAGGCTCGCCACCTACCGCGAACCTGTGTTCGGTCTGAGAAGAACGGCGATCCTGTTCGAAAACCACGTGGTCGACCTGAATACCGCAAGCCGGGTATATCTAAAGGAACAGGAGGGAGACTTCGCCTTTGCAGCCTACTCGGACTACTTTGCGCCCACCTCAATGATGTCGGTCATAGAAAGGGGGGAGAGCGTGATCGCCCATATAGACCGAGTCTTCAAGCACTTCTCAACGGAGCTCAGGGAGGAAGCGAGGGGCCCAGCGGGCGAGCACTACGTCTTTCCGCGCGGCGAGGTTGTACTAGACGCGCCGCTCAGGCCGGGAAAGATCGTGCACACCGCAGGGAACTTCAGAGAGCACGCAAAGGAAGGTGGCGAGGCGGGCTGGCCTTTTCCCATACCCCAGTGGATATCGTTTCTCAAGAACCCTGATGCCGTGATAGGTCACGACGACTTTATTCAGAAGCCAAGCTTCACAGGCCAGCTTGACCACGAGCTTGAGATGGGCATAATAATCGGAAAGAAGATTAAGAACGTAGGTTCGGACAAGTCGTACGAGAGTGTGTTCGGCTTTACGGTGTTCAACGACGTGACTGCAAGAGACCTACAGAAGGAAGAGATGAAAAACGGCCTGCTCAACTATGGCAAAAACCTGGATACGTTCGCCCCGCTTGGCCCCTGTATAGTGCCTAGGCAGTACATAGGCGACGTGCACAATCTCACAATGGAGCTCAGGGTGAACGGTGACGTGAGGCAGGCCGGCTCGACATCAAGGCTCAGCGTTCGGGTTGAGGAGATCGTCGCAAAGTATTCTTGGGCCACCCTGTATCCCGGAGACATGATATCAACGGGAACCATTTCGGGTGTGGCCGCCTTCAGAAAGCCAGACCCTACACCTTTCTTCCTTAAGGCGGGGGACGTACTCGAATGCGAGATCGAGAGGATAGGGCTTCTCAGAAACACTGTTAGGAACGCGGAGTAGTGTGGCACAATGCCCTCTGAAGACTTCCTGAAGGCGCTTGCAGGCGCGAAGGTTTACGACCTCGGTCAGCCCTACTGGCGCGGCATGCCGGTACACCCGGCCGACCCTCCCTTTGGCTTCTACCTCTACAGGTATCACGAGCACACAAAGGAGCTGTTCAGGGAGGTCGCCCCGGGCTTTGCGGACTCAATTAGCCTGCTCGTTACGTCAATGCACGCGGGCACGCATCTCGACACCCCCGTGCACATGTCAAGAAACCTCAGGGTGCTCGGCGAAGATATCACGCGTTTCGAACAGGACTCAGGCTACCAGGGACTTCCAGACAGCCTCCCTACGGTCGATAGACTTCCTCCGCTGGTGCTCCGGGCTGTCCTCTTAGACATACCGAAGGCCAAGGGTATGGACATACTGCCGGAAAGGTATGAGATCACGCCCGGGGACCTTGACCTTGCGCTTGACCGCGAGGGTGTGGCGCTCGGTGAGGGCGACTGCGCGCTCGTAAGGACGGGCTACGCGAGGTACTTTACAAACGACGCCGACGCTTACCTGCACAAGTTCGCAGGCCTCGGTGCCCAGGCTGCAAAATGGCTTGCCGCAAAGAGGGTGAAGCTTGTCGGAATTGACAACCTTGCGGCCGGTGTTCCGAAACCGTTTGAGGTGCACAACATCCTTCTTTCGGACAGCGGAATCCTGCTGATGAAAAGCCTGAATCTCGAGGAAGTGTCGAAAGATTCGAAGAATCTTCTTGTGCTGGTGGTGTCGCCCCTCAAGATACGCGGGGGAGAAGCATCCCTCGTAAGACCCGTCGCGATAGGCTGAGCGCCCGGGCTACTCCGGCATTAAGGTACGCCCCTTGATAAGCCCCCAGATTTCCGACTGGCTCATCGGCACCTTCTTTACGCTAGCTTCATAGGAGGCAAGTGCGTCGTCGAGCGCGTTCATGAGCGCGGCAGGGCCTCCGATCGCACCCCCTTCGCCCATTCCCTTGAAGCCACCAGGTGTCGGAGACGGCGACACTACGTGCTCAACCGTGAAGCTCCCGGGGGCGTCCTCGGCTGTGGGAGGAGGGTAGTCCCAGAAGGATGTCGTAAGGAGAACACCCTTTTCGTCGTATTTGAGCTCGGAGAAGCTCTGAAGAAATGCCTGGGAGACCACCGGACCGTGGACCTGTCCCTCCGCGGTCTTCGGGTTGACGACCACGCCCGCATCATCTATGACCACGTATTTTTCCACCCGCACCTGCCCTGTCGCCTCGTCAAGTCTGATCACCGCTCCATGCCAGGCATAGCTTACGGTCGCCATGTCCTGTGGCGGCTCGTATACAGCATGTTCTTCAAGTCCGGGCTCCTCGCCGGGGGGAAGCTTCGTTGGTATCCTGTATGCGATCTTTGCTATCTCGGCGACGGTAACCCTCTTTCTTTCGTCACTCTTGCTGAACGCCGCGCCTTCCCTCAGTTCGATGTCTTCCACATTCAGTGAAAGAATATGGGCGGCTATCCTCTTTATTTTTTCCCTGAGCTTTCGTGAAGCAAGGAGGACGGCGTTTCCAGCGGCGACTGTTGAACGGCTCGCCCAGCTACCGAAGCCATAGGGGGTGTTGTCTGTATCACCCTCGACCACCCTTACGTCCTCGTACCTGAGTCCGGCCTCCTGGGCGGCTATCTGTGAGTATATCGTGGCGTGCCCTTGGCCGGAAGAAAGGACTCCAAGGTGAACACTCGCCTTTCCGGTCGGGTCTATTTTAACCTCCGCACGCTCGTAGCCACCCACCTCCCAGCCGAGGTTTGTCTGTAGGCGGGTTGAGGGAGGTGCGGTGTACTCCGAGTAGACCGCGATTCCTATTCCAATTCTATCCTTCGAGTTTCTCTGTCTCTTCCTTTCTTCCTCGTACTCGAGAAGGTCGAGCAAGAGGTCGAGTGAGAGTACGTAGTCGCCGCTGTCGTAAACCACGCCAGCCGGATTCCTGTACGGAAATTCAGGTTTTGTGACTAGGTTGGCCCTCCTTATCTCCGCAGGGTCCATCCCGAGTTTGCGAGCCGCCATATCCATCACCCTTTCCATGACAAACGCGGCGACCGGTCTTCCAAATCCTATGTTCGGCGAGATGGGTGCCTTGTTTGTGGAAACCGCGAAAAGTTCGAATCCATAGTGCGCAAATTTATAGGGACCCGGCACGGAAACCGAGGCAACCATAGCAGGCTGTACCTCAACCCAGAACGTTCCACCTGCGCCAAGGTCTGCCACTATCCTGTCATATAGCGCGACGAGCTTGCCTTCCTGCGTGAATCCTGCCCTTACGTGGTGGTACTGATCTCTTTCGTGACCAGTGACAAGCATGTGCTCGGTCCTTGTCTCGACCCACTTGAGTGGAACACCAAGCCTGAGCGCGATGGCGTAGAGCGCCATTTCATCTGCATAGACGGAGGATTTTGGACCGAAGCCTCCTCCCACGTGTTCTGCTATAACCCTGATTCTGTTTTCTGGAAAGCCGAGCGTTTCGGCCACGTAGGTCCTCACCACATGCGGAAACTGGGTGGACGCCCAGATTGTGAGAGACTCCCCGTCGAAGTGAACAAGGTGTACCCTCGGCTCAAGTGTCTGAGGTGATGTGCGGCCGTTGTACAGGGTTACATCTATCTTAACGGGCGAGCGCTCGAATTCTTCGAGCACATTACCGGAACTCTTGTACGAGTCCCTGAGAACGACATTGGTGTCAAGGTCGTCGAATATCGGAGGGGCGTTGATCGCGCTTTCGGGGTCGGTCACGGGTGTTAGCTCTTCATACTCTACGGAAACTAGTGACGCCGCGTCCTCTGCAAGATAGGCGCTTTCTGCGACCACGGCGGCCACTGGTTCGCCCACGTACCTCACCTTTTTGTAGGCAAGCGTACGCCTTTCTGGTTCAAGCATCCCCGGGTAGTGCATCCAGTAGCCCATCCGGATGTCCTTCAGGTCCTCGCCTGTGAACACGGCGAGCACACCCTTCGCCCTGAGCGCTTCATGTGTATCAACCTTCTTTATCAGGGCGTGCGCGGCGGTGGACCTTACGAATGAAACATGGTAGGTCTTCTTCGGAAGCTCTATGTCACCCGTAAACTTCGCCCTGCCCGTGATGAGCTCCAGGTCTTCTTTCCTTTTCATAGGTTTTCCTATGAGCTCTGCCTTCTCGGCGGACCGCTTAATGGGTTGCACAAGTTCTTGCGAAGACATCAAGACTGTGTAAATGACTTTCAATTTAAACCTATGGTATGACCGGAAGGGCCTCGCAGCCGGCAGAAGACGACCGAAACCCTTTAGGCTCGCGAAGGCTTCCGTACACCGCGCCGGGCTTCTTACGGATGCGACCGTGCACGGCTTCTCTTGACCGGGGACACGGTTCGTGATGTCGAGTTCAAGAGTCCCTCGACTGACACCCGGGCCTCTCCCAATTCGAAGAAAGCTTCCGGTCCGTGAGCGTGGCCACGCCCACAGAGTAGCGGTAACCGCTGAAAAAGTTTTTACACAAGCATGCACACGTCTCCAAAAACCCCCTTTCTATAGCCCAGACTGCGAGCCTTGCGGTACAAATCAGAAAGCGATTCCTGCGACCGGAAGGCGCGGAGGAGTTCAAAGTGAGATGAATCTGGGTCGTGAAAACCTGTGATCAGCCCGTCGACGACTTTCAGGCGGTGAGCGCGGCTTATCACGAGGTCGGTGTACCCTTCGACTCCTCTTCCAGTGTGGACCCCGCGGTCAACGGATTCAAGTGCCCGGACACACGAGGTCCCCACGGCAAGCACCGTGTGCCCGGCCTCTTTTGCCCTTTCCACAAGACGCAGTGTGTCATGAGGAATCATGAAGTACTCAGGGACTGGCGACTCTGATTCAATATGTGTGCCGGTGTGTAGCGTCACATATGCAAACTTCACACAGGAGCGCATAAGATTTCGCACTACCTCGAGTGTGAACGGTCTTGCGGCACTTGGAAACTCGGCAGAGCCAGGAGTGACTGAAAAAGCTGACCTGTAATATTCAAACGGGTACGTCCTCTGCATGTCCGCGACCACGCGACCCTTTTCAAACAGGTGGCCCCAGATGTCGCGTCTGCTTTGGTAACCCACGGTTGAGTTGCCCAAGGGTCGCAGTCCATGGCTTCCGAGCACGTCTTGAGGAGGATCAGCCGTGGCAGAGAATCTGCACCAAGTGTCGTGAAAGTCATAGTAGCGCACACACACTCCTCCGTACAACACTTCTGCTGGCAGCGTCGCGCTCAGGTTGAAGACAAGTACGTCTGCCGACTTCAGGAGAGTGTGCACCGATTCGAATTCAAGGTCGCGAAGTTCGTTGTCGCAGGAGAGGAGCATCCTTACCGCACTCCGACGGCCGTGCCTTAGTTCGGGCGGAGTAGTGGCCAGCGTGAGGTCATTCATTCCCCCCTTCTCCTCCTAACTGGTATACGCTGAGCCTCTTTCCAGAGGACGTTACATCTTCATTTAGGAGGATACGGAGCAGGGCTTCTGCGCTTTTCTCGGGTGAAAGGAGGCTTGATGGGTCGTCCTCGGGAAGAGCCTGTTTGTGTAGCTTTGTGTTCATATCACCTGGGTCGTAAAGGTTCACCCTGATTCTGAAGCCGTCCAGTTCCTTTGCGAGTATCTTGGTCATGCACTCGAGTGCGGCTTTTGATGCGGCATAAGCTCCCCACCCGGCCTCCGGATGAGCTGCCACGTCGCTTGTGATGTTGACTATAATACCGCTCCTTCTTGCGAGCATTGAAGGTAGAAACACAGATATGAGCTTGAAGGCTCCGAGGTAATTCACTCTGACGGCCTTTTCAAGCTCGCCGTAGGTTGAGTCAGCAAGGTCTTTCAGCCGCCTGACGCCGAGTGTCGACGCATTGTTCACGACGGCATCGACCCAGTCCCACTTCCCGAGGACAAGGGAGCTGAAAAGCTCCACTGTGGAAGGCTTTGCAAGGTCAACTCGAGAGTATATGACCCGGTCACCGTAGTTTTCGTAAAGTGCCCTCAACTCGTTCTGATTTCTCGAACACACTGCGACCAGCGCCCCCAGCTTTAGGAGTCTGCGTGCCAGCGCAAGACCAAGACCGCTGCTTGCGCCTGTCACCACGAACTTTTTTTCCCTTAATTTGTCCATGCCCGTTTATAATCGAAAAAGTTTATTAAATCTTTTCGTTTATAAACTTTGTAAACCTTCACTATGCTGAGCTGGTTTTAAGGTGGAACCTGCACACTGTGCTTTCGTCCACCTGTCTGTGGGTGTTTTCCACTTTCGCTCCAAGTGTCCTAGAAAATAACTCCGCCTCTATCTGGCACGCCTCACCGAAGGCCGACGCCACCTTATAGATCGGGCAGCTGTACTCGATGAGTTCGAAACCTTTGCCGGATTTCCTGACCTGTGCCATATAGCCTTCTCTGGTCCTCAGGTCGGCGAGCATGACCACCCTTTGTTCCAAGGTCTTGTCCGCAAAGAGGTCGGCGTAGTTGCGTGCCAGTCGTTCGTAGCGCTCCCTCAGGAACTCCCTTACGAGTCCGTCCGCACCTTTCTCCTTCAGGAACTCGAGTAGCCCCGCGAGCACAAGCGAGTCCGCCGAACCAAAATACTGTTTTCCGTGGTCAGTAAGATAGAACGAGTGAACCGGTCTTCCGATGCTTCCTTTGACAATACGCCTTCCGACCAGCCCCGAGGCTTCAAGTCTCAGAAGGTGCTTGTAAGCGCCCATCTTGCTCATTCCGATTACTTCGGCGGCCTCCCGTGTTGTGACGCTGCCACGCTTTTTGATTTCAAGTATCAGCCTGCTCTCGATGTTAGAGCTTTCCAATGTAAAATATGTACACGCATGGGTTTATAAAATGTGCCGTAGCTTGACCCCAGTCGCCGGGCAGTAACACTATCCTAAGCTCTAGCGTGGTGCGCAAGATCAGAAACGTTCAGGAAGGATGCCCGTCTCTTTTTAAAATTATGTCATATATATGATAATGCGTGCAAATTCATGTCATTGTACGCAAACTCTTATAGCATACGTCATAAATATTTAATTGATGGCTATGATCTCAGATCTTTCCGGTCGGTGGTGGTCGGCTTGACCCTGTCAGGAACAGCACCACTTTGGATAGGAATTTTCATCGGTGCCATAATAGGTGGTCTGGCAGAAATCTGGGGAATCTCAAACTCTGATGTGCTACTCAAGCTTTCGAAATGGGAGGACAGGCTCTTCATAAACTGCATCGCAATTGCGATAGGAGCTGGTGCAGTTCTTCTTTATGGGCTTGGCGCACTCGGCGTGAGCTTTCATTTCGGTATCAAGCCTGATTATGTGATTGGCGTGGCACTCGGAGGTGCAATATTTGGTACAGGCGTTGCGGTTTCGGGTTACGTCCCCGGTACCGAGTGGATGGCGCTCGGAGAAGGAAGAAGGGAAGCAATTTACGCAGTGTTCGGGGGACTGCTTGGTGCAGCAAGCTGGACCGTGGTCTATCAGTCATCCGTGGGACAGTGGCTCGTCGGCACTTTCAACCTGGGGCAGGTGTACCTTGCGGGAAAAGCTGGAACCGATCTTGACACGGGCTTTCTTGTTGCAATAGTCTGGGCAGCACTCATGTTCGGAGTTGCCTACTATCTTCCTCGCTACAGCGGAGGAAAAAGCTGCGTCTATATGGCCACTCACCCGAGCCGCGAGATGACGCAGGTGGAGCTCAGGGAGCAGCAAGAGACTGCAAAGTCACTCACTAAGGGGTCGGCGATGCCTGTAGGCGACAACGATCACCTTGCCTATTCAGCGAACAACCACTGGGCACCGAAAAGCGACCTGAGGTGGCTTCTTACCTTCGTAGGCGTGATAATCGGCGCCGTTGTGGTGCTTGAGATGTTCCTGCACCAGATATTCGGAGAGTCAACCACCTATAGCTGGGTTGTTGGCTATCTATGGCTGCCTTCGTACTCTTACAGCCAGCTTGTGTTCAAGACAATTGGTTGGGAGCCTTACAGCGACATCGGTACGCTTTTTGGTGCATTCCTTGCCGCGGTCTTCGTTTCAAGGAGGTTCCAGGCCTTCAACAGATGGATACCCTCAACATGGCAAGCCAGATTCGGTGCAAGCGAGCTCACGCGGGACATCGGCGTGTTCATAGGTTCATACCTGGTTCTCTTTGGCGCAAGAATGGCTGGTGGCTGCGCGTCAGGACACATACTGAGTGGAGACCTGCAGATGGCGTTAAGTAGCATCGAGTTTTTCGCGATTGTGACTGCAAGTCTCCTGATAACCGGCAGGCTCCTCTATGGCGGTACAAAGGGGGTGAAGTCGAAGTGACAGAGGCACATTCTGCAGTACAGAGAAAGGACGAGAAGGACGTAAAGCTCTTTGTGGCTCTGATGTCCGTCCTGATGATTGTGGTCGCCGCCCTCACTGTAGGTTCATACAGTGGCTACTCGCCGAATCCTTCATCAGTTGCCATAACAGGCTTTGTGCTTCTTGTGACCGTGCTCATCACCGCCGTCTGGTACAGAACAAAGTATCCAGAGTATTCAAGGGAGGACTGACCTTCCCTTTTTTCAAGTTCAGTTATGAACTTTTCGAAATCTAGCTTCTTTAGAGTGTTCCTGAAAATGGACACGAGCAGGAAAGCATCCTCGCACGTCTGCAAGAGTTTACCGCTTTCGGACATACGCTTCGAGCACCACTGCGATGGTGATCGGCTCCTCCTCAACCAAAGGACTAAGGTACCCGGTTCAGAGACAGACATCTGCCTGTGCGGTTGTGACCTCCGCACGCACTCTGTGATGGGCAGAGCTGATGTCTTCAGATTATGACAAAACCCATAAATAGTCAGACATGTAATCAAATTTATGACAAAGAGCCTTGCGGACATGGTTCAGGAGGCCGTGTACTCTGATCCTCTTCTTTCATACTCGCTGAGCGCAGGAATCGCCAACTATTCAGCCGTTGCAAAGAGGCTGATTCCGGCCCTCGAAAGAAGCTACGGCGCACCCGTCAGAGTGAACAGCGTGGTCCAGGCACTCAAAAGGGTATCTGTGAGGGAGGCGGCGGAAAATTACGAACGGATTGCGTCTCTCCTTGGCGCTGCCGACTATTCGGTGATACAGGGTGTCACCGAACTTTCACTCCCACCCGGTAAGCTAGGCGACGTCCTTCGCACGCTCTCAGCGCTCGACGAGAAAGATGTAAAGCTTATGATCATCTTTTCGGTTAACGGCTGGCACTCTCTTATTACGGATGAGCGTACGTCAAGCTTTCTCAGCCTTGGAGATGTGGCAGCTCCGGCCGGTACCTCTATGCTTAGCATAGCGCTACCGAAAACGACCGAGGGACTTCCGGGTGTGACCGCTTTCGTTGCACAGCTTCTTAGCAGGAATGGCGTACGGATAAGAAACATAGTGCGCAGCGGAAACAGAATATACGTACTCTTCAGAAGAGAGGATACGAGGAGGACATTCGAAGCCCTGACGGCGTTACAGGCGCACCCCGTCAAGCCGAACACGTCTGAGTGAATTCCCCCGCCCTCACGGACTGGGCCTTCCCCTAAAGATAAAAAGACGCTGCGGGAACCGCTGAAGCGCCACGTATCCTAGGGTGGGGCTGAATAGATTCAATAACACTTAAATGACATACTAACATAGAAATGACACGATGTCAAAATGTCGCAGGAAACAACGTTTTCACGCTCGACATTAGTGGGGGAGGTTCAGACGAAGCTCACTCCGCAGGCATACCTTCTACCGGTACGGCTCGTGGTAGGCTGGGACTGGCTTGATGCAGGTCTCAGAAAGCTGGTGCTCGCACCGGACAAGGTTGACCCGTCTTCATCCAGCTTCGTCCTAAACAAGTTTGTGTCCTTTTTACCTCACGCAGGCGTCTTTGCACCCCTCCTTAAATACTTCCTTGAGAACCCAGGAACGGGCGGCACCTTTCTTCTTGTGTACTCCGTCGCCGAGCTCCTGGTTGGCGGTTTGCTTGTGCTAGGCCTCATGACGCGACTTGCGGGCTTCGGAGGAGCGGTCATGGCGGCGGCACTTGCGCCCGCCTTCTGGCTTGGCTCGACTTGCGAGGACGAGTGGCAGATTGGGATACTCCTTGTCGCGGCAGGCGCAGTCCTTGCTCTCACATCATCTGGAAGAACATTCGGACTCGATTCGTTGCTCTACAGGAGGTTCGGCGACAGGCCCATCTCTAGACTTCCCGGCCTACGCTTACTCAAGTTCTGGTGACACAGGTTGGTTGACAAAGCTTCGGCAGTGGGCTTCACTGTGGCACTTCTTGCGCTCGCGTTCACACTGGTGACAGGACAGATCGCCTACGGAAATCTTTACGGGCCCCTTCACAACGACAGCAAGCTACCGGAAGTAAAGGTGGTTCAGGCTTACCCATACCGGCTGGCGGGAGATGTTTACCTTGCCCTCAATCTGAGCGACGTTGCCGGACCCGACGCTTATCCCGCATCCGTCGTGGCACTCAGTGTTTACAAATATATGAGCAAGAAAGCTCCGACCTTTAGGGAGGAGATGAATTGCGGAAAGATATATAAGCTATGATAATATAATGTTTTAGGAAGAT
>JGI20133J14441_1001420_pt1 | contig 19488 bp, 20 predicted proteins | sample RS3BMetagenome_FD_14441 | JGI IMG/M metagenome (IMG submission 14441)
CAGGCAGCCTCCCCGCCACCCACACCATCCCACCCGCCCCCATCACCTCCCTCGCCAACTAACCGCAACGCACACCGGAACCCGACAGCCGTCGGGCACGTCGTCGCACCGTGTTCAGTCGTCTCCACCCGATCCGAAGTCGTCGACCCATGCGGTCGGCACGGTGTCCGGGATCGCCCCAGGCGAAGGCATCGGTGGCAGGTTGGGCATCGGGCTGACCGGTTCCCGCAGGCGTTCGGCGCGGGCTCGGGCAGTGGCCGCCCGGATGACGAACAGGGCGAACGCACAGATCCCGATCAGGATCAGCAGGGCCACGGTGGTCCCGCCCGTCCTGCCGCGCCCGCCCTGACCGACGCCACCCCACAGCGGCGGGACCTGGATCCCTCGCCATGGGACAGGACCGCGGATGCCGTCGCGTGCGGCCCGCACGGCAGGGAGTCCTCGAATCGCAGGGCCCGGCTCAACTGGTCATCGGCTGCGGGGGAGTGGAACGGGTCCCCGGGCGCGGCGGCTTCCTCCGGACGAAGAACCCGCTCTCGTGGTGGGCACACCATTCCGTGCTGTTGTATCGGGACAGCAGGACCTGGCATCCGCCTTCGCTGCAGCGCCGTCCCACTCCGTAGTCCTTGGCCGCCACGTTGTTCGACATGCGTGCACCGAACCCGGCCGCACCGTCGTCGTGGTGAGTGGTGACCATCACGTTCCGATCATTTGGACGTGGTCACCCGACCATCCGTTGACGGCGGGCGGGTCCGGCGTTCCGACGCCCCGTTCGTCGCCACCGGCGCCGGTGGTCGGGTGACGCCCGCCACCGCGGTGGCCTCGCGGGTCAGGAAGGCGCCGAGCTCCTGGATGGTGCTCATGAGGGGAGCCGGAAACACGACCGTCGTGTTCTTGTCGACGCCGATCTCCACCAGGGTCTGCAGGTTGCGCAGCTGGAGAGCCAGGGGATGCGCCATCATCGTATCGGAGGCGTCCCCGAGGGCCGCGGCGGCGAGCGCCTCCCCCTCGGCTTCGATGATCTTGGCCCGCTTCTCCCGCTCGGCCTCCGCCTGGCGGGCCATGGCCCGCTTCATCGACTCGGGTAGCTGGATGTCCTTGAGTTCCACCAGGGTCACGAGCACCCCCCAGTCCTGGGTCTGGAGGTCGAGGATCTCCCGGATGTTGACGTTGATGCGGTCGGTCTCGGAGAGGGTCTCGTCCAGGCTGTGCTGACCCACCACCTTGCGCAACGTGGTCTGGGCGATCTGGTCGATCGCCGCCTGGATGCTCTCGATGGCGATCACCGACTTCTCGGCGTCGACGACCTTGTAGTAGGCCACGGCCGACACGTCGACACTCACGTTGTCCTTGGTGATGATGCCCTGGCTCTGGATGGGCATGGTCACGATGCGCAGGGACACGGAGTGCAGGACGTCCACGAAGGGAATGATCAGCACCAGTCCCGGCTCCTTCACACTGCGCACCTTGCCCAGGCGGAACAGGACGCCCTTCTCGAACTGCTCGACGATCCGGACGGACAGCGCCAGGACGACCAGCAGGAAGACGGCGACGACGATGATGATGACGATGACGATGGCGGTGCCCACGGCTGCTCCTCGAGTTGACAACACGGCGGTTGCGCAACCGGGGTCCGGGGCGACGCTGACCGGCTCCCGCTCGTCACGGGTCCGGCATCTCGGGCCACGGCAGGAATGCCGCGGCCTGCGCCGACCCTACCCGCCGACCCGAGCTGGACCGTTCGGCCCAACGTCACTGCGGGCCGTCGGGTACGTCGGTCCGTACCGTCCGAGCACCTAACGTGACCCGGTGATGGACACCGACCAGCTGCAGGAAACCGAGACGACACCCCCCGGGACCGGGGATAACGATGCCTCCTCCTCCGACCGGCGACGGCCCTTGATCTGGCGCCCCCCGGCCCTCGGTGCGCTGTTCGTTGGCTTCGTGTTCTGGCTCGAGTCGCTGCGGCCGACCCTGTTGCCCCACCCACCGCTCAACCAGGGCGCCGTCGGCGGGCTGTGCCTCCTCATCGGCTACGGACTCGGGGGACTGGTGATCGGGGCCGCCCTGCAGGTGAACCGCCAGCTCGGCTGGACCGGTGCGAGCCCCGCACTGCGCCGGGTGGCCCGATGGGCGTTCCTGGTCGTGGGCGTCCTCGGCATCGTCGGCGGCCCCATCGTGTGGCTGTCCTGGCAGGACGGCCAGCGGAACGAGGTGGGCATGCCGGGCGTGAGCTGGACCGAGATCCCGGTGATGCTGGTGGTGACGGTCGTGGTCATCCTGCTCTTCGGGGTCCTGGCCCGGTTGATCGCCGGCCTGGTGGGCTGGTTCGACCGGCTCCTCGGACGGCACCTACCGGGCGTACTCGCCCATGTGGCCGTGGCGGTCGTCGTGGCGATCGTGGCCGTGGGCCTCGGGAACAAGCTGGTGGTCGATGCCTTCCTGGGCCGGGCCAGCGCCGTATTCGAGGCCGGTGACTCGACGACCGAAGCCGGTGCCTACCAGCCCACCTCGTCGGACATCTCGGGCGGCCCCGGTTCGTTGGTGGCGTGGGACTCACTCGGGCTCCAGGGGCGCAACTGGGTGTCCCGCACCTCGACGGTGGCGGAGCTCCAGGCGTTCGCCGGACCCGGTGCGCCCGTCATGCAGCCCATCCGGGCCTATGCCGGGCTGGCGAGTGCGGCCAACGTGGACGCGCGGGCCAAGCTGGCCGTCGCCGACCTGGCCCGGGCCGGAGGGTTCCGACGCAAGGTCCTGGTGGTGGCGACCGCCACCGGATCCGGCTGGATCAATCCGGTGACCTCCTCGGCCTTCGAGTACGAATGGGGTGGGGACACGGCGATGGTCTCCATGCAGTACTCGTACCTACCGTCGTGGATCGCCTTCCTGACGGACCGGGACACCGCCGCCGAGGCCGGCACGGCGCTCAACCGGGCCGTGTACGCCACGTGGTCGACGTTGCCCTCGGCCACCCGCCCGAAGCTGATCCTGTTCGGCGAGAGCCTCGGCTCCCTCGGCTCCGAGGACACGTACCACGCCGGTTCGGCGGCGGCCTCAGTGGACGCCACCACGGCGCACGCCGACGGGGTGCTCTGGGTGGGCCCGACCACCACCAATCCGATCTGGGGCCAGGTCACCGCGGCCCGAACCCCCGGCTCACCGGTCTGGCGCCCGACCTACGGGGACGGCAGCCAGGTGGTCGTCGCCATCACCGCCGGCGAACTACCGACGTCGGCGTCGGGGCGGTCTCGGATCGTCTACCTGCAGCACCCGTCGGACCCGGTGACCTGGTGGAGCGTGTCCGCCCTGTACGCGCCACCGGAGTGGATCACCGGTCGACCGCGCGGCAGCGACATCCCCTCGACCGTCCAGTGGTTCCCCATCGTCACGTTCCTCCAGACCACCGGCGACCTGATGGAGGGCTTCTCCACGCCGGCCGGGCACGGCCACAACTACAACAACGCCTGGGCCCAGGCGGTCAACTCCGTGGCCACACCGCCCGGCTGGACGAAGGCGGACACGGCCCGGCTGGCCACGGCCATGGTCGCGCTGCACGGGCTCGGCGCCAACTGAGCTGATGGCGGACGACGTGGCGGGTGGCGTGGTGGGTGACGAGGTAGCCGCCGTCACCCCGGTCGACGGCTCCCGGTGGACCCGCCACCGCGACGTGGTCGCCCTGGCTCTGACGGTCGTCGTCCTCGCCACGTGGAACATCGGCCGCTCGTCGGTCGTACCGGACCACTACGGGATCCCGGCGAGCCTGGGCATGGCCGTGGTGATGGCCGGGCTCGGCGTCCTCGGGGGACTCGACGGGCGTGGCCTGGGCCTCGCCCCCGACCGGATGCTCCGTGGGCTGGCCTACGGAGCCGCGGTGTTCGGGATCGTCGGCGTCGTGCTGCTGATCGCCGGGGCGGTGCCCGCCACGTCGGGGGCGCTCGACGACAGCCGGGTGCACGTCGGGATGGCCACGATGCTCTTCGAGGTCTTCGTGGCCATCCCGTTCGGCACCGTGGTCCTGGAGGAGCTGGCCTTCCGGGGCACGCTGCTCGGCCTGCTGCGCCGGCGCCTGCCCACCCCCTGGGCCGTCGGGGTGATGGCGGTCCTGTTCGGGCTCTGGCACATCAAGGGCGTACTGCACGATCCGACCGGAGGCATCGCCGTGGGAGCGGTGCTCGGGACGGTGGTGGCCACGACGGCGGCCGGGGTGGGCTTCGGCTGGCTGCGTGTCCGTTCGGACAGCCTGCTGGCCCCCGTACTGGCGCACATCGCCACCAATTCGCTGACGTTCGCCATCGCCTGGGCCTTCTGGCACTGACCGACCCGACGTGCTCGCCGACGCAACGAACCGCTCAGGACGGGGTGCTCGACCAGCCCGACCGGAACAGCCGCAGGGTGTCCTCGGGTACCTGGGGTGCGTCGACCAACAGGCGGTCGACGAAGATCCGCACGTGCTCGTAGATGCTGCGGCTCTCCTCCGCCCACGGCATCAGGATCTGGAACACGTGGAACATGCCGGCGACCTCGTGGGCGTGGACGTCGACCTCGGCGTCGCGGAGGCGGGCGACGAAGGTGCGGATCGGGTCCCGGAACATCTCGTCCCCTCCCCAGGAGATCGCCGTCGGGGGGAACCCGTGCAGGTCGGCGTTCATCGACGACACGTAGCCACTCGACGGATTGGTCCCGTTCAGATAGGGCGCCGTCGGGATGTTCCACGGAAGGATGTCCAGCGGGGCGTTCTCGCTGACCGACGGCTCGTCCAGGCCGAGGTCGACCTCGGGGGAGAAGAGCACGAGGCCGGCCGGGACGGTGATGTCCGGCGTGGTCCGGGCCGCCAACACCAACGAGTTGGCCAGGCCGCCACCGCCCGAGTCACCGGCCAGGAAGATGCGTTCGCGGGGTAGGCCGGCCGCCTCGAGGGCGGCGAGTACCCGCGCGGCATCCTCCAGCCCGGCCGGAAACGGGAACTCGGGTGCCAGTCGGTAGTCCGCCACGAACATGGCACACCCCGTGGCGGCGGCGATGCGGGAGGTGAAGAACGAGTACATCGCCGGTGACGTGCCGATGTAGCCGCCTCCGTGCAGGTAGAGGATCACACCCCGGGGCTCACCCGTGCGCGGCACGTAGAGGATGCCCGGCACGCCTCCGATCTGCGTGGCCGTGTGGTCGATGCCCCGGAGATTGACGACCGGTGGCATCACCACCCGGCACAGGTCGTCGAGCATCTGCTCGATGGACCGGAACTCGGGGACGGGGAGTGAGGTCACGTAGCCCATGAAACTGCGGAGTACCTCACGGGTGACGTTCTGGCCCAGGTTGGACAGCCGGGACGAACGGCCGTGCAGGGGCCGGCGGAACGGGACCCGGGCGAGGGCCACCGTGAGTTGCTGGCTGAGCAGCAGGGTGTCGAGCGCGGTGATGGGCAGGGAGGCGGTCTCGACGTCGGGCCGTCGGCCCATCACCACGGCGTCACGTCCGGCTCGCGGTGGCTGTCGTGGTCATGGATCCCTCTTCCGCTCGGTCTCGGCACCAGTGCGTCCGGACCCATTCCATCACGGCCGCCGGACACCGGTGTCCCGGAGCTACCGTGGGGCCGGCAACCGTGCCGGACGGAGGGGAGTCGCAGTGGCATCGTCACGTCGGAGGTCACCCGTGCTGCACGCCGGGGTCGAGCGGGGGGACGCGCGCCCGTGACGTCGACGGCAGGGGACGCCTTCCGTGGACTGCTCGACTCGTTGCGCGGGGTGGCCGACTGGCTCGACGTGCAGCCGCTCGGTGGCCAGGAGCGGGCGGAGGGGTTTCGGAACATCGCCCACCTCCTGGCCTGCGGACTCGACCACCACCTGGAGAGCGACCCGGACCGCCCGATGTTCACCCGCATCGTGTCGCCGTTCCGCAAGGTGCAGGGGGACAACCCCGATGCCGTCTACCAGTGGACGAAGATCGACGGGGGCACGACGTACCGCATACGCGGGTGCACGGCGGGCGAGGTCTACCTGTCCTTCACCGTCCACGGGTACGAGCCCGACGACCCGAACAAGGAGCGGGTGATCGCCGACGTGAACTTCGACGGACTCGACCACGACGAGGACGGGTCCTACGAGCTCGTGGTCAGTCCCGACCCCCGTCCGCCGGACTTCGTCGGCAACTGGCTGGTCGGGGCGACGGACGCCCGGTGGATCGTGACCCGTCACTACTTCGAGCGACCCGAGCCGGCGGCCGCCGACCCGCATCTGCACCTCGGGTTGGAGATCGAGCCCGTCGGTGACCCGGGGCCGGCGCCGCCGTGGACCGAGGAGCTGTTCGCCGCACGAACGGCCGAGGTGGCGTCGTTCGTGTACGCCAAGACCCAGGGGATGCCCGCACCGGAGGAGCAGGGGCCGATCCCCTTCGTGTCCCGTGAGCCGAACGTCCTGCCGGATCCCTACAGCTTCCGCGACTCCGGACTCGACGTGCCCGGGGCCGTCGACGCCCACTACTCGATGGGACCCTTCGTGCTCGGCTCGGACGAGGCACTCGTGCTCGACGGGACCGTCACCGACTGTGCCTTCGCCAACGTGGCGCTGTGGAACCGGTTCATGCAGACCCTCGAGTACCGGAGCCACCGGACGTCGTTGAACCGGTCGCAACTCGTGCTCGGTCCGGGTGGTTCGTACCGGGTGGTCGTCGCCCACCGCGACCCCGGTGTCCCCAACTGGCTCGACACCGAAGGCCACGAGATCGGTGTGGTCTTCTGGCGCTTCTTCCTGGCCGATGACGACCCCGGACCCATCACCTCGAGGGTGGTGCCGGTCGACGAGGTGGCCTCGCTCGCCTGACGGAGCCCACGTCTGGCGCCGCTCGTGTTCGACGCGCCTCGCGCCCGACCTCTCCCGCCGGCCCGGGTGGCGGCGGGAGGAACCCGTCAGTCGTAGATCATGACGCCGCGGATGTTGCGGCCCTCCAGCATGTCGGTGTAGCCGTCGTTCACCCCGTCGAGGGTGTAGGTGCGGGTGATCATGTTGTCCAGGTCGAGCTGGCCCTGCTCGTACAGGCGGAGGAGGTGGGGGATGTCGTAGCGGATGTTGGCCGAGCCGAACACCGTGCCCACCAGCTGCTTCTCGAACAGCGTCAGCCAGGTGAGCGAGAGGTTGACGGTGGTCTCGGCCATCGGGTGGATGTTCGTGACCACGACCCGGCCCCGCTTGGCCGTCAGCTGCATCACGCTCTCGATCAGGGTGCCGTCACCCACGCCCATGGTCATGATGACCTTGTCGGCGTTGGTGCCCCAGGTGACCTCGTTGACCAGCGGTGTGGCCTCCTCGATGCTCGCCGCCACGTGCGTGGCTCCGAACTTGAGGGCCTGCTCCCGCTTGAACGGCACGGGGTCCACCGCGAAGATCCGCTCCGCACCGGCGAGCTTCGCCCCCTGGATGGCCGAGATCCCTAGTCCACCGATCCCGATGACGACCACGTCGTCACCCGGTTGCACCTCGGCCGTGTAGACCGCCGAACCCCAGCCGGTGGTCACACCGCAGCCGATCAGGCAGGCCTTGTCGAGCGGGTAGTGGGGGAGGATCTTGACGCACGACGCCTGGTTCACCACGGTGTGGTGGGCGAAGGTCCCGAGGCAGACCGCCGTGCTCAGGTCGATGCCGCTGAGCGAGTGGTGACGGTGGGTCCCGTCGTACTGGGCGCCCATCATCAGGGTCGCTCCGACGTCACACAGGTTGGAGTGGCCGCGGGCACACGACGGACACTTGCCGCAGGCCGGGATGAACCCGAAGACGACGTGATCGCCCGGCGCCAGGTCGGTCACCCCGGGTCCCACCTCCTCGATGACGCCCGCTCCCTCGTGGCCACCGATGATGGGGTAGATGCCACCCAGATCGCCGGTCCGGAAGTGCTCATCGCTGTGGCACATACCGGAAGCCGCCAGTTTGACCAGGACCTCGCCCGCCTTCGGAGGGTCGAGCTCGATGGTCTCGATCTTCCAGTCCTCGTTCTGTCCCCACAGGACTGCTGCTTGGGTCTCCATCGTCGGTCCCTCCTCGATCGGGCCCACGGGCCCGTCTGCTGTTGGGGACGATGCTGGCACACCGCCGACCCGCCCGCTCGTCATCGGGCCCCTGGCGGGTGGGAGGATGGGGGGACGTGGACGTGGACGTGGACGTGGATCGGGGATCGTGATGGTGTTCTGGTGGAGTTCCCTCGGCGTCGTCCTGGCCGCCGTGTACCTGGTCAGCTACACGCTGCTGCGCACCTCCGCGGACCGGCGCCCCTGGCACCGTCGGTTGCGGCACCCCGACGGCGGACGGGACCGGAACGAACCGGGGTGAGTTCCGCCGGGGCGCCGGTGCTCAAGTGCGCGACCGACCGGGTCGATGACCCGGTCGTCGCCCGGCGACGCGGCCCGGCCACCGATGCGGGGGAACGACGCGCCCGATGGCCGTGTCCGGTCCAGACGTCGCCGGGATGACCGCGCCGGAGCACGCACGCCGAGCAGGCAGGCATCCCGAGAAAGTGAGTGGACGATGATCGCACCGGAGCTCGTGCTCGCAGGAGCCCCCGCACCGGCCGACTCGTCCTCGCCCGACGGTGCGGCCCCGGGGGCGCACCCCCCGCACGGTGGCGCGGTGGGCGCCCGCCGGGTGGCCCAGGCCGTGGTGCTCGCCGTACCGCTCGTGATCCTGGCCGTGCTCGCCTGGACCCACCGGTCGATGTTCTACGACGGCTACATCTACCTCCACGTCGTCCAGAACATCCTCGCCGGGCACGGCCCCGTGTTCAATGCCGGGCAACGGGTCGAGGCGTTCACCAGCCCGCTGTGGACCGCCGTCCTGTCGTTCCTGGGGTTCGCCACTCCCGTCTCGCTCACCGCCATCGCCGTCGACCTCGGCGTCGCTCTGACGGTGGGCGGACTGGGTCTGGCCACGCTGGGTTCCTGGCGACTGATCCGTCGGGCCTCATCGGACACGTTCGTCCTGCCCCTCGGAGCCCTGGTCTTCGCCATGGTTCCGGCCGTATGGTCGCTGGCCTCCCTCGGGATGGAGACGGGGCTCACGTTCTTCTGGCTCGGCGCCTGTCTCGTGTTGCTGGTGGGCTGGACCGAGCGGGGTGGTCCCCGGGTGCCCGCCTGGTGGTCGGTGGTACTCGGCCTCGGACCCCTGGTGCGCCCCGAGCTGGGTCTCGACAGCGCGGTCTTCATCGGCCTGCTGCTGGTGGTCGACCGGTCGGGCCGCACCTGGTCCGCCCAGGCCAGGATCCTCGGCTGGGCGGCCGCCGTACCACTGGCGTACCAGGTGTTCCGCATGGGGTACTACGGCATGGTGGTGGCCAACACCGCCGTGGCCAAGGAGGCGGCGATGCCCCGGGTCGGGCGTGGCGTGCAGTACTTCACGGACTTCACCGGTACGTACTGGATGGTGATCCCCGCGGTGTGCCTCGGCATCGGTGCCTATCCACCCGTGGCCTCGGCCCTGGCCCGCACCGACCGGAGGAACCGCAACCTGGCCGCCCTGTTCGCCCTGCCCGTGGCCGGCGCGCTGCACGCGGCCTACATCGTGATGATGGGTGGGGACTACGTCCACGGACGGCTCCTGGTGACCCCGCTCTTCGCGCTGGTGGCACCCGTGGCCGTCGTGCCCGTGGGTCGTCGCTACGTGGTCTCGTTGCTGGTCGTGCCCTGGGCCCTCCTGTGCGCGTTCGGCCTCCGGTCGACCGACGGCCAGCCCTTCTCGCGTTCGCCGCTCCTGTCCGTCAGCGGATCCGGCGACGTGAACCCACCCGTGTGGGCATGGACCAGAGAGGCCCCGTTCCTGCATCCGGCCACGGCGACGGGAGCCTTCGTACAGTTCGACGCCTCCAAACCACCGGTCCGCCTGCTGGCCCCGACCCCACCCGGTCTGGCCGTGCCGGTGGTGGCGACCTCGCAGATCGGCACCTCTCCCTACGAGCTCGGAACCGGGGTCCAGATCCTGGACCTGCTGGGTCTGGCGGACCCCCTGACCGCCCACCTGGAGCTCGATCACCGGGGGTCGTTCACGGGACACGAGAAGCCGCTGCCGACACCGTGGGTGCAGGCGCTGTTGACGGCTCCGGGGAGCTCGACCATCCAGCTCGGAGCGCTCCAGGCCGTGCGGCCCACGAGCTACAACACCCTGATCCCGCCGGTGACCGGTCGGGCGCTGGACGTCCAGACCGCCTGGGCACGCGCCGCGCTGGGCTGTCCCGGCATCCGCGCCCTCGAGTTCGGCCCGGCCCGTCCGTTGACCCTCGGATCCTTCGTGTCGAACATGATCCACTCGGTGTCGGCCACGACGGTCCGCATCCCCCCGGACCCCGAGACGGCCTACCACCGGTTCTGCGGCCCCGGAGTCCCGGCGGCGGTGCGGGCGGCCCTGGCCGAACCGTCCGCCCCCTGAGCCGATCCGACCCGGTCCCGGATCCCCCAGGAGGCGGTGCTCCACCACTACCGTTGGCCCGAGCATCACGGGGGACACGAAAGGACATGCACATGGCGCAGGACACCGAAGTAGTCGTCGTACAGGGGGGAATCCCGAGCAAGGCCGTGTGGCAGATGGAGCTCGTCGTCGGGCTCATCACCCTCGGGCTCGGCGTGGCCCTGACCTTCCATCCGTCGACCTCGTTGAACGTGATCAGCGTCTTCATCGGGATCCTGCTCATCCTCGGTGGCATCTTCCACTTCATCCGGGCGCTCGACCACGAGGAGGAGCACCGGGCCTGGATCGCCGTCGCCGGGCTACTCGAGCTGGTGATCGGCGTCGTGATGATCCGCCACCTGGACCTGACCAGGGCGGCCATCGGCCTCCTCATCGGCATCGTGTGGATCGTCCAGGGCGTGGTGGCACTGATGGCCGGGATCATGGGTGGGACGAAGGGCCAACGGGGTTGGATCATCGCCTTCGGTGTGATCAGCGTGGTGGCGGGCATCGTGGTCGTCAGCGTGCCGGCGAACTCCGTCACCGCGCTCGCCACCCTGCTCGGGATCTGGTTCCTCGTCATGGGGCTCCTCGAGCTCGCCGGCGGCTTCGTGCTGCGGTCCGAGCTCAAGAAGGCCTCCGCCTGACCACCTCCGGCGCAGCCTGCTGACATGGCCCCCCGTGCCCCGGGGCGGGTACGGTCACGGGCCATGGGTACCCGTACGGGGGACGAGTCGGCGTTCGAGGCCGAACTGCAGGCGTTGGTCGGACAACCGGTCGGCCGGGGAGGTGCGGCGCGTGCGCCGGACCCGGTCAACCAGCCCATGATCCGGCACTGGACCGCGGCCTTCGCCGACGGAAATCCGGTCTACGTGGACCCGGACGCGGCGGCGCGGTCGCGGTTCGGAGGGATCGTGGCCCCGCCGCTGATGCTCCAGACCTGGACGATGCCCACCCCGACCCTCGACGGCATCGCCGAACGCGGCGGGTCACCGGTGGAGGTGGAGGGGGAGACCGCCCTGTCGGTGCTCGACCGGGCGGGCTACCGCGGCACCCTGGCCACCAATTCGGAGTTCGAGATCCTGCGCTACCTCCGGCTGGGCGAGGTCGTATCGGCCACCACGGTGTTCGCCTCCATCAGCGAGGAGAAGCGGACGAGGATGGGCCGGGGTCGATTCGTGACCTGGGTGACCACCTACACCGTGGAGCCGGACGAGGTGGTGGGACGCCAGACCTTCCGCATCCTCAAGTTCGATCCGTCGGACGTGGCGCCATGACGCCGGGACTGCCGGGGCCGGCAGCGGCGGTGGTGGGCGACGCGCTGCCGCCGCTCGCGATCCCGATGACGGCGACCCTGATCGCCGCAGGGGCCATCGCCACCCGGGACTTCATGCCCGTCCACCACGACCGGGACTACGCCGCTGCCCAGGGCGCACCCGACATCTTCATGAACATCCTGTCCGACACCGGCTACTGCTCGCGGTTCCTGACCGACTGGGCGGGTCCCGACGCCAGGATCACGCGGCTGGCCATCCGCCTGGGCGTGCCGGTCTTCCCGGGTCACACCTTGACCTACACGGGCTCGGTGATCTCGGTCGACGTGGTCGACGGCGAACGCGTGGTGGAGGTCGGGTTCCGGGCCGCCGGCGATCTCGGCGACCACGTGACCGGCACCGCGTCGCTGACCCTTCCCCTCCCCGGCTGACCCGTGAGCGCGTCGGTCCGGATCACCGGCCACCCGGCGACCCGCCCGGTCGGACCGTCGGGACCGGTGTCGGGCAGACTGGGGCCATGACCGACTGGACGGCCGTGGCCGAGCGCAATGCACGATCGGTGCAGACCACCGTGGGCTGGATCTTCTGGGATCCGGGTGCGGTGGCGCGCTACGAAGCCGCCGGCCTGCCGGCAGGTCTCGCCGGTCCCCTGGGGTACATCGCCGCCCGGTGTGCACCACTCGCACCGGTCGGACGGCACGCGGTCACCGCCGCGTTCGGATCGATCAGCCCCCTCGGGATCGCGGCCGTGTTCGACCTGCTGGACGACGCGGGCTTCGCACGGACCTGGGACGCACGGGACGAGGCGGTGGCGGAGGGCCTACAGCGGTATGCGCCGGACATCGTCGAGCCGCTGTGCGACTTCGGTCCGGACCTGTGGTCGGTCGTCGACAGACTCCCGCTGGTCGGGCGGGTCTTCTTCGGCGCCCACCTGGAGATGCCCCGGCCCACCGATCCGCTGCTGTCCGGATGGCACGCGGTCAATGCCCTGCGCGAATGGCGGGGCGACACCCACTGGGCCCTGGTGGTGGCGGCCGGGCTCACCCACGCGGAGGCCTCGATCCTCCACAACGCCTGGCTCGGGTACGAGAGCGACTGGCTGGCCCGGTCGCGGGGGACCTCGCCGGAGGACATCGACGCGGGTTGGGAGGCGCTCGGCACCAGAGGACTGGCGGTCGGTCGGACGGTGACAGACGAGGGAGTCGCCCTCCGCCAGCTCCTCGAGGACGACACCGACCGGCGGACCACCCTGCCCTGGGAGCTCCTGGGCGAAGGACGGTCGGTCGAGTTCGCCGAACGGCTCGAACCGCCGTGCGTCCGGCTCCTGGCACGGGTGGACCAGACCGCCGGTCCCAACTACCAGCCGGCGTCGCGGCTGCGGAGCCCGGGATGACACCTCCGGTCACGGGACGACGGGCCCTCGTCACCGGAGCCACCCGCGGCATCGGGCGGGCCACGGCGCTGGCGCTGGCGTCGGCCGGCTGGGACGTGGCCGTGACCGGACGGACGGCGCGACCCGGCGAGGGGCGGGACGACTCGGACACCGGCGCCGGGCGTGCGCTGCCCGGCAGCCTGGAGGAGACCGCCGAGGACGTGCGGGCGACCGGGCGACGCTCCCTCGAGCTGGTGACCGACCTGCACGACCAGGCGAGCCTGCGGGCCGCCGTCGACCGGGTGGTGGTCGAGTGGGGTGGCGTCGACCTGCTGATCAACAACGCCGTGGACACCTCACCGGGCAGCATGGTGCCCATCACCGAGCTGACCGTGTCCCAGCTGGAGGCGAAGTTGGCGGCCAACGTCGTCGGAGCGTTCGTGATGATCCAGGCCGTCCTGCCCGGGATGCTGGCCCGTGGTGGCGGCACGATCGTGGACGTCACCTCGCACACGGCGACGGCCGACCCGCCCGGTCCGGTGGGGGGTGGGGGATGGGGTGTCGGCTACGCCGCCTCCAAGGCCGCCGCCCACCGGTTCGCCCCGTCGCTGGCCGTCGAGCTCGGCGACCGGGGGATCCGGGCCTACAACCTGGATCCGGGATACGTCGAGACCGAGCGCCAGATCGTCAACGCCGCGGCGCTGGGGCTCGTGGGTCACTACTCCGGTGCGCCGCCGTCGGTTCCGGCCGCCGCCATCGCCTGGATGGTCGACCATCCCGAGGACCTGGACAACGGCCAGACGGTCCGTGGTCAGAAGTTGGCGCTCGTCGAGGGGCTCCACCCCGATTGGCGGACGGGGTGAGTCCCGCGGACGGTGCCGACGCACCGCGGTTGGGCGGGCCGCCCACGCCCACGCCCACGGTCACGGTCTACTGGCGCCCGGGCTGCCCGTTCTGCATCTCGCTGCGACGGGGGCTGAGCCGAGCCGGCCTCGCCACGGGTGAACGCGACATCTGGTCGGATCCGTCCGCCGCGGCATTCGTGCGGGCCCACGCCGACGGCAACGAGACCGTTCCGACGGTGGACGTGGCCGGGACCGTCCTGGTCAATCCGTCGGCCCGGCGGGTCCTGGCCCTGGCGGCCGAGGCCGGTGTCCCCCTGCCGACCGCCGGCGGCCGGTGGTGGCACCGCCATCGGGACTGACGCCGGGTCCCGGCGGTCCGGGACCGGGACGGCCGTGGGTCAGGCCACCGGTTCACTGGGGACGTCGAAGTACTCCTGGTAGGCGCGGCTGCGCTGGCGGAGCTCGTCGGCGTCGAGGCCCGTGTCGGCGAAGGTGTACCGGCTGCCGCCACCCCCGCCATCGCCGGGATGGGTGGCGAGGAACGCCCGCATGTTCGCCTCCGCCTCCGCGGTGAACGCCAGACCCAGGGCGTCGTAGATCGTCCCGATCGTCGCGAACGGGTCCTCCATGAACGCACCGAACTGCACGTCGACCACCTGACCGGCGGGGACCGTGCCGTCGGCCCGTGCGGCCACGGACCGATCGAGGCCGTCGAGGATGTCCTCGCTGAACTGGTCGGCCGCCCGCGTCACCGAGGAGTGGTCACTGGTCATCCGGCGCAGGAGAGCCACCAGGGCGCTGATGGACGAGATCACCCGCACCGGGTCGCGATGGGTCTGGATGAGCAGTGCGTCCGGGTACTCGTCGAGCAGCGCCCCGAGCGACCACAGGTGGGCCGGGGACTTGAGCAGCCAGCGCTCGCCACGGTGACGGCTCTGCAGGTGCTGTAGGAAGATGCGGTGCCAACGGTAGGCCGGGGCCATGTCGGCCTCGTGGAGCAGCCAGCGGTTGTAGTCCGGCACGTCGTACTGCGTGGGGAAGATCATCGACCGGAAGTCCCCGCCGGTGATCCGGACGCACTCCTGGGCGAGACGCCCGCCGAGCGGATGGAAGTCGGTGAACCCGGGGATGATGAGGTCAGGCATTGCCGCGATGGCGTCGGACTCGGCGATGCGGGGGTCGAAGTCGTAGGTGGCCGTCTCCGGTGGCGGCACCGGACGGTCGACCTCCCAGGTGAGAGGGGCGCGGTTGCCCGGGTCCTGGGCCAGGAGGTCGTAGAGGATCGTGGTTCCGGTGCGCGGCTGACCCACGATCACGATGGGCCGCACGATCGTCCCCTCGGCCACCTCGGGATGACTCCGCCGCCATTCGAGGACCGCCAGACGCGTGGACAGGTACTGGACCACGTCGGCCTCGGCGACGGTGCGGCCGAGTTCGTTCAGCCGGGCCGGACCGTCGAGATCCTCGAGCAGGCGGTCCAACCCGTCCTGCCAGCTGTCCGCACCGAAGTCGGCGGCACCGGCGACACCCACCGCCGTCTCCACCAGTGCGTCCCGGTCGAACCGGACCGCCCCCGGACCCGACCCTCGGCCCCCGTCCACGCCAACGCTCACCGTCGTCCCCCTTCCGTCACCGCCCACACCCTAGGCAGGGGCGGTGGACGGCCGCGGCCGCGTAGCGGGTCGTGTGGGCACGACCGCCGGGTGCTCAGGTATCACCCACCACGTAGCGTGCGGCCGGCGTGCCGGGGGGATTGCTCACCCCGGGCCGGGCGTCGGGGTTGACCACGCACACCTCACCCTCGAGACCGTCCGGGTCACGGAAGAAGACGCTCAGCACCTGTCCGAAGTCCGTGACGAACGAGTCGGCGGCCCCGCGCGCGATCAACCGCTCCCGGATCGTCTCGAACGCCCCGATCGACGCGGCCTGGAGAGCGAAGTGGTCGAGGCGGCCCCGACCGAACATCGGGGTCTGGCGGTCCGCTTCCGTGTTGCCGGCGATCTGGAACACGTTCAGTTCGGCCCACGGTCCGATCCGGATGATCGACAGCCGCACGTCGTCGTTGCCCTCGATCTCGGGCGCGTCCCGTACGATCTCGGCCTCGAACACCTCGACGTAGAAGGCGTGGAGCCGGGCGGCGTCGTTGGTCAGGGTGGCGACGTGGTTGAGGCCGACGGTCAACATGGGGACTCCGATGGTGGGGGAGGAAGGGTCGGGGACTGGGCCGGGCGGGCCGATTGGTGTGGACGGGGTGGGCTGCACGGTGCCCGTGCCGACAGCGTAGGGCCGGATCGTCCAGTTTCTGCGAAACTGCCGCCATGGCCATCGACACCACCTCCGGGTTCCCCTTCCACGACCGCACCGACTTCGACGACGCCGACCGCGGGTTCCTCGGCGCCCTCGAACCCTGCGTGATCACGGACGCCACAGGTCGCGTCGTGTGGGACAATGATGCCTACGCCTTCCTGTCCGGTCCCTGCCCGGACACGGCGAACCCGAGCCTCTGGCGCCAGGGCCAGCTCGTGTCCCGCCAGGGCCTGTACCGGGTGTGCGACGGCATCTTCCAGGTCCGGGGGCTCGACCTGTCCAACATGACCCTGGTCGAGGGCGACACCGGGGTCATCGTCATCGATCCCCTGATCTCGGCCGAGACGGCGGCCGCGGCGCTCGCCCTCTACCGCACCCACCGCGGCGAGCGTCCGGTGACGGCTGTCATCTACACCCACGCCCACATCGACCACTTCGGCGGCGTCCACGGCGTCCTGGACGGTGAGGTGCCCATCCTCGCCCCCCAAGGATTCATGGAGTCCGCCGTGTCCGAGAACGTCTACGCCGGGGTGGCGATGGCGCGCCGTGCCGTCTACATGTACGGCGCCGCGCTGGAGAAGGGCCCCGCCGGTCAGATCGGCTGCGGTCTCGGCATGACCAATTCGACGGGGACGGTCGGACTGGTGGCCCCCACCGTCGACATCACCCGGACGGGCCAGGAGGAGGTGCTGGACGGTGTACGGATCGTCTTCCAGCTGACTCCCGGTACCGAGTGCCCCGCCGAGATGAACTTCTACTTCCCCGACCACCGGGCCCTGTGCATGGCCGAGAACGCCACCCGCAACCTCCACAACCTGGTCACCCTGCGGGGCGCCGTCGTCCGGGACGCGCGGGTGTGGTCCGCCTACCTCGATGACGCCATCGACCTGTTCGCGGGCCGCACCGACGTCGCCTTCGCCTCCCACCACTGGCCCACCTGGGGGGGCGACCAGGTGGCCGGGTACCTCGCCCTGCAGCGTGACCTCTACGCCTACCTCCACGACCAGACCCTGCGCCTCATGAACTCCGGCCTGAACGGGGCCGAGGCCGCCGAGGTGCTGACCATGCCGCCCGCCCTCGAGCAGGCGTGGCACACCCACGGGTACTACGGCTCGGTCAGCCACAACGTGAAGGCCGTCTACCAGCGCTATCTGGGGTGGTTCGACGGAAATCCGGCCCGGCTGTGGAACCACCCGCCGGCCGAGGCCTCGGCCCGCTACGTCGAGTGCATGGGTGGGTCCGACGCCGTGGTGGCCAAGGCCGAGGCCTACGCCGCCGACGGTGACCTGCGGTTCGCCGCCGAGCTCCTCGACCGCGTGGTGTTCGCCGATCCCGACCACGAGGCGGCCAAGGAACAGCTCGCCCGGGTCTTCGAGCGACTGGCCTACGGCGCCGAGAACGGGACGTGGCGGAACTTCTACCTGGTGGGGGCCCATGAGCTCCGCCACGGCATCGACTCGGTGCCGGCCAACGTGGGATCGGCCGAGCTGCTGTCGGCGCTGACGGTGCCCCAACTGCTCGACGCCATCGCCATCCGCATCAACGGACCGGTCGCCTGGGACGAGGCGCTCACCCTCGACTGGCGGTTCACCGACCTCGACGAGACGCACCGGGCCACGTTGGCCAACGGTGTCCTGACCCATCGGCTGGTCGGTACCGACGGACCGGGGGAGGGGCGGGCCCCGGCCGATCTGACGCTCACCCTCACGAAAGCACAGATGTTCGGCGTGCTGTTCGGGGGAGGGCTGGACGGCATCGACACCGACGGTGACCTCGGCGTGGTCGGGCGACTGCTGGCCGTGGTCGAGTTCGGCGGCGCGCCCTTCCCCATCGTCACACCCTGAGGACCCGGCAGTCCCGGGGCCGGCCACCCATCAGCTCAGGCCGATGCGCGGTCCAGGCCGGTGCGCGGTGCGGGCCTTGCGCGATGAGGGCGACGCGTGCGACCGGGGCGGCGGGTTCAGCCGACGAGGTCGACGATGTCGATGATCAGCAGGGTGAGCACCATGGCGCCGACGGCGGCGTAGATGGCCGAGAAGAGCCACTTCTGATGGTGGTCGGCCAACCAGAAGCGCCGCACACCGAGCACGTCGAACGTCAACGCCAGTACGCCGACCGGTATCGAGATGATCGGGCCCACGCCCCTGGCCAGGCCCAACAGCGGCAGCAGGATCGGCAGCACGATGTAGCTGAGCAGGCAGCGGGTCGCCGACAGCAGGATGGACGCACCGAAGATCCGGTGGGTGTCGGACTCGGGGATCGGCCGGTCCGCCTCAGGCACACGCAACAGGTGGCGCATGGCCTGGTCCGGTCGGGAGCGCACCCGGGGTTCCGGTGCCGTGGGGGCGGTCGTGACGGTCGGGTCCACGTGCCCATTCTAGACCCCCCGGGGTGACCCTACGCGGGGCGCGCTGCCAGGTAGTGTCCCGGCATGGGTGACCTCCGATGACCTCGAACACCGCACGGCGTGCCCAGGCCGCCGCCCGACGTTCCGGTGACCCCGGCGCATCGTCGACCGACCCGGGCGACATGTGGGCCCTGCGCTCGCCGGACGGCACCGTCGCCCTCGGCTGGTACCTGCTGCCGCTGCGCCTGTTCCTCGGCGTCACCTTCCTGTTCGCCGGTCTCCAGAAGCTGTCCAACCCGGACTTCTTCCGGAGTTCCAGCCCGATCTCGATCCACGCCCAGCTCGTGGGCACGGCCCACACGAGTCCGATCGGCGGACTGCTCGGCCACCTGACCGGCGCGTCCACGGTCATCGGCCTGTTGATGGCGCTGGCCGAGGTCGCCATCGGTGTCGGCGCGCTGCTCGGCCTGTTGACCCGGATCGCCGCCATCGGCGGGGTGTTCGTCTCGTTCAGCCTCTTCCTGGCCATCTCGTACCACACGCACCCCTACTACACGGGCTCGGACATCGTGTTCCTCTTCGCCTTCACCCCCTTCGTGCTGGCCGGAGCGGCCGGGGCCCCGGCCGTCGACACCTGGCTGGCGCTGCAGGCGGGGCAGACCAACACCCGGGGTGCGGCCCGACCCGACACCATCACCCGCGGCGCCTTCATCGGCATCGTGGCCGCCGGTGCCGCCGTCCTGGTCGGTGCCGTCGCCGGTATCGGACGGATCTTCGCCCCGGCTCCACCGCCGGCCGGAGCCGCGCTCGGAGGGGGTGCCGCCACGACCAGCACGACCGCCGCGTCGGCCACCACGACCACCGTCGGTGCCGGCGGGGGCAGCACGACGACCAGTACGACGGGGGCCGCGCCCGCCGGCACGGC
>JGI20133J14441_1001433_pt1 | contig 19383 bp, 22 predicted proteins | sample RS3BMetagenome_FD_14441 | JGI IMG/M metagenome (IMG submission 14441)
TAAGAATTAAAAGAGAAGTTGAAAAGAAATTTGAAGATAAAGCTGTTATAAGTCCTTACATAGCTACAGAAGAAGAGAAAGATGTCATTGAAACGTTCAAAAGAAATATTAAAGGAGGCTGAAAAAGATTTGGAGATAGGATGCTTCAACAAAGCAACTTCAGCTTCATATTTCTCAAGCAGAATGGCAGCTGAGACATTCTTGAAAAGTTTTAATGAACAAATACCTAGAAGAGATGATAAACTCGCTAATTCTATTGGAAATAAAGGATTAAAAATTGAAGCGGAATTATTAAGCTTACTATATATACTAAGAAAGAGAGCTGATTATGGAGAAGGAGTTTCTGAAGAAGAAGCTAAAAATGCCGTAGAAATTGCAAAGAAAATAGTTCATAAAATAGAAAAAATCTTATCTTAGTTGTTCATAGAATAATCACTTATTTAACTATTTATATTTTTTAAAAATAATTATAATATGAATGTACAATAAAGCTTATAATCAAAATTTTTAAGAATCATTGATACTATATTGTTTCATATTTTTCCTATCTTGTTCAATGCATATCTTTAAATGTAAGATATTAAATCTATATTAAAATATGTCATTAAAAGATGTTTATAAATTTAATCCTATTCAACCATTAACAAAATTATAGTTATAATAAGAATTTATCCAATATATAGTTAAATTAGAAATATATTCTTTTGTGTTATAATTCATTGGATATTGACTTATATAAAATGCATTGTATATATTGCTTCCATTCAATTGAATCTTAGAACCTGCTGACGTATAAGCATACACATTATTAAATTGAACATAGTTGAATTCAGGTAACTGATCAATATTACATAGAGAGGAATTACTGCAATATAAAGGTGTCTCTAACATTGATAGTGCATTGCTTAGATAATTTGATAGTGGAATATTTATATTCTCAGCAGCTACATATGTAGTGAAAGCATCCACGTCTTCTATTTCAAAGTACCAAGTTTGTTCACCATTTGCATAACTTGATGGCCATATTTCGATAAAAAGATTATGATTATTTGGCACTGTAACGATTTTGCCACTTGAAATGTAATAATAAGCTGGAGATGGATATATTTCATAAAATAACTTATTTTGCCTAGTAAAATTATCCCAAGAATATCCTGTTTGTACTACATAAGTTGAATTATTATAGTATCCCTCTAAGCCTAACCAGACCCCTGCTCCAGCTTGATTTACATGACCTCCCTCGGGAATCTGTGGTGGCTGCGAAAAGTTGGTTGTAATCGTATTCATTTGTGCTATAACATAGGAATTTGAATTATTTCGCCATTCATATCCTGCAAGATTTACGCTTGCTGTGCCGAATTTTGTAATTTCTATCTTTAAATTTTTAATCTTAAATATGCCGTGATTCGTAAAAGTTATTGAATTCATGATGTAGAAATAATTTGTTTCATTAATTATGTAAACAAAAGTAAGTCCATAAACATTCTCCTTGTGGTCATTAAAACCTTGAATAGTCGTTGTATTATCGGGGTTATTGTTTATGTAATTTGCAGCTAGATTTATTAATGAATTATTTGTTATATCTAAACGCGCAATTATTTGCCATAATATATTATATAAAAAAGAATTTCTTGTTAAGTTCATTCCCAAACCTAAAAAGCGATAACTATGAGAATTTTCATTATTGTTTACGGATAAAGCGGATGATCCAGTATTCTTAACATAAAGATATACCCCGCCAATAATTAAAATCGATACAATTAATATAGTATAAAAAATTTTTATCCTAAGCACATAATATAGAAAAAACTTATTATATAAATTCTTTATGTAAAAAATAACAGTACTAATTTGAATTTAATAAGAATTCTTTTATTTATTTACTGAACGTATATAACAATTTAGTGATAAATCTCTTAAATTACTTTTTAAATAATTGTTTAGATTAACATATCTTCAATCTTTATTGGTTTTCCCAATCTTGATGATTCCAACGCTGCTTCACAAATAGCTAATGCTCTTATTCCGTCCTCAGCATTCGGCTTTGGTTCCTTTCCTTCAAGAATTGAATTAACGAAGTTGCTTAATTCCAATTTTAATGGTTCTTGATATTCTATAAAAGGTTGAAATATCCCCTTATTGTTTTCTATTGTCAATTCCTGTGTAATATATTCAATGTTTATTAGTCCCTCAGTACCTGTGATTATTAGTCTTCTTATCTTTCGAGGTGTAAGCCAATTTGTTTCAATGAAAGCACTTTTGTTCTTATTAAATTTTATCATAATATTTGCATAATCTTCATATATGAATTCTATCTTCCCAGTTATAGCGTACACATCTTCAATTTTATCTTCAAAAAGCATCAATATTACATCAATATCATGAATTCCTAAATCTTTTATTACACCAATATCTTTGACTCTTTGAGATCTTCTACTTACCCTTCTTGCATGAGCTAAAATAACTTCTCCTATTTTACCTTCATTTATTATTTTTTTTGCTTCAATTACAGCAGGATTGAATCTTTCAATAAAGCCAACAGATAAATAAACTCCTTTCTTTCTTGCAGAATTGGCCAAAGTCTTTGCTTCTTCTATGTTCTTAGTTAATGGTTTTTCAACAAGAACATGTTTTCCTGCTTCAATCGCCTTTAACGCTATCTCTGCATGTGTATCTGTAGGTGTGCATATTGAAACAGCCTCTATTTCTTTTATTTTTAAGACCTCTTCATAATCGGTATACCATTTAATGTTAAATTTTTCACCCACTTCTTTCGCTATAGCTTTGTTTGAATCTACTATAGCTAACAGGTTAGCATTTTCTAAATCTTTATAAACTCTTACATGATTCCTACCCCATGTACCGGTTCCAATTACAGCAACGCCTAGCTTTTGCATTATACTATTTTAATCTTCAATTATATTATAGTTATTTAACTAATTTAAGAAAATATGATAAACAAAGCATAGTTTAAAAAGCCATTTCTGATAGCTATTTTGATTTTATCTAAGAATTAATTAACACTTATCGAAAAATGAGAAAAATGGTCTCACTTAACTTTCTTGAGTGAATAATTAGTATATTAACATCTCTCTTTTTGAAATGTTTAAAAATTGTTAAACTTCATGCTATTTTTAACCTTAACTAGCGCATCTTCAATAGAATTAATTTACTAAATTTTCTAAAGAATCATAATGAGAAAAGAGAAAGCCAAGCCTTTGTATGCTAACGCCTTTTTCAAACTATCCAAGAAAGAAATTACCTACTTTTTGGTTTTTGATTACCTTGATAAAGCTTATTATTACAAGAGGATTGTTTCAGATAGAGAAAAGCTTGAAGAAGAAATTGAAAAATTGCAACTTAATATGCAAAACTTCTTANATGAAGAAAAGGTGGTTGTAAACAGCAAAAGATGCAGGCCAGTTGTTAGGTTCGTAGATATAGGATTTAGAGGATATTATAAAAGGCCTTTTATAATGTTTATAATAAGCTTTGAGACAAACATCAGGAAGGGTCACAATTTCTATGAAAATGAATATGAGCCTGAATTGGCTGAATATGATTACAAGGCTTATTGGTATTTTCCATTAAAAAGTGGAATAACCTTCGTTGATATGAAAGAGGAATACAAAGTTTTTAATGATAGAATACTTGTTATATACGGCAAAAAAGGAACGAAAACTTCAGGATACGAATTTATATCCTTCGAAATTTTAAGCTAAAGTTTGGTTTAATAAACCGATATTAGTTTTAAATTTTATAATTTATTCCAATGTGTATATTTTGCCATATCGTAGAAGGAAAAGAGGAAGCGTATGTTCTTTATTCCAACAGCAAAGCAATTGCCATTTTGGACAAATTTCCAATAGCGCCAGGTCATACATTAGTTATTTCTAAGGATCATTACTCCAATTTTCTTGAAACNCCCGAAAATATCCTATATGANCTAATTGCCGCATGCAAACTGGTAGCAAAGGCTGTAATAAAAGCAGTTAAAGCTGATGGGGTAAGAATATTTACTAATGTAGGAAGAAGTTCTATGCAAGTTATATTTCACATTCATTTTCATATTCTTCCTAGCTGGGAAAAGGGCTATCCTGAAGAATTTAATGATTTCAAGAGTAGGAGCTTGCAAAGTAAAACATACTATGAAAACTTGAAAAGCAACATTATCTCAAACTTAAAAATGATAATTGATAACAATTCTTAATTAACAAATTTATATGTGTAATATATTAATAAATTATGTTATTTCTTCTATGGTTTAAGGTATCTCAACCAATACAATTCACTCAAAAACAATTGATGGAAATTTGGAAAAAGGAAGCAGAGGCAGCTCTTTCAGCTGTTAAAGCAGGTAAAATTAAAGGACTTTACAAAGTATCGGGTAAAAGAGAAGTTGTTGCTATAGTTGATGTAAACTCGCATGAAGAATTAGATCAAATACTTGAAACGCTGCCAATAACAAAAGAAATGGGTCATTCTGTCTCTGTTGAAGTACATGCAATACATCCCTACGAGAACTTTTACGAATTAATGAAGAAGTTATCTTAAGGCTTACTAATAAGATAATTATTTTTTATCCCCTTCACATACGCAATGGTCTTCTTGGCAAATGCCTGCCACTTAAGCCTTTAAACCTCTCTTCATTCCAAACATTTCCTCTTTCATGATACCCGTATTCTTCCCAATATCCATCCTCGTAATCTTTTAAAAAGGTAATTCCGCATAACCACTTTGCACTTTTCCAACCATAAAGATGTGGAATGAATGGTCTTAAAGGAAAACCTTGTTCCATAGACAAGAATTTATCATTTATCTTTAAAGCTAATATGCTATCTTCATTAAGTCCGTCTTCAATCGGTACAACTGTTGTATAACCATCTAGACATGAAAACAGTATCCAATTAGCTTCTTTTTTCACTTTAGACTTTTGAGCAATAGGTTTCATAGGTATTCCTTCCCATTTGACATTTTCTATACTCCAGCCTGTTACACAGTGGAAATCTTTAACATAAATGACGCGATCCATTTTTAATAGTTCATCATAGGAAAGTGATAATTCGTTCTCTACAAGTCCGTTAATCGTTAATCTATAACTTTTTATATCAACTTCAGGTACACCAAGAGCTGCGTAATATATAAATCGCTTAATATATCTTTGATTAAGAGGGAAAACTTTCTGTTCCATATTTTAGGATTGATTAGAGAATAAAGCTAATAAGCTTATATTAAATTGTTTTTCAAAATTTAAACACCGATTTGTCTTGAATCGGAAAAGATGCTTATCCAATTATCATTATAAAAAATAAACATGTTTTCATAAAATCTTATTTTTTCAAAATTTTAACCAAAGAAAAAATAATAGCTTAACATTAATATTTTGATCATGTCAAGTGGTTCATTAAAAGAAAAGGAAAAGATTGATCTAAAAAATATGTTCATTGAATTCGGGGAAGAATGTGCAAACTTCAGTTCAACAGTTTATAGCAAAGTAGGTTTTGAAACTATTGATTTAACAAAATTTTTTGAAGCTAACCTTCAAATAAGCCGTACTATATTCAAAAAGTGGAGCTTAGAAATACTGATAATACTTTATACATTTAAAGAAGTCAGATATAGACAGTTTTTGAAATTGCTTCCCGATATAAGCTCCAAGGTTCTGTCCCAAAGATTAAAAGATTTGGAGAAAGCTAACTTGATAAGAAGAGATGTTGCAGAAGGAAGACCTCCGGTAGTCAAATACAGTTTAACACAGGAAGGTAATTTGATCGTAAAAATGGGAGAACCTATTTTTCTTTACTTTGGTTTCGTAATAGGATTTTATACGAAAAACAATCAATGAGATTTAAGAATATATTATTTATAAAAATATGATTACTAAATGGTTACTAAATTACTAATTAGTTAAAAAAATATAAATAATTTTAAAATTAGCAAAAAAGCATGGAAACAAAAGCATATTTTATAATATGTATTTCTGCATTAATTATAGGAACATTACTAATTGCAATTCCAAGCACTACATATGAAAGCTCGATATCTTTTGTAACAGGAGTATTACCACCTCCACCTCCTGGTTCTACAACCATATATAATCAAGCTGCTGAACCCCAAATTGCGTCTGACGGCTTCGGAAATTTCTACATTGTTTCAGAGAATGGGCTCGGAGCTGGGACAGACGCTTGGAAATCAACTAACAATGGAGTGTCGTATTTTTCTTTGCCCCAACCTAATGCTATTTCTTCAGCGGGAATAAGTTCAACAACAGGTTTTGCCCCTGGTGGTGGGGATGTAGCAATAGCTATTGCATCAAAACCAAACACTCCTTATACTAATGCACAGTATAACATATACATTGCTTCGTTGACTTTAGCTAGCGTAACTGTAAGTGTATCTCAGGATGGAGGTATGACTTGGCAATCAAACGTTCTTAGCGCAACCGTACCTGTTGATGACAGACCGTGGATTGCAGCCTATGGCTCTAATATTTACTATTTATCTTATCACAATATTGCAACAGGTTTTCAAATTATAATAAATGAAGGAACAGTCATAAACGGAATGCCAGTAACAATAGAAACGTACCAAGCTATAAATCCTGCACAAACAAACATTTACCTTGGTACCATAGCAGATAATGAATTAGGAAACATTGCTGTTGATCAGAAAAATGGAATTGTATATCAAATCTTTGCCGGATGCCCTCCAAGCGCCACTGCGATAGTAACATGTATCAATTTCAACACTTTGTATATAGCAGTTGGAGTACCAGTAGGAATCAATATAGCAGGCCAACCTATACTGAATTTTACGGATTATATAATATATCAAAGTCCTAATGCTACAGTAAGTCTGGCGAATAACTTCCCTGTTGTTGCTGTAGATAATGCAGGAAATGTTTATGCAGTTTGGTCGGACGATCAAAACGTTTATCTATCATATTCTAGAGATTTTGGAAGAACATGGAGTGTTCCACAGCAGGTTAACTCTCCACCTGCTGTTACTGCAATATATCCTTGGATAGCTGTAGGAACCTGGCCAAGTTGATATTGTTTATTATGGGACTCCAGCTTCAGCTAATTTCCAAACATGTACTCCAGGAACACCGGGACCTTATGATTGTCAAAATGAACCATGGTATGTATTTTTTGCACAAAACTTGAATGTATTCAAAGGAGGAAAATGGACACAAATCCAAGTTACTTCTGTTGTGCATTATGGAGGAATATGTCAAGGAGGAATTTCATGCACATCTAATGGAAATGATAACAGAGATCTATACGATGATTTTGGTATAGCGGTTAGCCCTACAACTGGATTAGCATCTATAGCATATACAGATGACCAATATAGCGATATTGTTGGGACAGATAATCAAGGATTATGTAGTCCTAGTCAATCTAATACTGTTGCATGTGATCATACAGATTTCGCAACTCAAGTTTCAGGAACAGGCGTATTCCAAAAGACTAAAGGAATAGGTATAATTCATCCAGTAATAGGGCCAATGTCTTTAAGCAATCCTCAGCCAACATTAGCTTTAGGCATAATAAATAACGAAGGTTCCTATCTCACACAAGTTAGTATACAGTTGAATGGATTAACTTTATCCATGAACTGGAATTCTACTTTACCTTTAGCATCGAATCAAACCATTTATGGGGAATCAATTTTAAATCAAATTGAACTGCAGTTAATTTTAGGAAACGTTTATTTGCTTAATGTAACCGCAACATTTTCAGATGGAACAGTAATTTGTGAGAGCTTCTATGTAATATATACGGCAATACCAGTATCTTAAGCTAGCTTTTAATTTTTTACAATTTTTTAATCTCATGTCTCCGCATAGTTTCTGACCTCCTCACTGCTCTAGAAGGTTGAGGGTTTCCTTTTAGAGTAGCTCATTATTTCCAGCATTGATTCGTGGCTACATATCTCATTTGCTGGACATTAGAAGAATCAGAGCTTCCCCCATATTATCTGGTTTAAAGAAACCTTCATATAAAGGGTAGCCAGCCCTATATCTGGATTCTATTAAGAATCTTTCATTAAATAGAAATACTGAATGCTCCTTCCTAAGTCCCATTAAGCTTTGATCGAGCTTAGGAGGAGCGTTGCTGAAATTCCTAAGATTTTTATACAATAAATATTTAAATCTATTCATTCCACTTAAGGGCGAGGCTTTCATTTATGTAAAGCTTACATTTAGAAATTTCATTCAAGCTATAGAAAGTTAACATATTTTAAAAATTTTATTAAATTTGTCGATGAGAATATTTTCGATGATATATTGTCCTGTTTGTGAAAAAGAATTTGAAGATTGGTATAAACTTTCTATTCACTTCGAAAACGTCTCAGCTAAAAATGATCCATCTCATATAATGTGGCTGAATAGAAACATAACTTCTGAAAAAGTAGATACCGAAACATTAGCAGATTTGTTAGAAAAATTCTTTGAAGCCCCAGAAGGATTAGGAATGTGGATAAGAAGGAAATTCATAGAGAAATTCTACATAAATACGCATCCGTTTATTCTGGCCATGCAGAAACCAACAAGAGGCATACTCTTAGGTTATGTAATAGAACATCAACATTTTCTAAGAAATTGGGCAAAGGTGCTTTCATTAATTGTTTATAAGACGGATGTGGATGAAGCTATGGAATATGAGCTAGAAAATATAAGTGTTGAGTTCATAGGTTATAAAGGAAGACCTTCGCATTATGAATTGCTTCTTAGAATGGGTGAGAGTCTTGGAATGACAAGGAAAGAAATTCTATCTTTTGAGCCTTTGGAGGCTACTAAAAAAGCTATATATTTTTGGAGAAAAACTGCAGAAGAAAGGGATTGGGTTGAAGCAATGGCTGCGATGCATAGTCTTGAATTGGTTGCTGATAGAACTATAAGAAAATACGGTGCTCCAATGCATTATTTCAATGAAAAGATCTTAACTTCTGAAGATTATCCACAGGCAGTTAAAGATTTCTTAAGAGAAGGTTATGAAGCAGATGAAGAACATGCTGGTGAAGCATTAGAATTGGTAGAAAAATATGTTAAACATGCTCAAAGATTGCAGATTACTGTTTTAAAATCATTTGATGCCTTTCATTCTTATCTATTCGCTAGGTTAAAAAGAGGATTGTCTTTTGGAGATATTTCATTGAAAGAGGTGATTTTGAAATGAGAATAATTGTAAACGGAAGAGAAGCAGGAACAAGGCAAACAGGGTGTGCTCTATGTGGTGCTAGATGGGGAGAATATTATAAAAACATTGATAACGAAAATTTATTTTTCTGCTGCAATATATGTGCAGAAGAGTTCGCAAATATGGTAAAGGAAGTTAAAAAAAGGACTGGATGGAATAAAATAGACGAATTAATTATTGAAGGTAACTATTACAAAGGAAGAACATGTAGAGCAAAAAGTGATAATAATGAGTTTAAATTCTATGTTAAATTTAATGAAAGTGCAAATATTGATATTTTTAATGAACTAAGTTAGTTTTTAATTTTCGGATAAACTCAATAAACCTTTTTTCCAGCTACGTATGTCTCTAAAACTTTTATTTTCTTTAACTGTTTTATTTCTATTTCAAATGGATCTTGATCAACTATGATAAAGTCGGCATATTTTCCTACTTCCAATGAACCTATGTTATCCTCTTCATACATTGCATATGCTGAACCATACGTATATGCATGCATTGATTCAATTAAGTCGAGCTTCTCATGCTTTATGGACTCGAAATGCTTTAGATTTTCAAATTCTCCTCTAGTAACACTTGCATAAATTGTTTCCCAAGGATTCAAAGGTTCTACAGGACTATCTGTAGAAAAACTCAGTTTAACTCCCTCTTCGATCATCGTTTTGAAAGGATATAGCCATTTCATTCTTTTAATTCCTAATCTATCCATCACCCAAAAATCTGAAATAACGAAGTGAGGCTGAACACAAGCTACCAATTTTAAATTAGCAATTTCTTTTATTTGTTCTGGCCTTATAACTGAAGCATGTTCTATTCTATGTCTTATATTTCTTTTGACTCCTCTGTATGCATCAATCAAATAATCTATAGTACGATCTCCTATTGCATGCACAGCCATTTGAAAACCTGAACAATCTGCTTCTTTAATTATTTCTTTTAAAGCATCAACACTTATGTTCATATAACCGCTTGTATCTGGGCTATCTTCATAAGGCAATGATAAATGAGCAGTTCTTATTCCCAGCGCTCCATCCGCGATTATCTTAAAGCCCATTATCTTAAGAAATTCATTACCAAAGCCCATTCTTATTCTAGATTCCTTCATTATATTCAAGGGATCCTTATTTCCGTCAAGTCGAATGTAAACTCTAACCCTTATAGGCATAGCTTCTTCTAAGCTCAATTCTATCAAAGATCCTAAGAGTCCAGGATTCAAACCTGCTATACCAACGCATGTAACGCCTTGAGAGGCGCAAAGCTTNATTGAATCTACTAAGTTCTTTTTTATTTCTTCATTTGTTAGTGCTTCTCTATACTTGGAGATGGCCATGCCTACTTCGTTTTCTTTAAGAATATCGTTTTCTACACCTAAAATCTCCATTAGTTTTGTATTTATCAAGGCTGCATGACCACAAATTCTTAAGAGTAAAACCGGCCTGTCTCTAACTAATTGATCAATATCTTCCCTACTAGGATAGCGCCCTAATTTTTCTTGATCCCATCCTCTTCCTAATATCCATCCTTTATTTACCCTAGATGCAAACTCTCTAATTTTAGATTTGAGCTCATCTATGCTTTTTACGTCTTTCAAGCTAAGCTGGTTAATTTCTTCTCCGATCGAATCTAAATGCACATGGGAATCAATGAAACCAGGAATTATTACCTCTTTATTNTTAAGATAAACTTCTTGNATATTTAATGTTCTGCAGATTTTTAGCGCTTCATCCTCGTTTCCTACATACAAAATTTTATCTTTAAACGTAATTATAGCTTGAGCTATTTTCAATGGCTTGAATGAAACATATATCTTGCCTATAAAGCAAGGCATTATATGTTCTATATTTTAATTGAATATCTATAATTCAAGCCAGTATTTAACAATCATTTCTGTGTTTTTCTCAAACTCCTTCTCTAATCTCTTAACCTCATTTATAAGTTTACTCTCGCCTCCATAAAAGTTAATCCAATCTTGAACAATTTCAGAATTTACTTCTACATGGAATTGAATTCCAAGAAGTTTGTTTATCCTAAAGGCTTGAAAATATTTGTTGCTATACGCAAGCAATTTAGCTTCATACGGAAGTGAAAAAGTATCAGAGTGCCATTGAAATACGATCAATTCTTCCTTCCCAAAATATTCCTTTAGTTCATCTAACAATATAACCATTTGAATACCAGTTTCTTTACCTAAGANGCCTTTGATAACTCTTCCACCTAAAGCTTCAGCAATTAACTGAGAACCCAAGCAAAAACCCAATACTCTTTTGTTTTCTTTATATGCTTTCTTTATAAGTTTCATTTCTTTTATGAGAAAGAGATATTTATCACATTCATAAACTCCCATAGGTCCTCCCATTAATATTAGAGCGTCAAAGCTTTCATTACCGTTCAAATCTTTTGCTTCTAGTTCCCTTGAAACTTTCAAGAATTTCTTTAGAAACCCTAAAGTTTCTAAGGGGTGATTGTAAACAGCTAAAATATCCATGTTGATATTTTATGTTGAAAGAATATAAAAATTGGCTAATTATTTTATCTTAAACAATTAAAATACACTGAATAATAAAATTATATGCTAATAATTTCTACTGAAAAGCTTCCCGAGNNATGTAAAAGACTTACTAAAAAATGTTAAGGATGAATTTTCTGAAGAAGATTTAGNAAGAGCAGATATAATTATGCTTTGGCCATCGCAGATAAGAACAATTTTGCCAAAGGCAAAATCTTTGAAAGTTATACAATGTTTCACGGCCGGGGTTGATGGTATTCCTTTTGAAATATTGCCAAAAGATGTTNTTGTATTTTCAAATGCTGGTGCTTATTCAGTCCCAGTAGCAGAACATGCCTTTGCTCTTATTATGACGTTAGCTAAAGGGATAGGCAAAAAGGAAAGAATTGTTGTACCTTACCTATTATCAGGCAAAACTTTACTTGTTCTAGGTGGAGGAGGTATAGGATCGGAAGTTGCGAGAATTGGAAAGATGGCCTTCAACATGTATGTGATAGGAATTTCTAGATCTTTTAAGAAACCTGAATTTTTTGATGAAAAGTATGATTTGGATAAATTGAAAGATGTAATAAGCAGAGCAGATTATATCGTAGATGCTTTGCCTTTGAATAAATTTACTAGGGGAATTTTAAACTATGATGTTCTATCAAGAACAAAAGAAAATTGCATAATTGTGAATGTTGGAAGAGGAGAAACAATTGTTGAAGATGATATTTATAGAATACTGAAAGAAAGAAAGGGCCTAAGATTTGGGACTGATGTTTTTTGGAGAAAAGATGGAACCGAAGATTTCAATAGTAAATTATGGGAGTTAGAGAATTTTACTGGAACTCCGCATACAGCTGGCGCATATGGAAATGAGGCAGTTAAAATTCATGCAATAACTGAAGCATGTAAGAATGTTTATAGATACATTACTACAGGGAAGGCAGAAAACAAGATAAGAATTGAGGATTATATATAAAGTATATACCAATAAAGAATACGCGTTCGTATAATAGCTTATTTTTGATGCTTTCTGTTTATAAAATAAATAAATATATGCCTTATACCAATGACATCATATGAATTTCGCTCTTCTAAAACTAAGAATAAACATGATCTTAGCAACATTAGGAATTCTATTGCTGGGTTTTGCTTTAGCATTAGCAATCGCAACATATGCATTCGGCACAACAATAGGAATAGGCTTAATAACTTCCATACTTATATTCCTATTCTTCTTTAATATTATACAATGGCTTTTTGGACCGTATCTTATAAATTTAGCATACAGGACAAGAGAAGTTGAATCCAATGATCCGAATTATGGATGGCTTTACAATCTAGTTGAAGAAGTCTCAAGATATAATGGTTTTAGGCAAGTACCAAAGGTTTATATTGCTGAAGTTCCATTTCCCAATGCATTTGCATACGGTAGTCCAATAGCTGGAAAGAGAATTTCTTTTACTTTACCTATTTTGAGATTGTTAAGCAAAGATGAACTAAAGGCTGTTGCAGGGCATGAAATAGGTCATCTAAAGCACAGAGATGTTGAACTTCTAATGGCTGTAGGCCTAATACCTTCTTTAATATATTACTTAGGCTTTTGGCTTTTGTGGGGAGGCTATTTTGGAGGCGGAGGAAAGGGAAACAACGGAAATCTTATACCCTTAATTGGGATAGCTATGATAGCAGTAAGTTTCATTTTCCAATTATTTGTGCTCTTCCTTAACAGGATGAGAGAAGCCCATGCTGATGTAAACGCTGCTTTGACAGTTCCTGAAGGGAAAGAAAACTTGCAATTATCATTGGCTAAATTGACTTTATCGATGGATCCCAACGCTTTACAAAAGTTTAAGAAACAAAGTACATCAAATCAAATGGCCAGCATGCTTTTCTTTGCTAATGCTGTAGAAGAAGTTCCTGCTTGGAATGCAAAAGAATTGGTAAACATTTGGAAATCCACAAGAGTTCCATGGTATGCTGACATATTTATGGATCATCCTCACCCAGCAAAGAGAATACAACTTCTTGAAAAGGTAAGTCCTTAAAAATTAAAAATTTTTTAAGAAAGAATTTTTCAGAATAAAACAGAACTATCTTATTAAAGTAGCTTTTTCGTCTTTTATTATTTGGCTGAATACTTGTCTAAAAGTATTGAAAAAGAAAGATATAATTCCTACTCCTTGCAAAGGTGCTGCCAATAATAAAACAGGAAAGCTAAAGCCTATATCAAAAATTATCCTCATTAACAGACCTAAATTAAGCAGTAATATAGGAATGTAAGATGGCTTAATTTTCAACCGAACACTAAAGGTAGCCATTAATAAGTCCATTAAAACAACGTCTACACCGAAAACAGTATTAAATAAATAGCCTACAGATATGCTATGAATAAAGGCATCATAGCTTATTAATGAGAAAATTGAAGCCAATAAAAGCCAAACCCAAGCTATATTGAGGCAAATTTTAGGATATAAGCTCCCTTTTGCACTTATCAATCTTGTAGCATATAATGATATAGCCCAAGCTATGAAAAAGAATATCGAAGCTATAGGATAGGGGTATGAAAGAAAGCCAAATAACATTGCAAAATATGCTGCAGTCATTGCCTTACTGTTGATGAATCTTCCTCTAAAAACCAAGCCTATGTCCCTAGCCATAACTGCGAATATCATAAGTACAGGAAAGGCTAAAGAAAGCCATGGAGAAAATTTAAGTGTTTCAAAAATAACGATGAATGTTGTTACAACGAGTGTAAAAACAATAAGGTAATTGTAACTTGTTGGTCTTAAACCGAATCTAGAAAATTTCAGATAAATTCTCGAATGATAAATTAACAATAAGAGTGCGATAAATGTGATGTAATAAAAGTATGGATCCATAAAACTCAATGATGTGATTGTTTTACTTGCTATAGCAATCAAGGTTGAAAACAAAACTAATATTCCAAACGATAAAATTAACGATTTAGATGCCACTTTACCACTCCATTCCATGCTCAGAGCTACCAATATTTCATTTCCGATCAAAGCCAAGAAGAAACCAAAGATCGTAATAAACCAATGTACAGCAAAAAAGTTAGGTACTTGAATTGCATTGAACCCTTGTAAATTCATGAACATTAAGACGGCTGGTATCCCTGCTAGTAATAGAAGAATCATTCCTTCCAGCATTAGAATCATTTCTATTCTTAATCTCATACTACTTCCAAGGATCCATTATATCATAACCAAACCTTTCTTTGAACATTTTTCTTCCTTCTTCAGTCATCATACGGGGATTCCAAGATGTTTGCAGATCTGCTTCAACCTTAAGATTCCTAGGCTTTACAACTTCCTTTATTGCTTCTTCGACTGCAATAACTAAATAGTCAACAACTGGACAAAAAGGTGAAGTAACGCCTACTTTGACATATACGTCTCCTTCATTGCTTATCTTTAATTCATAAACTAAACCAAGATTTACAATATCGATAGGTATTTCTGGATCATATACTGTTTTTAAGTTCTCAATTATCTTTTTCCTCCACTCCTCAACATTAATTACCTGGCTCAAATTTACCTTTCTTTAATCCCTCCTCAACTTCTTCATGATCTCTTTCTGATGGAGGAGGAGATACTAAATGAAGTACTTCCATATCAGTCTTAGCCAAAATACCCCGCCTAACACCTTTAGGAACTATGATCAAATCTCCTTCACGGACATTATACTTGTTTTCTCCTGCTACGACCAATCCTTGACCCTTATGTACAAATAGAATCAAATCTATATTTGGGGTGTGAATAGGTATGAATTGGCCTGATTTAAAGAAGGTAAAAACAACCGAGTAGTGCAATGTTTTACGAATTTGAACAGGTGTAAAAGAAGTTTCTGATACTTTTTTGATTTTATCTATAGTAATAAATATAACTTCAGATGCCTTAGTCTCTTTCTTTTTTAACAATGCAATCCATTTACCCTCCTCAACTTCTTGTGTATAATAAGCATCAATATCGAAGTCATCCCTATGAGCCATTGCATGGAATAAGTGTACAGGTTCGTGGTCATTGATTATCAGAAAACTTTCGCCAGGCTTGAGTCGTTCAAACTCTTCAAGTATTATTCTATGCCTTTCATAAGGCGGATAGCTTCTTACATCAATTGTCTTCTGCGACACGTAATTCAACTATAACATCAATTATATATAAGGTTCCCTAAAACATGAGGTAAATTAGTTATTTTAGACTGTAAAGCTTTGACGAATAATATCAGTATTTGCAATTAACCAAAAAGAATTCTGATGCCAGTATTAAATTATAGTATTCTTAATTTCCATGATATTGCAACTTACCTTCTTGCTCTTCTTAAAGATTAGAAACTTTATTAAAGCGTAGAGGAGCTCACGCTACATATGCCTGTTTCTGGATCGCAAAAACTTTTAACTTTCCAAAAATAATCATTACCTGCTTTTTGTGATTCAATTAATCCTTTGCTTTCTAAATTTTTTAGAAATGAACGTGCATCATACTTTGTTATATTGCCAAGAACTGCAATTTCTTGAGTTGCAACTCTACCCCAGAAATTTATAAAACTTAAAACTTCCTTTTCTTTAAATTCGATTCTCTTTTCCTTTAATTCGTTGTTAGTTAGTTTTTCTAAAATTTCTTTAAATACAGAATATCTCATATAGCCAGCTGTTATAATTTCATAATTATCTTTTAATCTTTTAATTAGGAAAGTTGGAAAACCTGTTATTCCTCTTTCTTGACATTCTTTAATATCTTTCATGAATTCGTTGTAAGCTACTCCGCTTTCAATATCTTCTTTCATCTTATAGGCATCCAACCCACATTCTTCAGCCAATCTTAGCTGTTCTTCTAGTCTGTGAATAGGTATAGCTTCAGCTGCAGCAGCTTCCCTCAATCTCCTCAAGTATTTCCATGCAAGATTTTTATTTTGCAATTCAGCAGCTTTAACAGCTATATTTGCGAGCCACGTAGACGTGAATTCATTATGATATTCTGTAAATTGCCTAATATCCACAGGCATTCCATGTCTGCTTGATGCTTCTAACCAATGCTCAGCAACCTGCAAATACCACAAATCTCCTCCTATGTTATTAAGCGGATCATAAAATTCACGAATGTCTTTAACTAGTCCTCCCATCTTATAGCTTATCCTTATTTGATCACCATAAACCCATTTCAACTTTCTCAACACAGGTTCTGAGCCCCAGCACCATGTGCAATAAGGATCAGTAAACTCAACTATTTCTATAATAGTTTCATCCATATGATATGCCATTTTTTAACATTAATTAAAATGTTTATTTAAATCAATTAAATTTCGAAAAGAATTAAGAATAAACTAGATTTCAAAGGCTTCAAATTAGATAGCCTTAAATCAATAAATTATGAAATATTAAGAAATATCCAATTTCTATATTGAGTAAAAAGTCATGCTCTATAATGCAGAATCAAATTTGCTATTAACTTCTTCAGTTCTCTTTGATCAATATTTGAAATAAGTGAAGGATGCGATTTCCTAAGATTAAATATTATTTCATTTAACATTACTGGAATGTTGGATTTATTGCTTACAAATTCTTGTCCTTTTTCTGCATAGATTTTTGCTATCTCGTTCTCAATTTCTGATTTTAGAATTGAATATTCCTCAGAACTAAATGGTATCTTTATTTCTTCCCTCTTTTTCTTAAAAGCTTTGGTCTCTTTCCTTTCTTCCTTTGGAAAAAATAATTCTTTCTTTACTTTAAATATCAGAAGATTGGATTTGATATAATCTAAAATCAATTCATGACCGTTTGGAATGAATTTTCCTTTAGCGACTATTCCTTCAAAGCTCTCTGGCATTGAAGCTAAACTTGCTAATTTCTTTTCCAAATCTTCAGCACTTGAATATTCTACGCTGTAATGTTGCGGACTAGGAAGTTCAAGTTGATACAAAATTTCATATTTCTCAGGAGGAATGATCCATGACTTATCCTTACCCAATTCAAATACAACTAAATCTAAATTTCTATGATAAGCTTTATGGAAACCCCTCGGAGTATAGTCTTTTCCAAAAACTTCGCATTCCAAGATATACCCATTATGAATAGCTTCTTTTACCTTATTCATTAGCTCAGGCTGATCATGTGCAATATATATCAAATATCCTAGTTGATCTGGGCTAGCAATATCTCCAGAATGTTTAAAAATCCCTGCTTTAGATAACTGGATATGCGTTCCATCATATTTATATTCAGCAAAAATCTGAATTTTATGCTCAAATATGTATTGATAAAGATATTTTACAGGATTTTCTATATGGTAAGGGTTTATGAGAGGTTTTGAAGAGTTTTTATAAATATCAACAATCCAAGAAAAAATTTCATCCTTGATAATTATATTATATTTCCTTTTAACAAAAGATAAAGCCTTTTCTATTGCTTGATTATCTTTCATACTTTTACTCATATTAAATTTTATAAAATTTTAAAAATAACATTTTCAACAATTTAAAAGAAATTAATTCTTTATGACCAGAATGTAGCTTACTCTATAATGATCCAATAGCTTAGAGTTAATTTCTTTATCTATAATCATACTCGTTAGGCATATGCTAGTTTTTTTTGCTTTCTAAGTTGCGCTGTGCTGAGCAAAGTTAGTTTGCTAGAAACAGGAAGATTGAATTCAATATAACGCATAAAGTTGGATCAATATTAGCCATGTTATTTAATACTGATATTTTAGCAAGTTTTCCATTGAAAATGTGCTCCAACGGCATGAGCATGAGAGCAATATCCAGAACACTCAACATCCCCCTAGGAACCATCTTCTCATGGATCAAAAGGTACTGAAGAGCAATGTTCATGAGACTAGAACAGCTATGGTTAAAGGCAAGAGAGCATAATGAGAGTGTTACTAGGGTTGCTGATGAAATGTGGACATACTTGTTCAAGAGGGATAAGGGTTTTTACAAGTGGGTGTTTACGATCTTCGATTACACGAGGAGGGGGTTGTACATGACTTTTTTGGCTTGGGGATAGGTATGAGGGGACGTTTGGGATGGCTGAGTGTTTTACTGCGCCGGGGATAGGTGGGTTAGTGATGGTTATGATGTTTATCTTCGCTTGAGGGATCATACCATAATTTCTCCTGTAAATCCTAATGAGTCGTTCCACTCCTCGCTCAGGGATAGACTTGTAAGGTTCAAGAGGGCTACTAAAGCTATGTACAGGAGTGTTAAGATGATGCTCTACTCAATAGCTCTGGTTCTCTTTGAGAAAGGGTTAATTCCAGAATTTGTAGCTGAATGACGACACTATGTTACTTCATTTAGCACAGTACCGTTTTCATTCATCACAGCTGCATTTATCGTTGCCTTATGAAGATCCAATCCGACGTACATATGAGTTATGTCAACTGATTTCCTATATCCTTAATCTTGCTCACATATAACTAAAACAAGATAAATTAGCTCAGAAAGCTTTTTATAGAAAGTATTTGTTATCTGCTTATGCCATTGTTTAAGAAACAGATAACTTTAGAAAATGTAAAAGACCTGCAGACCCTTGTCGACAAATTTTCCAGTTATCTTAAAGACGAAGGATACAAGGTTCAAACAAAAATAGAAGGGGATAAAGCTATCATACAAGCACAAAAGGGGGGAATACTTAGGGACATNGTTGTTGCTGAAAGGGCATTA
>JGI20133J14441_1001453_pt1 | contig 19155 bp, 21 predicted proteins | sample RS3BMetagenome_FD_14441 | JGI IMG/M metagenome (IMG submission 14441)
ATAATTACTTCACCACCATACGAAGGAAGCACTTTATCTGGTGGCGACCCTGCAAGAAGAAAAGAACGTCTACTTAAAGCAGGTCATAATCCAAAAGACTTTCTTGGTGGCAAGGCGAGAAATGCTATGTTGAAACACTATGATGAAGTTGATACTATAATTACAAGTCCACCTTATGCTGAGGCGAACAGAGGTGGTGGCATAGCACTGAAAGGCTATGAAGGTGTGTATGGCAAAGATGAGAAACTTCACTTGAGACATGATAGACCTTTAAGTGACAACCCTGAGAATATAAGTAATCTGTACTATGACGTGGATGCTGTGATTACTTCACCACCTTACGAAGGAAGTATGGAAGGTGGCTCTCGACACACAGGTGGAATTATAGAACGGACAAAAGATCCTAATTCTGATACTACAGTTAAAGGTGGATTAGGAGTAAAATATTCTGAAAATTCTAACAATATTGGGAATATGAAAAAAGAAACCTACTTAGAAGCTGTGCTTAAAGTATATTCTGAATGTTACAAGGTATTAAAAGATGGTGGGCTAATGATAGTAGTTGTTAAGGCGTTTTATCGAAACAAAAAAGTTGTGGATTTACCTTATCAGACGCTATTGCTATTACAAAAGGTTGGCTTCCAGTTTGAAGATGTGCTTAAATTAAAATTAGATAAATTGAGCTTTTGGCGTATCTTACAATTCAAAAAGAACCCTAATATACCAAGAGTTATGCATGAACATATAATCATAGTGCGAAAGAGAAATGACAAACAATAATGAAACTGAACAATTGATATTTCAGATATACAATTTATGTATGAAGCCATCAATTAAAGATAGACTTTTTAATTTTAAACCATTGCGTAGTGGATGTTATTTAAATGAATTCATTTATGCAATAGACGTATATGAAAAATATTTCTGTATCTCAATTATACCACAATTTATAAAACCCCCTAAACAACGTCTTTTGTTCCATATACATATATTTCCTGATGAAGAAAAAGCAATATTACATAAATATCTTGGATTTGATGAGACAATTTGTACATATAGAGATTATCGTCAAGCCTATAAATTTCTAAAGAAATTAATTACTTCAGTTGTATAAGTGAGAAATAATGCCGACGTATAAATACAAAAAGAAAAAATACAAAATTCCACAATACATCTACTTTTTATTTCTATTTTTAACTGCTTTTATAGGAACATTATTTTTTGTAACATTAATGTTTTGGTTTATGGGCTATACTGGCTTTGTTTCTTTGTTTTCTGGTTTATCAACAACAATTGAAGTATCAACATTTATTTTATTTTTAATTGCTTTGTTTACGCTTTTTGTTTTACTAAAAATAGGGCGTAAAATAGAAAATTACTAGTAAATTATAAAATTTAATCAAAAATTTTTAAAAAATAAACCAATTTTTTAAAAAAGTATATATGTATGTTCAATGCCAACCCATTTAATTTTTTAAAAGAAGTGATAATATATTTATATAGCTCATAGACATAAGGTAAGCGAAATGCAAACAACAAAATCTTCTTTGAAACAAATTAAAGCAATGATTCCAAAAATTCATTCTCTATATATTTTATTGGTTAAATCTTATTTTATTAAAATGAATTTTAAAATTATTACATATGAAACAAAATTTGGGCTTCTTCAAGTAACTAAAGATATCATTTATCCTATAATTACAATAACATTTATTCCGCGCGTTTCTACTTTATCTGATATACGTATTACTTTTTATTCATATCGTCGTTCTACGCAAATAGTTGTTTGGTATTTAGTGGGCGATTATATCGATATAAAGGTATATAATAAACGCACTATTTATCGTGTTAACATAGAAGCAATAGAAAAGAGAACATCTTTCGCAAATATAATATATTTATTAAATCTTATATATTTCTGTTTAAAGGAAGTGATTGTAAAAATTGCCTAGCAAAAAACAACTAATAGAACAGATATACAACCAAATATTGGATTTATTATATTCAGATTTTTTTAAAGAAAGAGTGTTTAATAAACGGCTAAAATTTGGTGGTAATAATCAATTTGAGTGGTTAATTCTTGCACAAGATGACATAAATATTATTAAAGTTAGACCTGCTCATTCTCGTAAAATAACACATTCTTCACTAGAATTGTATGCTCTTAATGATAAACATACAACATTAATATCGCAACCAAGCATATTATATAGTTTTACTATGTATAATCATATAGAAGATGAAAATAAAGTATATAAAGCTTTAGAATATGTTTATATGATGCTTAAAACAATATTTATAACGTCTATATGAGCCAATGGGTTAATCAAATTGCTAAGCAGATATATGATATATGTTTAGCAACGCCAATCAAAAATAAGCTATTTGATGTTGAACATAGTATTAAAAAATTTGCTCTAAATGATTTATATTATGAAACAGAAGTAAATAAAACATTCTTCTGTGTTTCAGCCGAAATATATAGTATTAATTTACTTGAAATGCATCTATATGAGAAGGCGCGATTAGTAAAATTAGTCGAACCACGTTATAACGCCGAAACAATGTATGGTGCTTATAATTTTGCCTATAAAATGTTGAAACGTTTGGTAGTTGAAATTGTTTGATTTTGTTATATGAAAAACTTTATATAGCTTCTAATCTAATGGATAGGCGATAAAAATGACAGAAGAAAATAAAATTGTATATACACCACCAGATGATATAATAATAGAGAAACAAAATGAAGCAGGCGAAAAATATTATGATATAAATAAAGATGTTGTAGAAAAAGAAATGAGAAAGATACTAAGTATTATATCTCAGTCTATTTTTTCTTTTTTTTCTGAAAAAAATATTCTAATAGCAAGCTATCATTTAACAGACTTAAAAAGTGCATTTGAAAGTGCAATCAATTACAGTTCATTTCGTGTATGTGCTACTTGTAGAGCGCCATATAACGCTAAATATATAGACATTAGCGTCGGAAGTGTGACGGGAATAGTGACATACACTTTTTGCTCTAAAAGATGTATGCGACAAGGTCTTGTAAATTTGGCAAGTAAGTTGGTGTAAGAAAATGGAAAAAATAAAATTAAAAGGCAAATGGACAATGAAAGATATTCAAGAAGTAATTGTTCCGCTTATATTAGAACAAACAGGCTTGCCATTTGAAAGCGCCAGAATTGATGATGATTTAACATATAATATCATAGGCGAATTAAATGTTACTAAAGATATAAACGCAATTCTACCGCAAGTTGAGCAACTTCTAAATACAATAAAAACACAAGTCAAAGTAGAAAAAACACAATCATTTGCTAAAGCCTTTCAACAATTAATGCAAGAAGATTTTTTTGAAAAGACGACTTATGTTATTTTATCTAAAGAAACAAAAGCGAATTATCGCTATTTATTTGATATTTTAAATATTACGCCCAACATTTCATATAGCGAATTTATAGCCTCAAACGAAGCATGGTTCAGTAATAAGCCTATATATATTAAACTTACAGTTATGCCTCAACATAAAATAAAGACGGAGATTTCCTTTATGCCACGTATCTTTATATTCGACGAGCAGAAAACTTCGAACGTTGTGGATATACAGCCCGATACTAATATTGAAGGAGATTTGGATTTGGATAAATTAGAGATTAACGATGATTCTTTCAAATCGATGCCAGATGATAACGAAACACGGGCTCAGATGGAAGCCGACGGGGAATTTTCCACTAAACGTCGAACTGATAGACGTGGCTAAAGGTGAAATGGTAAGCTTTATATGGTAAATTTGAAATATTAATATTGATGTCCTCAGAACTGCAAGTTGAAAATATCAAGCGCGAGCTTAAAAAAATAAAGTCGCAAAAACCAGAAACCAAACAATTAGANCTCAGCGACCCAGTTACTTTTGTAATGAAACANGTTGCACATCCAAAAGGCGAACCATCAGAAAAATGGTTTGAAAAAAGAGAATATTTGATACCTTTATATCGCGATGAAAGTAGGTATATAGTTGTTGTAAAGGCTCGACAAATGGAAATAACCGAATTTGCAGTTAATATGTTACTTTATTGGGCATTAAAAAGACCAGGCAATTATATCTATGCTTCGTCAAGTTTAGAAAAAGTTAGACGTTTTAGCAAAGATAGATTAATGAGACAAATAAAGCGAAGTCCTGATATTAAACAATATTTGCTTGATGCTGATGTGCATAGANTTGTTTTAGGCGAGAGCGTAATTTANCTTTATACAGCCTATGGTCAGATGGATACTTTAAGAAGCATACCTGCTGATGCTATCATATTAGATGAGTTTCAAGATATGGAAGTTAATGCTTTAGCTGTTGCCGAAGAAACTTTATCACACTCAACATTTAAGCGAGAATGGTTAATCGGCACACCTAAAGAAGCAGGCTCCAAATTTGAAGAGCTTTATAATCAAAGCGATAAAAAAGAATGGAAAGATGGACAATGGATACCTACACATACACCAGAGCAACAAATCTATTCAGGCTATCATATAAGTCAGATGTTAGCTATTGGTAAATGGCTAACAGAACAAGATATAGAGCTTAAGCGTAAGCGTTTTCCAAAGCAAAAGTTTCTTAACGAGGTATTAGGCGAATTCTATGCTGGATTAGGCAGACCTGTCAATTATCAATTGATGTCATCATTATTTGACGTTAATCTACCACGTGGAAAATTCAATCCTAAGCATGAAATGTTATTTGCTGGCGTAGATTGGGGTGTAGGTCGTAAGGCTTATACAGTATTTTGGCTTACTAAACCTGTATTCGTTCAAGCTCCAGATATATATAGATTTGAAACTATATATGTTGAAAGAATAGAATTTACAGATATAATAGACCATCTGAACAGAGTTAAACAACTATGCAATCAATTTCCTGTAAAAATGCTAGCATGCGATATTGGCGCTGGTTATTTACAAAATCAAGAGTTATATAAAGTTTTAGGCACTAAAATGTTAAACGTAAGATTTGTAGGTAGCAGACCAGAACGACCTTATGAAATTATACCTACTGCCTTCGGCAACGAATTACAATTAGACCGTACATGGGCAATAGACGTAACTTTCGATACAATAGCTAAAGGTAATTTAAAAATTTATAATGAAGTTGACGATAGCATAAGGAATTGGATTATTGAAAACTTCTTAGCTGAATATCCTGAAACAGACCCTATAACGAAAAAGAAACAATGGGTGCATGATCCTGAGCAAAATGATGATGCACTTATGGCTTATCTCTATTCTTTAATGGCATTCTTAAGTTATAAGGACACTATAAAAATGGAAAATCCAAGTGATTATCTTAGCTTTGCTTAGGCATAAGCTACAATCTTTTCGGTTTCTTCAACTGTTTGCCATTTTTTACGCTTCAATTTTTTCTTTAACCATTCTTTTTCTTCATCTCTTGACATGCCTTTAGTCTCAGCATAATATCTGTCCCAAAATTCTTCTTCATTTTTTGCTCCTAATACATGTTCGCAGAGATATGTGATCTCGGCGTGCGTTAACAATAAGCCTGTTCTTTCAAAAATCTTTCTTATCTTNCCAAAACAACGATGTCTATATGGCATTAATATTCACTGATAGTAACACTATGTGATTTGGTCTCCTCTATAAGCTTTTGGTCTCTTTCTTTTTCAGAGGAAGCAATTGTCTTATTAATTTCCTCGACAAAGTTAATAACAACACATTCAGCGGATTTGCGCAATGATTTCTTAACATTTTTATCAGTGGTAAAGCGTGCCATATTATATAAAGCAGTGGCTACTTGCCATGATTCCATTACAAAGTCTGCTTTGGCGAGAATGAGCTTACCTATATAAGTGGAAAAGGAAGTATCTTTGGCTTCTTCTATTTCTTCTTCAGCCAACAATAAATATTAGCTATCATCACATATTTAAATATTTAATGTCAAAGTTTATATAACATTTCTATAAACCATAAAATATGGCATATCAATACAAAGTAACTTCTATTCGACCTTTATGCCCAAGTTATCCTTGTCAAGTCTATACTATGAATGAAATTATATCAATATTTGATTTTTATTTTTTAAATCAGTATAAAAATAAGTTATTAACAAAAATAAAAGAACGAAATAAATTGATACGTGCTTTAATCAATTCTAATACAAAATATTTTACCTATTTTTTTACTCAAAAATTAAGTACATATCAAATTCGTAAAAGTAAATTTTTAGTGGCATTTGATAAAGAATTGCCTATTATTTATAATATACCTGTTTCTTTTACAGATAGTCATTGTTTTATTGCTTCTGTAGAAACACAAGAATTCAATAGCGAACAAATAGCATATTTACAAAAATTGCCATCTAAAATACTTAATAAGTTATTTAATAGAATAGTCTTTGCCAATAGTAATGGTTGCTTATTAACTAACACGTTTGAGGCACATCTATTTAAAGACCAGTCCTCTATTAGAGTTGTAGTTATAAAAGGCAATGTCGATAATGCCTTTAATTATATTAAAAAATCAATAGTTAAGTTAATATAACAATAAATAAGAGGCTATACACTATGGCTACTTCTAATTTACTTGAAGTTGCTATAAATTGTCCAGCAAATGATGACAAGCATTGGATTAAATATTATCCAAAAGATGGTATATGTCTTGACCATTTTTCCAGAGGCAAAGTAGCTAATTGGATTAAAGCATCAAATTTTGGTTTAGATGAAATAGATTTTAATAAATATCCTATGTGGCTTAATGTTGCTCCTCGCTATGAAGGCCCAGAAAGAACGACACTTTATATGACTTTAATTCCAACTAAATTTACTTTTAATTATCAGACAGCAAATATCGGAAAAGTTGATGTAGGATTTTATGCCAAATTAGGGCAACCAAAATTAGCTAGATTTTTTGCTTTTGATTTTGAGGGTGAAGAAGGGCATAGAGCAAAATTAACAGATATTAATATGATGAGTTTATGCGGACATTATAATTTTGATGCGTCTTGGCTTTATGATAGAAAAATGGGCGCACCTGGCTTTATGGACAATGCAACTGTTAAGGTAGCAGGCGATATTGTTTTTGCCGATAATACTTTAATTTTGCCATCTAAAGAAATAACGCCTGACTTATTTATTCTCACAGCTTATGAGCCAAGCGACGGTATGGTTTATATTGAAGCTACAGATGTTGAAACTAATAGAACATATACTGCTCATGTAAGGCGCTGGAATTATAATGGCAGAGGTTATACAAACTTCTATCCTAAAAACACAGAAGAAGAATGGTCTGTTGGTAGTCGACCTTATGGTGGGCGTGTTATTGGTTGGGGTTCATATAGTGTAAAAGATGGCGAAGGATATGTAAACTTCACAACACCACCAAAAGTTAGACGGTTTAAAGCTAACCTAAATGATGAAGTGCCACGCAATATAGCAGGCGGTATTTTAACAAATGGCAAAATGGACTTAGATGGAAATATAGATGCCGACTTAGTTCTTCTATGAAGAAAGTTTAAATACATTTAGCCTATATTTATATTTGTGGTTAAAAAAATTAGAACGCCTATAACATCAACAAAAATTACATCAGGTTTAGCTGTATATAATGGTGGCCCTTTATGGAATACAGGCTATAAGTGGTATAATATATATTGGGGTAGTTATTGGAATAGCCCAAATATACCTTTTGGCCCTAAAGAAATAGATACAGCGACACAGCATATAACAACTGATAAAGCTTATTGGGGTGGGCTTAGTGAATATGCTACTAATGGTTATGATTTAGGCTATGGTGTATTCGCTGGAAGTATAATTATAAGCACAAATCCCCCTTCAACAATAGATGATACGCAAATTGGGCCACAGATAAAACAATGGATTTCATCAGGCTTAATTCCTGAGTTAGGACAAAAAGGCGCATATAATATATTCTTTCCACCTAATGTAACAATAATATTAGAAGGTAGTGCAAGTTGTCAAACGTTTTGTGATTATCATAATACAGATGGCACACACTATTATACAGTTGAACCTTATCCATGCTCTTCTGGTTGTAATCAATGCACTAATAATCCATTTGATGCTTTAACTATGGGTCTCAGTGAAGAATTAGTTGAGTTGGCTACAGATATGTCGCCTGGCACAGGTTGGGTTATAGGCAATATCGAGCTTTGTGTGCCACCTGATACACTTCTGTTAGGAGATAATAAGCCAATTTCAGAATATAAAATAGGCGATAAAGTAATTGGAGAACATGGGTTAGTATCTGTTCATAAAACATTTGAACGGCCTTTTAATGGAAACTTAATAGAAATTAAGGCGAGTGGTATCCTTCCATTTAAGGCAACACCAAACCATCCAATTTTAGTTGTTTCTTCTATTAATGGAAAATTAACAGAACCACAATGGAAAAAAATTAATGAAATAAATATAAAGCATTCAGATGAAGATGGTGATTATCTTCTCCTGCCTAAACTAAGAGGCAATATAAATATAAAGGAATTTCAAATTGACGTTCCTTATAAAACGTGCAAACCAAAGGTAAATAAATTTATACTTAACAATGATACAGCATGGTTACTTGGCATTTATGTAGCAGAGGGCTTTTCTGAAACAGCCGATAAATTACATTGGTCATTAAACAAAAATGAAATAGAATTAGCAAATAAAATTGTAAGTATATTAGAAAAACTTGGTTGCAAACCATGGATAACACAACATCCAACTGATGCTTCAATGGTTATTCATGTTAGCTCTAAGACATTAAAACAATTTTTCGTCCAACATTGCGGAAGAGGCGCAACTAATAAGCAAATTCCAGACTTTATATTGTATCATGAAGATACTGCACTTTTACGAAGTTTCATAGAAGGATATTTAGCTGGAGATGGTTGTCGATACCATAATGACAATATATATGGAAATATATATTCAGGATATAGTTTTAATACAGTTTCTAAAAAATTAGGATTACAATTACAATTAGCAGGCGCAAGACTTGGGTATTTTGTATCACTTTTTAAATATCATACCAAACCGTATGGTATAATTCGAGGACGGTTAGTTAAATTACATGAAGGTGTAAGTGGAGTCTTTTATAATAATCCAGCAAAAACAAAAAAGAGATGGAAAACAATACAATACCAAGGAAATGAATACTTTATTCTTCCAGTTACAGAAAAGAAAGAAGTTCTTTATAATGGTTTAGTTTATAATATATCAACAGATGATCATACATATCTTATTTCAAATGTAATAACACATAATTGTGACGAGTGCGACCAACATTTTGTATGTAATCAGATTAGCACAGGCGAATACGTCAACGCATGGTATTCTAATAAGTATAATACATGTTGGACACCAAATTGGCCACCTTCATCACCATCACCTCCCCCGCCTTCAACTTGTCCAATAGCGAAAGTCTTTACTACAACGTATAATACATTTGCTAAATTACTTCATCGTAAGACACGATTATACGCTTATGTGCCTGAGCAATGTTCATGTTAGCTTTCAAAAATTGAAATTAACCTTTTTATATTAGCAAAACTTTATAATATTTGTGTTAAAATGCGGTATAATATTGACATTAATATGCATTCTTTTATTTTCTCCTATGTCTATAACTTATGCCAGTTATGAGAATCAATATGTTTTTTCGCCTTCCTTAAAAGCTGGAATGTGGGCTTATTATAAAGTTTATTTTCATCCATTTGTTGAATATTTAAATATTACTATTGTGCGTTTCATTACGCCATCAGTTGCACTTATACAAGTACAAATAATTACTATGTATCATACAACAATAACACAATATCAACTTATTACTGTAAAAGGAATGGATGATGATAACATAACTTTACAAATTGGAAATCAGAATTTAATCACATCAGCTAATATCTATTTGCCACAATATCAAATAGAAATTGACCAACCATTTATTTCACCATATCTTAATAAAGGCGATTATATTAATCTAGACCAACGACAAGAGACTGCATATAATTTAGCTGGTGTTGTAATTACAAATTATGCTTCTGCTTTTCTTTTCTATTCATATCGACCAGAATTAACAGCGAATACACAGCTAAATGGATATGTAATTGAGTCATGGATATGGGATAAACAAACAGGTGTTTTAGTTTCTTATACTAGTATATCATCAATACCGCATATAATTATGTTAATAGCAACAAATATGTGGATGCCTGCATTTCTAAGTATAACAAAAGCAACAACATTAATGGCTTTAGCTAATGATTGGATAAATCTTTTTATGGGCGTTGTTGCCTTATTTTTTGAATTATGGGAGCCGTGGGTTGCTATATTAGTAATAGGCTTGCTTTTATATTCAAAGAATTGGCTACAAAACTATATGCATACACAAAAGGCATTACAAGCTTATGAACCATTAGATAAGTTGTTAAAAGAAGTGAATAAACAAGGTGAGAGAATAAAATATGTGGTTGCTAAGTAAATTATTGCGTTTCTTAAGGCGACAAAAACGAAAGATAACTAAAAAAGATTATGAAACCGCTGAGCCATTAAAAATTTCACAAGAAAAAATACTAAAAGATATGGAAGCAAAAAATCCAAAATTTGATTTACGCACTGGCACTTATTGGCGACAAAATCCTGATAAGTTTCTACAAGAATTTTTTGATGAAACTAAAAAGCATACTACTGATGATATAAGAGTTCCTGAAAAATTTAGAGAATGGATTATTGGTCAAGATGATGTTCTAAAACGTATTGATTTAATGTTAGTAGAATGGATACATACTTTGAAGCTACTTCAAGACATGGAAAAGCAAGAAGCAAGCGGAATAAAATATAGTCATGTGTTGAGAGAAAGACCAACAACTAATATTTTGATGATTGGTTCCCCAGGTACAGGAAAATGTTACGCGAAGGGTACTAATATATTAATGTATGATGGAACTATTAAGAAAGTTGAAGATATTAAAGAAGGAGACTTTCTTATGGGGCCTGATAGTAAGCCTAGACAAGTGCGTAGTATAACAAAAGGAACAGATATGATGTATAAGATAACACCAGTTAAAGGAGAACCATTTATAGTGAATGGTAGTCATATTCTTGTGTTAATAGGTAATGGANATTATGANGGACAAGTAAGAGAAGTTACAGTAGAAGAATGGTTACGATGGCCAAAGACGTGGAAGCATAATTTTAAGTTATTTAGAGTTGGAGTAGAATTTCCAAATAATCAACCTTTGCCTCTAGACCCTTACACTTTAGGCGTAATCTTAGGAGATGGTGGAATAACCACAGGCACGCCTATTATTACAACTAGCTCTATTGAAATTGCCAATTATATAAGTAAAGTAGTTGAGAGCTTAGGACTAAAATTAAAGCCTGGTTCGTTAAAGGGTAAAGCACAAACATATTATATAAGTGGTAGAATAGAACATAAAATTCATAAAAATGTTATTACTGAAATACTTAAATCTTTAGGATTATACGGTCTTGATAGCGGAGAGAAATTTATTCCACAGATATATAAAGTTGCTAATAGGCAAGCACGATTAGAATTACTCGCTGGCTTAATGGATACAGACGGTAGCTTGTCATGTAATGGTTTTGATTATATAACTAAATCACGTTCTCTAGCAGAAGATGTAGCGTTTGTTGCTAGAAGTCTTGGATTTGCTACTTATATTAAACCATGTATTAAGGCAGACCAAAATGGTACAGCAAATGTATATTATAGATTATTTATTTCTGGAGATGTAGCTGAAATTCCTACTAGAGTTCCATATAAGAAAGCTAATCCCAGAAAACAAATTAAAGACGTTTTAAGAACAGGATTTAGTATTGAGGAAGTTGGAATAGATAATTATTATGGATTTATGTTAGATGGTGACGGAAGACATTTATTAGGAGACTTTACAGTTTCTCATAATAGTCTAGTAGTAAAAATAATGGCAGAAGAATTAAAAAACATCTATAAACAAGAAAATATAGAATTAGAAGATGTAATATTAACCGAAGATGTTGTTAATCGCTATAAGGCAAATGTAAGATATTTAAAACCTGCTGGTATTGGTAAAAAGCTTGTTTCTTATGCTGAGATGAAAGAAACACAAAGACAGAATAGAAAGCATGGACTTATTATGAGTGCATTAGTTGGTGTCATTTTAGGTGGCTTTGCTCTATTGGCATGGGGTTTGCGTGAAACCATATTATATCTTATGGCTGGCGCAGATTTAACAACGGCATTATCAGTTATTGGGCCAGTTTATTTTTCATTAGGCATAAGTATGATAAGTATGCCATTATTTATTTTGATTTTTCTTAAATATGGATTTATTGGCACAAACCTTCTTTCTACTTCAGTTGATAGATTAAAGACGCCTAATTTAATAGTTGATAATGACCCAAAGGATACAGAATATTATGAAAATGCTACCATAATATCTGATAGTTTATTATTCGGCGAAATAGAATGGGATCCTTTACAAGCACCAGGCTTAGGTATACCGCCATATAAAAGAGCTAGGGCTGGTTTAGTTCATAAAGCTAACAAAAAAATACTCTATATAGACGAGATACGAAACTTAACTCCTTCTATGGCAATCAAATTATTATCTTTAAGCAAAGACAGATATGTAATAGTCAAGGAAGGAGTTAATGTGAAAATACTCTCTTTAGAAGAGTTATTCAATAAATATTCTAAGGAAGTAAAACTTAAGGATGGCTATGAAATAATAGATGTTTCGTCATTAGGTTTACAAACTTTAGGATATAAAGATAAAGGACAATGGGTTAAACTTAACAAGATTATACGACATCGATATAATGGCAAGATGGTAAAATTAAGTCAAAAATGGGGACAAACAGAAGCTACTCCAAAGCATTCTGTTTATACGATAGATGGAACTTTAGTTGATGCTGAAAGCAATCCTGAATTACTTGCTATAAGAAACTCTATACCAATAGAAGAAATGATTGATATAGAAGATTTCCCAAAAACGCTTCTTGATACTAAGAGAGTTATAACTCAAGATTCAAAAGGTCGAATAGCAGATATTTTGGTAAATGGAAATTATCACAAAACTAGGTTTGTTCAAAATTGGGGCGAAAAAGAGATATTGGCTTTATTAAGATTAATTGCTAATTATATATCGGAAGGATGTGCTAATATTTATGAAGCGAAAGACGGCAAGATTTATTATCAAATTAAGATTTCACAGAAAAACGACAAAAAGTTGTTAAGTGATATAGCAGATGCAGTAAAGACTATTTCTAATCTAACACCAATTATTTTACGTCCTGATAAAGATGGTGTATCTACACTTGTTATACAAAGCAAAACATTAACTCTTTATCTTAAAGAGAAGTGCGGAGAGAATGCTATCAATAAAAAGATACCAGATTTTATATACTCCTTACCACCTAAATATAAACACTTTTTCCTGAAGGAACTTATTAGAGGTGATGGATACTATAAGCTGAAAAAAGCTACACTACCTACCTTTGAATATACAACGGTTTCTGGTAGACTTGTTGCTGGCCTTAGCTTATTATTAAATACATTAGATATTAATTTTAGTATAAGTTATTCTAAACCTTACCTTACAAAAGGAGAGCAACATATTGTCTATCATATACTTGAAAGAAAAAAAGGAATTGAACAATTTAGCTCTAAAATAGCTAATCAATATGGAATTTACGGAAAGCAAACGAAAAAGAGAAAGGGTAAGTTATATAGAAAAGCAAGACAACTTAAAATAGAAACTAGGGAGATTGATGATTATGTTTACGACTTAGAATGTGAGGAAACCCATAACTTCGTAGATGCTTTTGGTCTTGTTGTAGTACATAATACTGTAATGGAAGATGGTGAAACACCAATAAGAGCACAAGGTTCTGTTACAACTTTTGGTGGTAGTGCAACCGCTGGACAGAATTTAGAAACACCACCAATTAAATCTATGTTTTTCCTTTTGGCGGCAGGCAATAATGACATAATAGAAGACCCTCACTCAATAATAAATCAAATGCCAGCCTTACGTGATAGATTTGAAAATTATGGCGATATAATATACTTACGAGATGAAGTTGATGCAACACCTGAAAATTTAATGAGAATGTGCCAAGCAATTACAGATGAACTATATAGATATGGCTTTCCTCCTATGGAGGCACAAGGGGTTAAAGCATTACTTAATTTTGTTCGTGATAGAGCGACCGACAAAAATCATATTAAGTTAATGTTTAGAATTATTATTAAAATTATAAAGAAATCGACACAGCTTTGTTGGAATGAAGGAGATACTATCATAAGAGAAAAGCATGTATTAACTGCCATTGAGCAATTCTCTGAATCGATTGAACATCAAATGTTAACAAAGGAATTAGATAAAGAACGACCAATTAAAGTAGTTGAAATAAAAGGCGAAAGGATTGGTGCGTTGAATGGCTTGGCAGTGATTGGAAGTGATAGATATCATGAAGGTGCAGGCGATGTATTTGCAGTTGAAGCTTGGCTACGTTTTGTTGATGATGAAAGATATGCTGATTATGTAATAAGTGGTGCCGCAAAAGATGGCGAAGATATACATGATTCAATAAAAGATGTAAGAACTGCTATATATGTCTTATATGGTATAGATATATCAAAACACTGCTATACACATATCAAGTTTAGTCAAACACGAGTAGATGGGCCATCAGCAGGCATTACTATGACATTAGCTATAATGAGCATTTTAGGCGAGCCATGGAAATTTAGAGAAGCAATAGCTAAAGTTAAAAAATTAACGGAATTAGATTTAACTAAATTATCTGTTCCTTTAAGACAAGATATAGCTGTTACAGGCGCACTTGAAATTTTAATTGAAAACGCTAAAGATATACAAATATCTGCGGTTGGTGGTATAAATGAAAAAATAGATGCTGCTGAACGTTATGGCTTAAAATATGTTGTAATACCACAAGCTAACTTTGACCTTAAACAAAAAATAACTTATAAAAATATAAAGATATTATCGGCTAAAACAGTATTAGAATATTTCTCTATGATAAGAGGTGGTAGTGATGAAACATGCTAAATTAATTGTTTTACTTAGTATAATAATCGTAGCCAATATTTATTTTGTATTGTTTGCTCCACAATATAGTTATAAATATTCTGCACCACCAATTTCATTAAATAATAATAACATAAATGGTAGCTTATTATTAATAAGAGGATTTTCGCCCTATGATCCTTATGATAGAGTTGTAAATGTAATGTATAATGGTATTGAAGTTATTAGAATTATAACACCACTTCATAGAACGGGCATACTTCCTAATACTTTTCAATGGGAAATTAATTTACCTTTTAATCTGTCTAATACTAATAGTTTAACATATCAAATATGGAATAATCCTAATTTATGGAATATTACATTCAATTTACTTGGAGCTAATGGCTCTTATGGTGTTGAATCATTAGTGCCACTACAATCATTAAACGTGGGATATAACTATCCAATAACACTTACATTTATAACATCACATCCAAATGAAACAATATATATATTAGCTTCTGGGCATGCTACACTTGAAACAGTACCAGATATAAAATTTTCAGTAGATAATCAAAGTTATACGGTATTTGATTGGCATCCACTTTCAAATGATGCTACATTAACAAGCACTGGTTATGTCATTCCTTATATAACANTAAACAATAATCTAACACAGCATAAATTAATTATATATGGTTCGTCTGAATACTTATATTCAACACCATACTTAATTATCAGCGTTTTTGGTGTATATCCTAAGTCTTGATTTAATAGATTTGTTTATATGCTATTATATTTTTATTAANATCAATGACTTGGTTTCCAAAAGAAATGCAAAACCAAAAGTTTGATTGGCAAGAAATTGAATTTAATAGTATTAATTACGTGCGTGGTTATAATTTAACATCACAGATTACTAGTGCACGCAATCAATTTATATATGGCGAAGTTAAAAGTGTAGCGCTAAATTTACGTCAAGGTTGCGTCGAAACTGTGAGTAAAGATGAATTAGCGTCTTTTAAAAAATTATTTCCTAATTTATATTATTATACGTTAGCTTATGTAAAACCATTTCAAGGATTTGCTCATGCTCATATACCATTAGTTAAAGATGAACCTAATGCCAACGTTCATGTTATTATAAGCAATACACCAATAAACGAAGAAAGATTAACTGCCTTATATCATAAAGGTGGGCCAGAATATCATACTGAATATGGACATATGTTAGGTTATCCAGATTGTTGCATTGATTTTTTCTGTAAACATTGGCGTTCTACTGAAAAGTGTTGTTTAACACATTTCGATTTACTATGGCATATGAATGATATGGAAATAATCGAAGAAAAGCCAAGAACGTATGGTAAAAAGATAATTAAAGCTACTACAGGTTTTCCAGAGGCAAATCCATTTTTGCGTTATGCAGGCATTCGTTTAGTCCCTTATATGCCATGTTCTATGAAATGTGAAAAAACAAAAGACTTTGCTAATAAAATAATGCGTCAAGTTTTAAATCCGACTATATATGATTTTTTGTATCAAGAATTACAGCAACCTATTAAATGGGATAGATACCATGGATTAGTTATGGTTGAAACGCCTAAATATTGGACTTTTAATAATACAGATTATACAGATGACCAACAAGTNATATATATAAACGGCTACACTAAACATCACAAATATAATGTATTTGTTGAAAAAGCAAAGCAAAGAGTTAATGTAAAGTGATGTAAAATGAATATCCAAGAGTATTTAGAATTAAAACAAAAATTATTCAAAAAATCAGATGAAATTTCTATCTTAAAATCAAAAAGCTATTCAAATATCGTAGACGACCCATTTAAAAATGTTAAAATGTCATCGCTAATTCATGTTAAACCAGCAAAAGGTATTTTGATTAGACTTTTAGATAAAATATCTCGCATAGATACTTATGTTGATGGTAATGGTATAGATTTAAAAGATGAAAAATTTGAAGATTGTATAATAGATGCGATAAATTATTTGACTATGNTTTATGCAATAGTCATTGGTCAACAGAACGATTCAANCTAACAATCCAGCGTCGTGCCGTTTTTTTGCCACCATATGTTACTTCCCAGTTTCTTTCTTTTGCCATTTTTTCTAATGTTTGTCTTATTTCATTAGAACCAGGTTTCTCTAATATATTTATCTTATAATAACGCCATAAATACCAACTAATCTTTTTAGTTGTTAGTGTGCATAAATTACTTTTAGTTTCTGCGATATATCTGTTAATCATTTTCCGAATTAACTCTTCGTTTTGTATCATTTTTATAAAAGATAAAAATAAATTATATATAAATTTTATGCTTATTTTAAAATAAATGGTAAATCTAATGTAGGCCATTTGCCATTTAACATATCTTTATATAATTTATAAAATTCATTTGCGCCTTTTGGTTTAGCGAATTTTGTTGCCCTTTGTCTTGCATCTTGTGGTCTTAGCTTATATATCTTTTTAATATATTTAGCAAATGCATCTACACTATTAGGNACAATAAACCCAGATTTACCATGTTCTATTATTTCAGGTAAAGCTCCATTACAAGTTGCTAATACAGGTGTGCCNCAAGCTAACGCCTCTAATGCTACATAACCAAAGCTTTCGTTATACTGTACATCAAATATTAAAGCCTTAGCACCTTGTAAAAATTTTATTAAACTTTGCCTATCTTCAGTTTTTACATATTCTATATTGTATTTATCCATAACTGGTTTAACTTTTTCTGTGAAATATTTATTATGGTCTGGTGACCATATAGAACCTGACATCTTCAACTTAACGCCAGCTTTTACACACGCTTCTATGGCTTGTATTGGCCCCTTTTCTGGCACAAACCTACTGACCCAAGCAATATAATCTTCTTTATCATATCTTGGTTTATATAGTTGTAAGTCTATGTCAGGATAAATCCATACGGGGTTTGTTACATTAACTAAGTAGTTAGCTTTATGAAATACTGGATGCGGTATAGGCTCTTTATCATAGCTAGATGAGCTTGTAAGTGCAAGTTGTGTATGTTTCCAAGAAATACATACAATGTGATACGGTTGATACAGATTAGCAAAGTCATTAGAAATAAGATGCGTTAATGACTTATTTGCTATATGATACACATCTGAATAATAGTGTGCAAACTTAAAGTTAGAAGCATCATGTATAATATCATGTCGCCTTATTTCATCCCAATGCTTTAAAACAAAATCATGTTCTAAATATGGATTAAGAAATCCATGTTCATCGATAGAAGAGTGTTCTATCAATCTACCGTGTTTTGGTATCATGCTATTTGGTGTTGCATATAATGTAATTTCATGCCCCATTTTATCTAATTCATCTACTATATTAGCATATATTATTTCGCCACCATAATTAACAGGTGGAGTGCTATATCTTCCCATATATGAAAGAAATGCTATCTTTAATGTTTCCATTTAATTTATTATTAAAAAACAATAATATAAAATATTGACTAAAGACTTCCTCTGAATATTTTTACTCCGTCTTGGAAAATAAGAAATTCGTGGTCAGCTAAGTTTTGTACTTCGTCCCAATCAACATCAAGCCAATCAGTAATAACTTCTAAGTCTTGTGGCAATCTATGTCTAAAAACAAAAATATATCTAGCATTGGCAAGATAATCTTTATGAATATCCGCTGTTCTATGGGCTATTACAATAAATCCACAACTATAATTTCTTCCTAAGTTAATGTAATCTGACATTGTTTTGGTGTATTTATATCTGTCTGCTTCATCCATAGCAATCATCATATTACCTTTTTTCAATACTTTATAAAGAACTTCATTTATTTTATTACTATCGCCGACTGTTGTTTTATAATAGGCTATGTTTTCTAATTTAGCTAATTCGCCAAGATTACCCAACAAATCGAATACTACAATTTTATATTGTGAAGAAAGTTGTGTTACTAAGAATTTTAGTAACGTTGTCTTCCCTGAACCCCTGGCTCCTAGTATCACCACTCCATCGTCTATATTTATGTTAATTTCAGATGGCATTTATATTGTTTAACTCAAATCTATCATATAAAGATTTGGGAAACCTTTATATCCTATTAAAAA
>JGI20133J14441_1001456_pt1 | contig 19095 bp, 12 predicted proteins | sample RS3BMetagenome_FD_14441 | JGI IMG/M metagenome (IMG submission 14441)
ACGAGCCTCTTGAGGCAGAGCAGGAAAAAGGTAGGGGAGACACCGATACGGGCGAAGTTCAGAAGGAGCCAAACGAGGGTAAAGAGGGAGCCAGAGCAAAGGCTGACGAACAACATCACGGGAAGGAAGGCTCGAAAGAAGAGGGAGGTAGTGACAATGAGCGCGGGGATAAGGACGAAACTGCAAGTCAGGCGAAGGGAGTAGAGCACAGGGCAGACAGCGAAGTTGCAAAGCGCGAAGAAGCTGCAAGGGATGAGCTACCAGAGAAGAATGTAAAGGACGCCCTGGCGGTTGAGGAGTCTCCAGGCCCTAAACCTACAGAGAAGCACTTCCGAGAAACCGAAGTGGTAGCCCAGGCTCGGCAGGAGAAGCCACTAGAACCTGTCCAGGAGGCCAAACCCTCCCAAATCGAGAGCCATGCACGGAACGATGACCGGGTCCTGATGGTGGCCCACTGGGCCCCTGATGGCCATGAAAGGGAGCCCGAGCCGGTGCAAACCTCCGATTTGCATTGTTGGAAGGCTGAGGCCAGGGTCGAGCAGGGGTCTAGAACCTTCGAGGCGGTCGATCGCGGCAAAGTTGTGGAAGCTTCGGGTTATCTCAGGGAACCGATAGATCGGGAGGAACTGGCAAGCCATCAATTTCAATCAACCGCCTCAGAGACAAGTTCGCAAAGCAGGGGTGAAACAATCTGCACTCATCAAGTGTTGTTGGTCGACAAACATGAAGTCGGTGAAAATGTAGACCAGAAAATCCCTCGGAGCACTGTCGAAGACGAACGACTGCCTGAGACCTTCAAAACTTCTGCCTACGGACACACTTCCGCTCTCCTTATCCCCGAACGGATGATTCCTCCTCATAACCGGAGATCAGATGTATTCGAGGTCAAGGTATCAAGGGCATCCGAGCCTGAGCAGGAATTCGCTCTTTACACTACCCACAAACCAGGATACAGCAGGGCTTACCTAAACCTATACCAGCTGGACCCGAAGAATGGGGAGAAGTTTCTGGCGACTCCAGCAACGCTCTACTCCCAAGGTGACTTCGTGCGTGAGTACAACGAACATAAGCCTTTGGGGCTCGATGGCTTGCAATTGGTTGAGAAAGAAGGCAGGCTTCTTTTGAAAATTGCGGGGAGAGAGCTGCAATTCGTCGAATCTAAGCTACGAGTCTACCAGGGACAGGTGATTCTGGAAGGTAGTATCGAGATCGTGGGGGCTGTGAAGATTGCCAAGTCTGTCAGAGGATTCGATTTCAGGCTTGGAGATCATTCACGAGTAACAGGCTTATCGTCCGACGGAGGAACCGTCATGAACTACCAAAGAACCAACCATGACCCCTATCCTCACAGACGTGTTATTTCCGAAGCTCCCGAGAGACCAGAGCCTCTGAACAGGCCTCGGCGACTGAGTACCGGTAGAATCGAAATCGTGGTTGCTTCTGAAGGCAATCCAAGACTGTTCGAGCTGATGGCCAGCGAGGAGATGCGCGAGCGTGTCAGAGAATCGCTCAGAAATAGCCGCACGCCAGATGAATATCGGAAGATCAAAGGCGACTTGGCAGAGGAGATTGTGAGAGATTTGATTCCTGAATTTGGTATGGGGGTTGTGAAAGACCATCCCTTCAATGATGATCCTTTGAAGAAGAGGAGTGAGAGGACGGGGCCCGATTTCCTTGTCAGTCGCGGGGAGGTGCTGGGCTATGTGGAGGTAAAATGGTGGGGTAACACAAAAGAAGCGCTTGAAAGGGGCGAAGAGCAGGTAGCGACAGACCTTCTCAGGCACCCCATATACGAAGGGAGCAAGGTGATTGAAGGGTATGTAGCGGTCCTGGATTGGAATTACGACGGCGACGTTTTTGCTCTACGATTGAAGAGGGTCGCTCCCGGACGTGGCGTTGGTGTTATATAGGTGAGTATCACCTAATATGCAGTGGAGGTGAAATGGTGCAACAAGAAGAACAGGTGAGGCGATCGGTGACAATTCGCCCTGAGCTCAATGTCAGGATACGAGATTTTATCGCAGTCTGTATGCGATATGGCATTGACCTTGATTATACCAAGGTGCTGAACCTATTTGCTGAATTGGGGCGGAATTGGCTCGAACAGAGCAGCAGGTCGGAAAGGGAGACGGCGCGCAATATTTGGGACCGCTATCTTGATTACAACAAGCTTGAGGCGTCAGAAGCAATATCCGATTGGTATGAATATCAGGAGTTCAGGCGCTGGAAAGCATCGGCCAAGAAGAGTTCGACGGAGGCAAGAGCGTAAGCAAACCGAGATACACTTAAGGGCGCGAATCAGTCAACGCCCCACCAATGTAGACATCTTGCGAAGCCACATTCCTGGAACACGATTGCTAGAGGCGACTGATGTAGAGATAAAAGTGATGGGCCAGTAGCTATTTTTTGTCCCGAGGACAGCTACCGCATCTCCCAACCGATTCAGTACCGCATCGGAAAGAATCTCCGCGTCTTCCTGCGCTGATGTATTGTCGGGAGGTTGACAATATTTCCTTGGAATCTTCTTCGCTTCGAGGCGTATCTCTGCTTGCACGCTTTCCCGTTTCGTCCAAATTGTTGTGACGCTTTTCCTGATCGTCAGGGCTAACTCGAGAGCAATTTTCTCAAGGTCTCATCTCAGAGAATCTTTACGGCGCTGTCGTTCGTCCCAAAACACCTTTAGATTCCCTTCGATTTCTCGTCCCTTCGTTCGAGATCGATTAATTCCTCGATGATGCGCCGCAAGAGCTCTCAATCAGTGTGTAGGTGTATTCAGCTCTAATCGAAACGTTCTTTCTATCTTGCGGTCGGATGGGGACATTGTACGCAATCATGTTTCTCAGTGGCACTATATCGTTAACCCAAGTTCTCAGATTTCCGGAATGACATCACATAACATTGGATTGAGCTGCCCAAATCAAGTTCTTGCTCGCTCATCGACCGAGTATGCTGACGGATATGACTAGAGTTCTTTATTGCGCATACGTCGTTACCATGCATAAGGTTCATTGCGCCTCCGCCGGAAAATCATCCGCAGCGTTGGGCTATAGGTAGCGGACGGGCTGAACTGGTCGCCGAAGCTTCCAGCGTACACCCCCGCCCCTTCAACGGAGTCTTCTACTCCCGCCCTCCTGGGCCCGCGCCTCCCCCTTGCGGAAGAGACGCAAAGCCCACGGCTCACTCTTCTCGGGAGTGGCTTCCCGCTTAGATGCTTTCAGCGGTTATCCACAATAGCTTAGCTGCCCGGCTGCGCCCTCTCGGACGACCGGTACGCCAGAGGCTACGCCCCGCTGTTCCTCTCGTACTGAGCAGGGCTTCCCCTCAGTGAACCACCGCTTCCATCAGGTAGAGGCCGACCTGTCTCACGACGGTCTAAACCCAGCTCACGTTCCCCTTTAATGGGCGAGCAGCCCTACCCTTGGCCCCTGCTGCAGGACCAGGATGGGAAGAGCCGACATCGCGACCTTNNCCGAAATTTCTTTCGGGGTCAGACTATGTCTTCACCCTCCCGCACAAGGAGGGGTCGGCGTGTGATGGCACGGAGTCTTTTCTCGGCACACCCAGGTTTTCAGTATGTCGCTCTCACGTCGGAAGTGGAGCGCCCGAGCGGGCCCTTCGCGCCATCTCATCGCGACGCTTCTTCTGCGCGCTCAGTCGTTACGGGGTCATGACGGGGAGTCGGCCGACACGGGAAAGAAAAACCGGGGGTTCCTCTTCTACTGCATCAGCTTCAGCGCGTCCTCTCTGGTGATTGCGACGAGTGTCTCCGTGGCTGCGAGGTCTGTCGGCGTGTTGATGACGAACTTCATCGCCGTCTTCTCGTCCGGAGCCTCAATGATGAAGACTGCGTCGTACCTGCCCAGCGTCCAGAAGGCGGAGTGCCTCTTGACGCCCCACTTGGCCGCCTCGGCATAGTACGAGCTCATCTTCTCTGTATCCTGCTTTGTTGGTTTGCGCCTGAACTTCGCCAGTATTATGAACCACATGGCATGCTCGGGCGGATAACGCTGATATATAAGATGGGGCAGGAAAGGCACGTTTGATGCCTTCCCCTGTCGTCAGATGCGCTGACTGTGGTTGTTCGCCAGATGAGTGCAGGGCTTCCCCTTCGCCCCGCGACTGCCCAAGCTGCTCTCTCGCTGAATGCTGCTGCTGGTCCTCGGTTAATCCTTCCAGATAATCGGAGTGCGAAGTCCCGTCAGACTTCCCTCGGCGTTGCCCTCTCCCGCTCTTCCTTCACGCGCCTTTGGGGCGCGTCCTGGACAAAGGAGTTCGGGTTCCGCCGATATAAGCCGATGCTTCTAATCGCGTTACCGCGATTCTACCCCAAGGCCCACGATGGGCCGAGGTACCAAACCGCGGGGTCGATTGGAGCTCTCGCCCGCGACGAGCCTGTTACCCCTGGGGTAACTTTTCTGTCACCTCCAGCCCCCAACAGTGAGGACATGGAGGATCGCTAGGCCACGCTTTCGCGGCTGGACGCTCTGCGTTTAAGCGCCCAGTCAGGCCGGCTTTTCGCCTTGCCGTCAACGTAGGAGTTCTGACCCTACTGAGCCGACCTTAGGGCCCCCTCGATATCTTTTCAAGGGGGTGCCGCCCCAGCCGAACTGCCCACCTGCCGTTGTCCCTCCGTAGAGGTTAGCGACGCAGTCGTGAAAGGCTGGTGTTACATTGTCGCCTCCGCGCCCCCCGAAGGAAGCGCCTCGACGGCTCCCAGCTACGCTCTGCAACCACAACCGCATCGCAGCAACAAGCTGCAGTAAAGCTCCACAGGGACTTCTCTCCCCGATGGAAGTTGATGGACTGTTCGTCCACCTTACGTAGGTTCGCCGGGTCGTAGATGGGGACAGTAGGGCCCTCGTTGGTCCATTCATGCACGTCGGAACTCACCCGACAAGGCATTTGGCTACCTTAAGCAACACTCTTTCTGTGTTGGGCCATATCTTCGCTCTCCATCTCTGGATGAGCGCCTAACGTATGGTCTCTGAGGATCCCCCGGTCATTCATGGAGCGGACCATGCTTGCGATTTCGTCAAAGCGCTTCTTGTGCTCGCCCTCTGCCACCAGTTCGAGTATTTCCTTGAACCGAAGATAGGCAGTCCTCTTTGTGATCAGTCTGTGCTTTTCCAGGAACGGAACGACCTTGGTTTTGATTCCGTCGACGCCGTAGACCTGGAGCCTTCCTGCGCTGATCGCCCCTGCCTGGAGCACCTGCTGTGCTCTCCTGAGCACTCGAACGTCGCTGTGCGTCAAAGTCACGTAGGGCGTTATTGTCCTTGTCTCCGGGATTACTGCGAATCCCAGAGCGCCCTCCGCGTCGATGAAGCCTGCGAGGTAGTGCCTCAATTCGGCGCCTTCTGGAAAGACAGGCTCTGCCTGATCCCTTCGAGGCGGCTCCTGCTCCTCCGGCAGGACGTCCTTGAACGTCCACTTTCTCCTCTGCTCGGTGTTAGCGGGCAGGGAGAAGACCTCTCTGACGATTTGCTTGAAGCCGCTTTCCTCGAGGTGTTTCTTGGCCTCGAGCAGCTCCGTCACCTGTTTGAACAGGCGGAACTCGCTCTGTTTGAGAGCGGGCCGATACCTGCAGAAGAAGGGAATGACCTTCTCGAGCAGGAGTCGCCTGTTTGTGACGTTGAGTTTCACAAAGCCTTCGGCTTGCAGGATTGTTGTTCGCAGTCCGATCACGCGCTGAATCAGTTTCAGCGTTGTTAGTGAGTCAGAGTTGTTCCTCAGCTCGACCTCGAACTTAGGCTGGACGAGCCAGCCGAACTTCTTGTCTGGTATAGGCGAGAGGACGACTGGAAAGCTCCCGTCCCCGTCGACGAAACCAGTTATGTGCCAGCAGAGTTCACTGAGCCTGGCTGGAAGCGCTTTGACATCCGCGATATCCTTGAACTCGTAAAGCATCGTCTGCTTCACCGGGGTTTCCTGCGGATTGTTTTCAAGGCCTTCAACATTGTTACCATTTCAGGTAGTTAAAGGCTCCAACGTCCCCGCATATTGTTAGGTTTACCGACTCCCTCAGCTCTTCGCCAAGAGTCAGAGTTACTCCCGGCGTTTACAGGCCCTTAGCTCGGTTGAACCCAAGTTTTAGGTACCTGCACTGGCCAGGATTCATAAGCCGTACTCACCCTTTCGGGCTTGCGGCTTACTGTGTTTGTTACTCCGGCAGGTGCTTCTCTAGCCAGAGAGCGCGGTCATACCTGATCTTAGTTTGACGGCAGGAATCTCCCCGACTACACTCTTGAGACTCCTTCGTCGATAAATCTGAAGACCGTGGACGACGCCGAATTTGTAGATGCGTGAGTTGAATATTCCAAGCTTATCGAGCCTGTTTTGGATGGCTCTGAGCAGAACCAAGCTCTTGTTGTAGATGACGATTCTATCTGTGACGGTTCCTTCTGCGTCCAAGACTCCCGCGATGAATTGCTTAGCTTCTTCATCTGAGAGTTCGTCGATGTACGATTCGATGTTGCGAAACACAGACTTCAGTCGTGAATAAAGCTCCTTGGAGTAAACCAAGGCCCTATACTTCCACACTTTTTCTCGCTTCGCATAGTATCTGTAAAAGAAAGTCTTCAATCCCATGTGTTGAAACCTTAGCTTGACTTCCTCTATGATATTGCGGTTCTTCTCAGCTTGGTCGACCCACACTGCGTATGCGCCATCCTTCCGCTTGATAGCTGAACCATCGCCTCGTATTATTCCAACGAGGTATGGGTCCAGATACATTGATGGCTAGACGTGTGAATGATATTTAGCGACCGCTCTCTTTTGACTGAAAGCCCTGTGCCGGTTTAGTAAACAGTCGGGACCCCCTTGTCATTGCAACCTGCGAACCCTATTTCTCATAAGGAACGCAGGCACCCCTTCTAGCTAACGTACGGGGCTGATTTGCCGAGTTCCCTCACCTACAGTTCCCCGACACGCCTTAGGCTTCTCACCTAGGGGCACCGGTGTCGGATCTGGGTACGATCTTCGGTGTGCCTTTCCTGCTCCGTTTTCACGGTCTCCGGGAATCGGACCAACGACCCCAACGGGCCGCCATTCTCCGCTCGCACGTGGTTCTCGTCATTACGACACTCCCCACGGCTGGCAAGATTAGACAGAGCGAAAAACTCTGNAGGCCCTATCTCGAAGCTTCGGAGCCGATGCCGCCCCTTGCGGGGCATCGGCGCACCAAAGGCACCGGAATTTTAACCGGTTTCCCTGGTTCGTGCTTCCCTGTTGAGGATGCACTTAGGATCGGCTAACTCCTGGCTGACGACGCGTTGCCAGGAAACCCGTGCCCTTGCGGCGGTCAGGAAATGGGGAGGCATTGGATCGCAATATCTGGTCGGTCCAGAACTGGAACAGCTTACCTATGATCCCGGAATTAATCCGGATGGAGATTGTACCATAATCACTTCGACCGGCGCTTCATTTGAAGCACACGTTCGGTTTTCTGAACCGACTCGAGGGTATGCCCAAGTACTCGGACCAGAACTGCATGATTCTCTGGACTTTGCTTGTTGTCTTCTTGATGATTTTGACCCCTGAGGTCTCTTCTGGAATCCAATCGTTCAGGTCCAGCATGTCTTGAAAGAGTATGGTGCAGAACCCTACTTACGCGCCAATGTCTCATTCCCACCCGACTACGCTGCTACTACTACCAGGATCTGCACTGGAAATCGGTCCACGGGACCTCACGGCCCCGCTTCTGCCCAATCTCCACGCCCACCTACCACATACTTCACACAGTGAAGTAGTCCGGAGTATCGGCAGCAGGCTTGAGTCCCGTCCATTTTCGGGGCCCTCAAGCTCGGCAGGTGAGCTGTTACGCTATCTTTGAAGGATGGCTGCTTCTAAGCCTACCTCCCTGCTGTCTTAGCTCAAGGACGCCCTTTTGCTTGACACTTAGCCCGCATTTGGGGGCCTTAACTCCAGTCTGGGTTAATCCCCTCTCGGTTATGAGGCTTACCCCACATAAACCCGCTTCCCCGCTTCTCACGAGCCGACACCTTCGGAGTTCGAAAAGAAGGTGGACCCTTTCGGATCCTTGTCTTCTCATCGGTGCTCTACAGCGTCGGCGACGTCCGCGGAGACAGGACTGGGATCCGCTTCGGTGGGAACTAGCAATCACCAAGCTAGATAGGCTTTTGGCCCCTTGCCCCCAGTCAGGGGACTAAGTTGCACGTTAAGACCCTTTCAGACCTCCACCAGGCTTTCGCCCGGCTTCGTCTTGCTGAGGGCACGATCGCTTGGTTTCTAGTCTAGACCGCCATGACTCGAAGGCCCTTTCGGACCTCCTCCCTTGCCTCTTGCGAGGTTACGGAGAATCGCTTTCGCTTCGCCTCCGGGCTTCCAACCCTTAGGCTCGCCATGACAGTCAACTCCCTGGCCCGTGTTTCTAGACGGAATGCGCGACCCCGGGGCATTTACCCCACATTGAGCCTCCTTGCGGAGACTCGCAGCGGGATCGTGCTCCTTCCAGGCCGCGCACGTCTGTAACCGTATGGTTTCAGGCTCTTTGCACACCCCTTTCGGGGTACTTTTCATCTTTCCCTCGCGGTACTAGTGCCCTATCGGTCTTGGGTAGTGTTTAGCCTTGGGGGCTGCTTTCCCCCATCTTCCCTAGCCACTGCCAAGGCCAGGTACTCTGCCGGCAGCACAACCTCGGGTCCAGACAGCCTACGTGGGTATCACACTCTGTGCCCCGCCTTTCCAGGCGAGTTCGGCCACCAGGTCCCGGGGTTGCGTGCGCTGACGGCGAACCCCACATCTCTCCTGCCTTTCGGTAGGAGATTCGGTTTGGGCTCTCCCGGTTTCGCTCGCCGCTACTAACGGGATCTCAATTGATTTCTCTTCCTGCTGGTACTCAGATGTTTCCTTTCCCAGCGTTCGCGCTCCTCTCGGAGCGCCCGGACGCCTTGCGGCAATCCGGGCGAGTTGAACCTCATTCGGGAATCCCCGGATCAAAAGCTGCTTGCTCCTCCCCGGGGCTTATCGCAGCTTGCCACGCCCTTCTTCGCCACCCAAGCCAAGTCATCCACCATACGGCGTCGGTGCAGACGGATGAGTAAACTTCCCGGCGGATGCTTGCGCGAACCCTATACATGGCTTAATCGCGGACCAGAACAGATGGCCCGCTGGCCCTTCGCATCCCACCGTACCGATGGGACGCTGCATCTTGTGCAGGTTGTGCGCTCCCCCTTTCAGTGCGTGGCTGTCTCCCGAGTTCGATTTCTAAGGAGGTGATCCGGCTGCAGGTTCCCCTACAGCCACCTTGTTACGACTTCTCCCCCCTTGCCTAGCTTAGGTTCGATCGGCCCAACAAGAGCCGACCTCGCCTAAACCAAACTCGGGTGAAGCGACGGGCGGTGTGTGCAAGGAGCAGGGACGTATTCACCGCGCGGTGATGACACGCGGTTACTAGGGATTCCATATTCATGAGGGCGGGTTTCAGCCCTCAATCACAACTGGGGTAGTGTTTGAGGATTACCTTCCCCTTTCGAGGTCGGAACCCACTGTCACTACCATTGCAGCCCGCGTGTGGCCCAGGAGTTTCGGGGCCTCAGCCGGCACCTCTCGTCGATGACCCCCATTTCTCACGTGTATGTAGCTCCATGAGCTTGATATCTTGCCCGGATGACGGAAGCCGACCAAATCGCAAATGTCCAGCACCCTTCGTGACCTTCAGTCCACAATCCGTGGCTACCGCCCTGTGTCAGCTGGTGGTAACACACCCTTCAGAGCTACTTGTGCCCATGGGAAACGGTTTGGGTCGACTGAGTGTGCCGCATACTGACCTGCCGTGGCCGCCTCCTTCCTCTGCTTTAGCAGCAGCAGTCCTGGTAACTAGCCTCTGGGACCTTGCGGCCCCAGCTAGCAATTACCAGCAGCGGTCTCGCTCGTTGCCTGACTTAACAGGACGCCTCACGGCACGAGCTGGCGACGGCCATGCACCTCCTCTCAGCTCGTCAGGTAAGGTCTTCAGCCTGACCCTCAACCTGCTGTCGCTCCTGGTAAGTTTCCTGGCGTTGACTCCAATTGAACCGCAGGCTTCACCCCTTGTGGTGCTCCCCCGCCAATTCCTTTAAGTTTCAGCCTTGCGACCGTACTCCCCAGGCGGCGAGCTTAACGGCTTCCCTGCGACACTTCGATCGCGAACTGCGATCGAATCATCTAGCTCGCATCGTTTACGGCTGGGACTACCCGGGTATTTAGTGGAGGGGTTAGGGCACGCATAAGCGCCTGCTTCTTGACCGGATGGGCGAATCCAACGGAAGTTGCAAACTTCCACATGTCGTCTTTCCCATAGATGTAAACTTCAAACTCCTTGCTCCTCCGCTGTCTGCTGGACAAAATTCGACCGATGCCTAGTTCACCTAGCGTCGTCGCAATCACTTCGCTGTCGGTAATCTTACGGGATAGAATGAACGGCTTCTGAAGTACATGCCCCCTTTTGAGGAAATGTCCGGATGTACCTTAACGAATTCGGCCACCCAGTCCTGAAGCATTGTTATTCGATTATTGTTGCGCCTATAAGTGCCCACCCCGCTCCATATCTAATCCGGTTCGCTCCCCCAGCTTTCACCCCTCACCGTCGAGCGCGTTCTGGCGGACCGCCTTCGCCACTGGTGGTCTTCCGCGGATCAAAGGATTTTACCCCTACCCGCGGAGTACCGTCCGCCTCTCCCGCCTCCTAGTCCAGCAGTATCCCCTGCGAGCCAACCGTTGGGCGGTTGGATTTAACAGAGGACTTACTGAACAGGCTACGGGTGCTTTAGGCCCAATAATCGTCCTGACCACTCGAGGAGCTGGTATTACCGCGGCGGCTGACACCAGACTTGCCCTCCCCTTATTCCCCGGCCTTTTTACAGCCGAGAAAAGCCCTCCTCAGCGGAGGGCACTCGGAATAGCCTCGTCACGCTTTCGCGCATTGCGAAGGTTTCGCGCCTGATGCGCCCCGTAGGGCCTGGACCCTTGTCTCAGTGTCCATCTCCGGGCTCCTTCTCTCAAAGCCCGTACCGGTTACAGGTTTGGTGGGCCATTACCCCGCCAACAGCCTGATCGGCCGCAGTCCCATCCTGGAGCGATTAGCGCGAAGGAAGCTCGCGCCACCGTTTGGGTGATGCCTCGTTCCAGATGGCATCGCCTATCGTGTATTAGCCCCAGTTTCCCGGGTTTATCCGCGTCTCCAGGGTAGGTTGACTACGTGTTACTGAGCCGTGCGCCGCGTCTCCCGCACCCGGGAGACGCACGACTAACATGGCTAAATCCCATTCCGATAGCAGTCAGGTCCGGCAGGATCAACCGGAGTCGATTATTTCGAGGAGTACAGCCACGCATTTCTGCGAGGTGTAGAGCACAACCCACGTCAGATCTAACCAATGTCGTTAGATCTCCACCTTGTACGCGCACCTGGAGGTCGTGCTTCTTCATCGCGTTCGGGCTACGCCCTTTGCTCCATGCAGACGCCGCCAAATAATGCGCAAATTCATGCACAGTCCACGGTCTATATATATGCGTTGTTGTGTTAAACGAACACGCTTCAGGAAACCAGGGAGGCGACCAGGAGCCATAATTTTTCAACAACAAAACAAAACGCCCCATCGTCGTACTCGAAATAAAAGGGGCGGGGGCTTTTGGCCCCCGCTGGACCTACATTATAGGTCTGATTGCCTTCTGGAGCTTCTGGACCAGTTCTGGCGGGACCTCGGCAAGACCGTGTGACTCTTTCGCATGTGTCTTCACCTTTGAAACGACCTCGTCGGTCCCTGACCCTGTTGCGGCCCAGCTGCAGCCACATACTTGCTGCAGGTCAGCTGAGTATCCGTTCATGGGGTGATTTACCGAAGAAGCATAATTAGCGGTTTCCCCAAATCAGGCCCAAATCAATAAAAAATAGGGGGCCCAAGCTCATGGCCCGGGCCTCTTCCGCTACGGCGTAGGTGGGTATGGGTTGCTGTTCTGGACTGCGAATGTTACGACCAAGTTGGAGTTGGCGTTGTTGACCTCACTAACGAGTGTGACGCCAGGTATCACAACTTGGACGTCTGGTTGTCCAAGCGTCTGCCATATCGGGTTGGCAGAATTTGAAAGAGCTTCGGTTGTATTTGTTGTATTCATGGCTCTCTGGAGAGCCGCGAGTGAGGTGAGGCAGTTTGAGATCGGGTCTGGAAGACTTGAAGAGGCGACTTGGCTGCACTGACCAGTAACTGGATTGGGGAGTATGTTGGGGTCGAAGACAAGGACTGCTATGACGTACCATGGTATATTCGCACCGGCTGCATCTGTGCTCACTATGTGGTCGTGTGCAGGAGTTGGCAGTACACCTTCGGGCAGGCCGAACACGCCGTTCTGAATGCCCAGGTGTTTCTCGACTGCGGTGAATGCTGGTGAGTATAAGAGAGTTGGATGGTCTGGGCATGCGGTCGGCGACCCTCCTGCTCCACAGTCAGTAACGATGGTCTGGTTGTGGAATGTAGGGAAACCTTGCGGTGATGCACCCAGCTGGGAAACGCCGAATATCGAGAGACCTGCAAAGGCGGGGACCAAGACCCAAACAGGAAGAGCGTTGCTGGCAAACGTGCCTGCAGCTCCAACCTCGCAGTTGGTCTTTGAAGAGGCGTTGGCAGCCTCGTGTGTGTTGAAGAGCTGGTTAAGAGACGGAATGCAGGATGAAGGCGTGTTGTATATGAAAGTCACCACTTTTGAGTTCAGGAAACCACCGCTCACAGAAGGTATGACTGTGGTGGTTACTGTGGCTGTGGTGACCTTTGTTGTCGTGATGGTTACCTGCTGTGGGTAGCCAAGGTACAGCCCGTAGCCGGCAGCCGCAACCGCCACCAGGGCTATTGTTGCTACTGCGAACACTGTATTCGAGATTGCTATTTTTGAATTTTTCATGATCTGAAGAAAGGCCATGACTTATTTACAGATAGGCCGAAATGACACCCAAATTTCCCCCAAATCGGACGGGGACTTCACACGAGGGTTATTCGGACCAGGTTCACCAACCCCACCGTCTCGGTTGCGTTTATCACAACCAAGTATGGGGCGGCAGAAGTGACTATTGCTTGCGCCTGTGGTACAAGTCCATAAAGGACGTACCAGAACACAACTATAACGAGATTCTGTATCAGGAAGAAAGCGGCGAAGAGCATGAGCGCCACAAGGATCGAAGACCGGAACCTCCTCCAGCTACTCATGTAAAGAGCAAGAAGCAATACCACTAGGGCGATGTTTGCGAAAGCGAACACTGCGGCAACGTTCATCCAGAATATATCAAATGCCATCTTGCACATTCACCGTTCTTTTTCTATATCTAACTTTGCCCAAATTTTGCCCACATCTCCTTAAGAACACCGTAGAACCTGTCGAAGTAAGGAGTAAGGAAGTAGACAGCACCATACGAGTCTTTTGAGCTAGAGACAACAACACCGTGTTCTTCCAGCAGCTTCAGGTGATGCTGGACCGTCTTGTAATCAAGGGCGAGTTTTTCCGCAATCTTGTTGGGGTTGGACGGGTAGTTTTTCAAGAGCTCCACAATCCTGACCCTGTTGTGTCCCCCGCGCGTACCGATGAAGAGGTATATCATCATCCTTTTGAATGAAGGCTCCAAGGAAACGGATTTGGATGAAGCATCCTGGTCTCCGCCCAGAAGGCGCAGGAACCCAGGGAGAGCCGAGCTAGAGAGGACGCAGAACATGTGCTTCGAACGCGTGCTATCTTAGCAATTAAATATTGATATGGCTTCTTGCGCTATGGGCACGGCAGGCAGCTACGGCCTTCGCGTAGGCGGTGGAGTCGCTCGGGCCACCCCAGACGCCGTTAACCTTGAAGTCCGGCTCCCCTATAATCAGACCGTCCGAAATATCGTAGTACCTCCTGACGTTCGAAAGCGTGATCCCGCTACCAATAAGCACGGGCTTGTTGACGGAACGCTTCACCCTGCGCACGCGCTCCGTGGATGGTGGTACCGGGCTGCGTGGGCCAGAAACGATTATGGCGTCCGCCCCACCTCTCTCAGCAAGGTCCTGGGCTGCGTACGCGATATCCACGTTGAAGATGGGGTAGGCGTGCTTGACGTGGACGTCGCCAAATATTAGAACCTCAGACCCGAGTATCTTCTTCAGTCTTGCGAGTCTGGCGGAACACCCTTCTATTATTCCTTGGTCTGTCGCGTAGGCTCCTATCATAACGTTGCACCTTATGAAACTGGCGCCGCAGACGTGCGCAATGGAAAGCGCCTCCTCACAGCCGTTTCTCAGGATGTTAACCCCGACCTTCATCTTTGTGTGTCTGACAACCTCCCTGACTATCACTGCCATCGCTGCAACTGTGTACGGAGGGAGGTCTTCCTTGTACAGAGGCGTGTCACCCACGTTCTCGACGATGGCACCGTCACAGCCTGCCTCCTCGAGCTTGGCCGACTCGGATAAAGCGTACTTGGTAAGCCCTTCAATTGTCATGCTGCTGAGCGGCGAGCCGGGGAGTGCGGGCATGTGGATCATACCTATTACCGGCTTATGCTGGAAGAGGTCCTGGAACTCCAACGACCCGATGAGCTCTGGAAGACGATTAAAGCGTTTCAGAGGCGGTAGAGTCGCCTGTGCAGCCACGGAATCAGTGCTGAAACAACGCATTGCTCAGTGAGGTCGGCACGCGAGATTGCGCCTTTCGAGAGAAAGTGGATTATCCCTCCCTTATCGCCAACTCGTGATATCCCAGTGAGACGCGTCGCATACTCCTCCAGCTCCCTGCCGCTCTCGAGAAGGTCTTCGACGGCCCTGTTGGGAAGCATGAACCCGGACGAGTGCCCAAGCGACATCCTGCCCATTCTGTCCATTATGACGGCCTGCTGGTGGTCGAGATACAACCCATGCAGCCTGAAGATACCCGCTTCAACGCCCACGCCGAAGTCGCCTCCCACGGACTTCATCGCGAGTCTTGCTCTCGATATGGCACCACTTGTTATCTGTCGTAGCCCCAGAGGTTGCGGATTCCCGCTGCGCCAGGCGCCAGTGGCACGGACTTCGACGCCTGGAAAGAACTTGGAGAAAGCCCTACGAACTCCTTCGACCTTCGCCGGATTCTGCGTGCCGACCGCGACAAGCATGAATGCCGGTGTGTGGTTCTCGCTGATAAAGAAAGCGTATTACGTTACGCGCATTTCTTCGAGTAATTTTCTCACGTTTGCCAGAGGGGTGCCGTCTTCGTGGGCTATCTCCTGCGCTGCGGGCGGGTTGCTCCTATAGGTTGGCATTCTCTGGTTGAGCCGCTCCTCATACGTGGGGACGAACTCGTTCTGGTAGAACACACCTATTGGGGTGTGGTCGCCGAACTCGAAGCTCTTCATTATCGCCTGGGCCACCTTCTTCTCCACTTCGTCGTCGTCTGGGCTGTGGACAACGCCGTCATAGCCGGTTTCTTCGAGCTTGTACGTCCTTGGCTTCGGTCTTCCGCTCGGGTCAAGGTTGCCCTCGCCCTGCCAGTACTCCTTCGTCAGTATGTCGTTATACGTGGGACATGGCTGGAGCACGTCTAGGAAGGCGAACCCCTTGTGCTTCACTGCCTTTATGATGAGGTCCTTCAGATGGCGCACGTCATATGCGTACCCGCGTGCGACGAAAGTGTAGCCTGCTGCAAGTGCGAGGATAAGTGGGTTTATCCCCTGGTTTATGTTCGGCAGTGGGAGTGATTTTGGTTTCATCCCGAGCTTCAGCGTTGGTGAGGCCTGCCCCTTGGTGAGGCCGTAGACGCCGTTGTCGTGGACGATGTATGCCATATCCACGTTCCTCCTTCCTGCGTTAACGAAGTGACCAGCTCCTATTCCCATGCCATCGCCGTCTCCTCCAGCGCATATCACCTCAAGGTCTGGATTCGCAAGCTTGATCCCGGTAGCGAACGGCAGCGACCTCCCGTGAAGCGTGTGCACTCCGTACGTCTTCACGAAGTGTGGAATCTTGCCAGAGCAGCCTATTCCGGAGACAATGACAACGTTAGAGGGGTCGACGTTCATCTCGGCGAGTGCCATCTGTACAGCGTTCAGGATGCCGAAGTCTCCGCACCCGGGACACCAGTCGTTATGTACGTCCGTCTTCAGGTCTGTGAGCTTAAGCGCCATTTCTCAACACCACCTTCTTGGGTGCCTTGCCCTCCGCTATCATCTTGATCGCGTTGTAGATCTCTTCAGAGGACATCGGCCTACCGTTGTACTTCACCACAAGCTGCTCGATTGGGAAGCAAGTCCTCTCTCTTATTATGCCGGCCAGCTGGCCGGAGTAGTTCATCTCCACACCAACCAACCTCTTTGACCTGGAGAGAACCTTGGTCACGTACTCCGTCGGGAATGGGTGAATCAACCTTATCTGAAGGAAGTTGACGCTTATTCCGTCCTGGGCAAGCCAGTCCATGGCGTCGAGTATTGCGCCCTTGGTTGAGCCCCAGCTGACTATCGTGATATCGGCGCTCTCAGGGCCGAAGAAGTTCACGCGCTCGGAAAGCGGTATCTCCCTGTCCGCGACAGCGAGTTTGTTCATTCTCTTCTCCATCATAGCGTCTCTGTTGGTCGGGTCCTCTGTTATGTGGCCATATTCGTCATGCTCGTCTCCAGTGTTCCAGTACACCACCCCCTTCGTTCCGTAGGCGGGCCTTGGCGAGATTCCTGTCTCCGTCTGCTGGAAACGCTTGAATTCGATTCCGTTGCCGCTCTGCATGGTACCCCTGATGAGAAGACCTCTCTCTATCTTCACCTTGTTGAGGTCGTACATGGGTAGAGTGGAATCCGAGTTGGCAAGCGCCTTGTCCACAAGGTGTATCACAGGCGTCTGATACTTCTCTGCGTAATTGAATGCGCGAATCGTGTCGTAGAAGGCTTCCTCGAGGTCGCCGCTTGCAAGTATGATTCTGGGGAATTCGCCGTGCCCAGCGTGCAGTGCGAACCTGAGGTCGCCCTGTTCGTGTCTGGTTGGCAGACCTGTGCTTGGACCGCCGCGGGAGTAAAGCGTCACCACGACAGGTACTTCGTTCATCCCTGCCCATCCCAATCCCTCTGCCATCAACGAAAATCCGGGACCCGAGGTTGAGGTTGCTGACCTCACTCCAGCGAGACCACCGCCTATGGCCATTGTGATGGCGGCAATTTCGTCCTCCGTCTGGATGACAGCTATCGAGCCCTTCTGCATCGTCTGGAGCTCCCCTGCAACTGGCTCGTCGTGGGCTGCGCTGCCGTCAAGCTCGATGACCTCGTGAGCTTCGAGATACTCGCTCTCGTCGCTTGCTGGTGTGATCGGATAGTAGGTCTGAAGCCTGCACCCGGCCAGCTCCTTCGCAACGGCGACCGTTGTGTTGCCCCTGACGTACAGCCTCGTTTCGTTCGTCTTCACCGGTTCGAGCCTCTGCCCGCACCCTGCGCTGTACTTCTGCCTCACATACTCGTAAGCCGTCCCGACAGCTTCGGCGTTCATTTCTGCGACCTTCGGCTTTGACCTGAACTGTCTCCTGACAGCATCCTTCAGGCTCTCCTCCGGGTATGAAAGCAGGGCGTAGGAGGCGGCGACAGCCATGACGTTTGTCATCCTCGAAAGAGTGCTGAGAGATGTTTCCCCGTGCTTCTCCCCCACCTTCTTGAGCAGGTCCATGTATGGTACAGAGAAGATGTGAGCTCCCCTCCTCCTTGCGAGCTCAAGCATTCCTCTGACGTCTGTGGAGAGTCCGTTTCTGGACAGCTCCTCTGTCAGCCTTGTCCTGACGTTCTTCTCTATTGTGTGCACTTCATCCAGCCTCTTCGTTTCCAGGTCCGGGTCGTAGATGATAGACCCGTCTGCCCTGACCTCGAGAGCGTGCCTGAAGATGGTCTCCTCGTCGAATGTGGCCAACATGTCAACCGTATCGATGTGAGACCGTATCAGTTTCTTGCTGACACGCACCTGGAAGTAGCTGTGCTCTCCTTTGATGTTGGAGTAGTACTCGCGCTTGCCGAAGACATAGAGGCCACCGTAGGCAGCTGCCCTTGCGAATATATTCGCCGACGTGTCGACTCCGCTACCCTGGGCGCCTCCAATCATCCAGGATAGGTCTTCCCGTTTCATTGGTATCTGCCCGAGAGAGACGATGGTCTCGTATAAGGGTATAGTATTTATAGTATTTACGAGAATATAGCAGCATGGACGAACTCAGGAAGATACAGCAGGTCGGCTACTCGACCCTGACAGTGTCTATCCCAAAGGGGCTTGCGGATGAACTGGGCCTCAAGCAGGGAGACGGAGTGCTGATAAGGGGCGAGGCCGACGGGACGATAAGGCTGATCCCAGCGGCCAAGTCCAAGAAAGAGAGTTATGCGACGATAAGGGCTGAGTACGTGGGCAGCAACGAGCTTCTCTCGAAGCTCCTAGTGGGCTGCTACGCTCTGGGTTATGACAGGATAGAGGTCGTGTCGAAGGGAAGGCTTGATGGCGCCAGGGCGAGCACCGTCAAGGAGACGATGAAGAGACTGAGGGGGATGGAGATGGTCGAGGCGAGCGACAACAGAATGGTTGCCCAGAGCTTCATGGATCCCACCAAGTTTCCTGTTGACTCGCTCATCAAGAGGCTCCAGATTCTGGTCTCGAAGAGCCTGGACGACGTGATCGAGGCGATTGACCTCAGGAAGACAGGGACGCTCAATGAGGTCAGGAGAATCCAGGATGAGGTGGATGAACTCTACTGGCTCGTGGTGAGACAGCTCCTTGTTGCTCTCAACAGAAGGGAGATGGCGGCCGAGGTTGGCATAGAGTCCCCGCTTCACGCTTCCGGAGACAGGGTGAGTGCGAAGACGTTGGACGAGATTGGGAGGATAATCCTGGACGTGGCCGAAGAGCTTGTACGGCTGAGGGGAAAGGGTACGAAGATGGATGCCCGTGTCACTGCAAGTCTTGCAAAGTTGGCATCCAAAGCGAGGAGCGCCTTCAACGCCACTGTCGAGAGCCTGCTCGCTCCTGACATCAAGATGATTGAGAAGTCGATATCCCTGGTGGACGAGACGTTTGATATCGAGAGGGAAGTCACGAGGGACCTGCTAGAGTCAGGGGAGTATGGATACAGCAGGGTTCTGGTATCGCACTTCGGGCA
>JGI20133J14441_1001462_pt1 | contig 19021 bp, 20 predicted proteins | sample RS3BMetagenome_FD_14441 | JGI IMG/M metagenome (IMG submission 14441)
TTTCAATCGAAAATGGACCACTTTTTCATCTGAGCTCATTTTAATTAAGTATTATAACTCACTATAAAAATCTTTTTTTTATATTTTTTTGTGTGAGTTTGACCATTGAATATGTGGAATTACTATGATGTAAATGATATCCCCCTATGTATAGGATATTATTTCGGTAAATCACATTTATAATTTTCTTTAAAATCAATAATAGCAATTTTTATATTCAATTTTTACCTATACTATTTTATGGAAGGTTTTCGTTGCATGCTTGTTTCATGGAAGCATATTGAATCCTGGGTTTCTCAGATCATGAAAAAAATGGAAAAAAATGTATATAAGCCAGATGTTATAATAGGTCTTTCCCGTGGAGGACTCGTACCTGCTAGGATTATTTCCGATTATCTCCAGCTAAAGGATCTCTATGCAATAAAGACAGAGCACTGGGGTATTACTGCCACTCCTGACGGTCAGGCAAGAATAACTCAGGGTTTGCCAATAAATATTGAAGGTAAAAAAGTTCTACTTGTTGATGATATTACGGATACCGGGCAAAGCCTGAGCGTTGCCTTTGAATATGTTAAAAATTTTAATCCTGATGAACTGAAAACGGCAACACTTTTACATATTACAAGATCAAAGTTCATTCCTGATTTCTATGCTGAAGAAGTGCCAGAGGAGGAATGGACCTGGTTCATATTCCCATGGAATGTTTATGAGGATCTTACGACCATAATAGTAAAATGCTTTCACAGGAGAGCCTTGATTATAATGGCATTCTTGATGCATTCAAAAAATATTTTTACATTAAACCTAAGAAATACGTGCTTAGAAATTCATTAAAAATGCTTGAAAACAAAAAAATTATAATTAAGGAAAATGGCTTTTATAAAAAATTATAACGTCCTATCTATAGCCTCTGAAATTTCTTTCTGAAAGGTTGAAATCATACTCCTTAAAACTTCTTCCCTTATTTCTGATGGCATGGAGATAATGCCTAGCTTTGCAACTGCTTTTGAAAACTTTGTTGCAGCTGTTATTTCCATCAGCTTTGCCTGACTGTAATCCAAAATAGCTTCCCTGAGTTCCTTTTTTATTTCTGGATTTTTTTCAAGCTTGTCCTTCAAATATGATTTCATTTCATCCTTTACAAGATCCCTTAAAACCTCTGCAAATAGTGCTTCATCCGGAAGCGATTTTTCAATAGTTGCCAAAATCTCATTTATATCCATAATAATACCATGACCTTTAGAATATTAAAATTATTGCTTGAATTCGATCTTTGCCCTGTTACTTATTATTGCACTATTTCCGCTTGGATCTTCTATTATAAATGTAAGTGCATCAAGCCCATTCCTCATTTTTCCTATTTTTTTCATTTTTTCAATTATGATATCCTTTTCTTTAGGTGAGGAATCCTTTAAAACCTGGCTCATGACATTTAGAACCCTGAAAAGTACACCTTCAATGTCTGAAATGAATGATTCACCATCCTGAACAGGCTCAATATCAACGCCTAATTCGGGAATGCTTATACTTGCCCTTGATGATCTTATTACCCTTACCTTAAGGTCTTCTGGACCTGATGCCTTAAACTCTATCCTCACTGGTCTTTTCTGTTCTAGAAAAATAACATCGCTGTGTCTGTATCCGCAGGAGCTGCAAATTGACGTATATATGAGTGTTCTGCCAAAGTAGGGTATATCATTTTCCTTTATTGTTGTAACAAGTGTTTTGTTTTTGCATATGGGGCAGGTTTCAATTAAATCTGACTCAGCCATTCTTTCAGTGATCCTGATACAATATACTTTTTCTTCTGCATAGATTCAATATTCCTGGACCCTGTTAAAAACATTGCACTCTTGAGTTCCTCTATAATGGTTCGCATTTCCTCTAGCAATTGTGGGTAACCCTGGCTTGCAAATTTTATTACATGCCCAGCCATGCCTACCATGTCAGCGCCAATTGCAAATGCCCTTGCAGCATCAAGGCCATTCCTTATCCCTCCGGAAGCAATTATCTTCATGTTCAGGTTCTTATTCTGCATCACAGAAACAGGAGATGGTATTCCCCAGTCCCAGAACGTTAATCCAAGCCTTTCCCTTTTCTTATCGCCTAATTCCTGTGCTCTGTAATGTTCAACTGCTGCAAAAGAAGTACCAGAAAGACCTGCAATGTCAATTGCAAATGCCCCAGCCCTTTTCAACCTTAAACCCGTGTTGAAATCTATGCCCGCGCCCGTCTCCTTTATAATTATTGGAAAATTCCTGCAAACGGAATGTAATCTTTGCTCTATGCCCTTTGCATTCCTATCACCCTCAGGCTGAACCACCTCTTGCAGGAAGTTTAAATGAATATCAAGGAAATGAGCATTTAAAGATTCGAGTATGAATGATAGCTCTTCATCGCTGAATGGTGGATCATTCTTCTGGTTAACGAGCTGTGGTGCACCTATGTTTGCTATCCTCAGGGGTATGTCATAATCCTTGATTATTGAAAATGTATCAAGAACATCACGGTTTTTTATTATTACCCTCTCGCTCCCAACACCCATTCCTATTTGCAGCTCTGCAGCTACCTTTGCCATTATTTCATTGAGTTTCTTTGCCTCTGGAAAACCACCAGTCATTGATTCTATTATGATTGGGTATTTCAGCCTTCTGCCCAGGAAATCAGTAGAAAGATCTATTTCATCATAGTTGATTTCAGGCAGTGCCTGATGAATTAAATATATGTCATCCCAGTAGTTGTGGTGAGCATTAACATTTTTTTCAAGCACGATGTTAACGTGATCAGCCTTTCTATTCTCAATCATATATCTTCCACCTTGTCCCTTTTACATTTTCGCCAAGCATAGCTTTTTTAACACGACCTGGCACCAGACCATTTATTACGAGCACTTCAATGCCCAATTTTGCAATGTTTTTCATGACTTTAAACTTTCCCTCCATGGAACCTGTAACATCAGCCACATTGCTCCCAAAGAGTATGTTTTCATCACCCTTTATTTCTTCTATCAGTTTTGCATCACTGAACAGTTTTGGATTTTTATCAAAAATGCCATCAACGTCCGTTATAAAAATTACCCTCTCCGGATGCAAAGATTTTGCAAGATGAAACATGATCTGATCCCCTGAACATATAGTCATTCCTCTTTTTGGGTCAAGAACCACATCCCCATATGTGACAGGCACAAAACCCCTGTCCAGAAGATCAATGAACCTATTTACCCTGAATGTTTCCCCAACCATATGGAATGCATGAACTGGAACGGATATTGCAGGAATACCATATTTTATTAATTTATCAATTACAATTGAATTAAGGTCCTGCATGTCCTTGCCTACTATGGAATAATATATTTTCTCATTCTCATCCCTTATTCCATTCTGTAATTTATATCTATCAGAAACAATGTGCCCGAATGATCCTCCACCGTGAACAATGACCATATGCGTTTTTATTAGCTCCCTAGAGATCCTTGAAAGCACATGCTCCTTTATTTTTCTGTATGTTTTCTTGTCCGTAATTACGCTTCCACCCATCTTTAATAGAATCATTTTTTTCACTGGCTAGCTATTTTCAATTCAGGATATACCAACTTATCAAAATTACCAAACTTCCTAGCCATCATTAAGAAGTTTTTAGTTCCCAAGGCATTGTTTTTTAAACCCGCAATCCTTGCCTTGTAGAACCAAGCCAATGCATTTTTCTGGTCCTTGACAACAACGCTGTTTAAAATTTTTTCAGCATCATCAATTCTGTTTTGAAGGAAGAGAGAAATTGCATCGAATACTGTTCCTAATTTCTCATAAACTTGTTTTAATGCTTCTTTCCCAAGTCCCGAGCCTATTAACGTTTCAAGCGCCGGCACAAATATTTCATAATTTTCAATGTGTTCCATTAAAATTTTATTTATTTTATCAATAAAACTTTCCGAAGCATGATATTTTGAAATTAAATCATTCAGTCTTCCTGATAGAATGGCTTGCTCTATTTCATTCATTTCAGGTTCCTTTAAAACTTCAATATTCTCATTCTTTATACTTTCTTTTTCAATGTTTTCTGGAGCTTTTTCTCTTGTTTCCATTTCGCTGGGAATACCTATATCACCAAATATATCCTCCTGAACAGTTGCCTTTGGCTCTGTGATCATTGACTCAAGAATTGCAATCTCTGGATCACCTGGTGAAAGCTTTTTCACCCTTTCTATGAATTGTGTTGCTTCAGACTTCTTTCCATGGTTTATCAATAACCTTGCCTTTTCTTTCAAAAGTGATAGGTTGTCTGGGGATATTTTAAGGCCTTCATCAAGTATGTCTATGTTATCCTCTATTATGCCGAGCTGCAAATAAATTTGTGCAGCGCTTTCCCTGTCTCCCTTTTCAAGATAATATTCAAGTTTTTGCCTGAGCGCATCCTTGTTTGACGGATCAATATTGAGTATCCTGTCAAGTATTTCCATCTTATCAGGGCTTAATTTCAATGCCTCCATATAAAATTTCATAGCATTATTATTGTCCCTCTGAATCCTGTAAAGGTCTCCAAGAAGAACCATTGCCCTGTGATTCTTTTTATCAATGTCCAAAGCTTTTTTGAGATTTACCATAGCATATGGTATTTGAATGTTCTGGCTAACAAGGATCCTTCCAATTTCAAACCATGCCCTTGCATTGTTTGGATCCATTTCCTTTACCTTTTCAAAATAATCAATACTTTTATCCTTATCACTCAGTTCAAACAACAATGAACCGGCCTCCAGTAAAATATTTATAACTTCATTTTTGTTTTGTTCTATTGCCTGTTCCTCGCTTGGATCAGCATCAGAAATCATCCTATGTATCTTCCTGAGTGTAATTTTTGCTTTATCTGGGTTAGTTGTTGCTTCGACCTTACCCTCTTCTAATAAATCCCTTAGCATCTGAATGAAATTTAAAGATGGTGCTCTTCTTCCTAACAATGGCATAATAATTCAAAAAGATTTATTATTTAATAAACTCTTCGATTAATCATTTTGCATATCAAAAATATTTATATAGAAGAAGTATTTTATCAGGTGCAGAGGTGAATTTAAAATGATGGCAGGACAGCCCATATTAATTCTTAAAGAGGGCACAAAGAGAGAGACAGGAAAAGATGCAATGAGGAATAACATTCAAGCAGCGATTGCAATTGCAGATGCTGTGAGGTCCACGCTTGGGCCAAGAGGTATGGATAAGATGCTTGTTGATTCCCTTGGTGATGTTGTTATCACCAATGATGGTGTAACAATAATGAAGGAAATAGAGGTTGAGCATCCGGCTGCAAAGATGATCGTAGAGGTAGCCAAAACACAGGATACTGAGGTTGGAGATGGAACAACCACAGCCGTTATGCTTGCGGGTGAACTTTTAAAACAGGCACAGACACTCCTTGACCAGAATGTACATCCGACGGTAATATCATCAGGTTACAGAATGGCTTCAGAAAAAGCGAAGGAGGTTCTGGACAAGATTTCAACAAAGATAACTGAAAAGGATGATGAGGTTCTTTTAAAAATTGCAAAGACAGCACTTGGAAGCAAAAGCGCAAGCATGAGCAAGGATCTTCTGGCAAAAATATCCGTTGATGCTGTTAAGAAGATTATTGAAAATATTGATGGTAAAATTGTTGCTGATCTTAACAACATTCAGGTAATAAAGAAGCAGGGTGGATCTATAGACGATACGCAGATCATTGAAGGCGTGATTGTTGACAAGGAAAAGGCACATCCAGACATGCCTCAGGTTGTAAAGAAGGCAAAAATTGCACTTTTAAACGCTGCCTTGGAAATAAAGAAACCTGAAATAGATACAAATATACAGATAAGGGATCCTACAATGATTCATTCATTCCTTCAAGAGGAAGAAAAGATGCTTAAAGAAATGGTAGAAAAGGTAGCAGCAACGGGTGCGAACGTTGTTATTTCACAGAAAGGCATTGATGATATGGCTCAGCATTTCCTCGCAAAGAAGGGCATTTATGCTGCAAGAAGAGTTAAGAAGAGCGACATGGAAAAACTGGAGAAGGCAACGGGTGCAAAAATTGTAATGAACCTTGATGATCTTTCATCTAATGATCTTGGTTATGCAGAAAAGGTTGAAGAAGTTAAAATTGGTGATGACCATTTAACATTTGTTACAGGTTGCAAGAACCCAAAGGCTGTTTCAATACTTATCAGGGGTGGAACAGAACACGTTGTTGATGAAATTGAGAGATCATTACAAGACGCATTGCATGTGGTTGCAAAGGCCATTGAAGATGGTAAGATTGTTGTTGGTGCTGGAGCAGCTGCAACAGAAATAGCACTTGCTCTCAGAGAATATGCGTCCACAGTTGGTGGCAGGGAGCAGCTCGCAATAGAGAGATTTGCAGATGCAATGGAAATTGTACCTAGAACGCTTTCTGAAAATGCTGGCCTTGATCCAATTGATCTGATCATTGATTTAAGGAAGGCTCACAAAGAGGGAAAGAAAACGTACGGTATTGATGTTTTTGCGGGCAAGGTAGCGGACATGTGGGAACAGGGGATAATTGAGCCCATCAGGGTAGGGGAACAGGCAATAGATTCTGCAACAGAAGCAGCTGTGATGATACTCAGGATAGACGATGTTGTAGCAAGCAAGGGTGGCGGTGGAGGAGCAAAACCCCAGAGAAAAAATCTGAGGAATCAGAATCCTCAGACTAAAATTTTCTTTTTAAAACATTTTTTACATTTTCAACGTAAGATTTTTCTGCAATTACCATCATTGAATAATCGACAGGTCTCCTTGTTCTGAGTGATTTTACAATATTGGATATTGAGTTTAAATATACTATTTTACCGTCTTTTTCAAGTTTAATGTCAAGGTTTGCCAATCTTGGCTCATTTATAGAAATCTCTTCAATGGGAAGGTCTATGAGAACATAACCATCAGGTGCTCCTGATTCATATGCAATCTCATCTTCCATTTTCCTTATATTCATAATATCAAAATTTTCTGGAAGCTCAGCATATACCATGGCTTTTTTAAAAAGGCGTCTATACTTTATCCTTAATCCAATTTCCTTTGCATATCCATGACTCTGTAAAAGCATTGAAATAAGTTCAGAATCGTTCATTGATATTAGATTAATCGGATTTATAATTTTCAGAGATTCTATTGCCCTGGATAACATTAGCTCAGCAATCCTGGCTGTTTTATGGAAGTATACTGATGAATACATTAAAGCCCTTGCAACAATAACACTTTCAAGTGCCTCTAAACCCTTTTCGTTGAAAACAATGTCATCNGCCTTGATAGATATGGTATTTAATATTCTCTGTAGATCAATTATNCCATATGCAACGCCAGTATAGTGTGAATCCCTNAGCAAATAATCTAACTGATCAGCATCCAAGTCACCGTTTATTATTTTTTGCATATACTTTTTTCTTGGTCTNATGCCGAATATGTCATTTTCCCCATTTTCTGAAAAAATAGAAATTATTTCTTTTAGGTCAAGTCCATTGTTTTCAATGATCTCATTAATTTTTTCTCCCCGCCAAGAAAAATCATTTGCAATATCAATTTCACCATTAACAATTTTAACACCTATTTCCACATGATCAAGGCCTGTTCTTTTTTTAATGTATCTTTCTAGTGTATGTGAAAATGGTGGGTGCCCTATGTCATGCAATAATCCTGCAACCCTAAGAATCTTAATTTGATCTTCATTAAGTGAAAGATATCTACCTATCTGGCCCGCTAGATAGGATACACCGAGTGAATGCTCAAACCTCGTGTGATTAGCTCCAGGAAAAACAAGATAGTTCATACCAAGCTGTCTCACATTGCTCAAACGCTGCATTTCGGGTGTTTCAAGAATTGATATCAATGGTTCCTCAAGCCTTATACTTCCGTGAATGGAATCATGGATTATTTTAAAATCTCCTGCCATTTTTTACCTCTTGATATTGAAGAGGTACCAGGCCACTGGGGTTGAGTTCCCGTACCACCACAGTTTCCCCTGCACAAGCCTCCATCCCGCACCCCTCCGAGCATCGTAAGTCCATGGTACCGCTGCTCCCTTCCGGGCCTGGCGGGTTTTCCATGGCAAAGGTGCCCTTCCATCCCTTTGGACGGAGGTGCACCACCTTCGATCCCGAAGGACAGGACTTCAACAGCTTTGTAACAGGACTGAAGTGATACGTTCTCTCGCCCCCAGCTGTCGCCCCTGCATCTAGACAATTTCAGGTAACAGGGGTACGCCTAATACCCCCGGCCTAGCCTGGTACCAACATGAAGAATTTATATTTGTTTAAAAACTTTGCTAATTTATAAGACGATAACTTTTAATTTTTGTAAAAGATGCAGGTATTCTATGGGTAAACTTGATGTTATAATCATTGGTGCGGGTATAGTGGGTCTTGCATCTGCATTTTATCTGAAAAAGGAAAACAGTGACCTGAACATAATGGTGATTGATAAATATGCATCCTATGCTCAGGGCAATACATCTAAAGCTGCAGCTGGTTTCAGGGACCTTTTTTCATCAGATCCTAACTTCAAGCTGGCAAAAAGTTCAATATCATTTTATGATCATGTCCAGAAAGATTTGAATTTTAATCTTGATATGAAATATATAGGTTATATGTACCTTCTTGATGACGAAATGAATAAAAAATACAATGCAATTATAGAGGGACTGGAAAGAAAAACAAAAACAAGGAGATTGTCAAGAGAAGAAATAATTGATTATTTTCCTTCAATAAACCTTGATCCTGATAAGGTTTCAATGGATGTTATGAAATTAAGACCCATTGTTGAAGCATTTGTGGGACTTAACTGTGGTATATTAGAACCTGATTTGATTTCAAATTATTATTATAATGAGCTTGAGAAAATGGGTGTTGAATTCAAGTTCAATACAAAAATTGAAAGGCTTAACCTGGAACCTGTGAATAAGTTAGAATATCCTGGTGAACCTTTTATTTGGCAAGACAAGAAAATTTCTAGCATTTCAAGTTCAAAGGATACATTCTTTGCGGATAATTTTATAATAGCTACTGATGTTTGGTCACCATTACTATTAGACCCATTAGGCATTGATAGTTTTGCAAGGCCAAAGAAAAGGCAGATTTTCCAAATAAAAGGTGAGAATGTAGAAAAAGCATTGTTCAACGAGAAAAAATTCAATGATGATGGCATACTTCCTTTTACAATTATGCCATATGGTGTATATATTCGCCCGTCCATAAAAGAAAAAGCATTCAGAGTAGCCGTTTCAGATGATATAGGCAGAGCATTTGAGATCGATGACGACCCATATCCAGAGGAGAATTTCTATGTCTATAACGTCAGGCCCGTTTTACTTATCATATTTACCCAGCCTGGAAAATTCAAGGATCTTCTCTTCCTGGGCAGGTGAATATTCAATAAGCACACGTGATGATCAGCCCTTCATATTCAAGATATTGAACATGATCGTTGCAGGTGTCACTAGTGGCAGTGGAGTTATGAAGGCTGATGCTATTGGAAGGGTCGTTTCTTCTCTTTATTCAAACAGAACATATGCGAATTTTTATGATGGAAGTTCCATTAGGTCAGATACATTTGGATATTTAAACAGAGATGTACCATTTGAGGAGTTCGTTTTATGAATTATCTAAAATAATTTTAAATTTTATTTCTTTATAAAGATCTTTTATAAATTTTATATTTTTTACAAATAAAATTTTTAAGGTAAAAAAATTACAAAAAAATATGAGGAAAAGGGACTTAATGGAAAAAAATGAACACATAGTCAATATAAAATTTGAGGGAAAAAATATCATAGCTTATAAAGGAGAAACAGTTGCGGAGGCACTTTTTGCCAATGGGATTGACTTTTTTATGTTAAGCAAAAAATATTTCAGGCCAAGAGGATTATTTTGTAAAGATGGAAAATGCGGCCAGTGCAAAATGGATATAGATGGAAACAGGAATGCCTTGGCCTGCAGAACATTCGTTAGAGAAGGCATGTCGGTAAAAAGAAACATACCAGAGCTTTCAATAAAAGACTTGTTAAATTTTTCATTTTACTTGAATTTACCTTTTTTCTTTTTTTTATTGAAAAATTTATTTATTAAAGAAAATAGGGTTCAGGAAAGAAAAATAATTGAAGAGTATTCAGCAGAAATTTTGATTATTGGAGGAGGGAGTGCGGGCAATTCTGCTTTTAATACAATAAGAAAATATGGAGGAAATGCAATTCTAGTAAATGACGGCCCTATCAGCGTAGAATTATCTGAAAATACATTAGCTTTGGAAAACACAACTATTTTTTCAATAGAAGGGAAAACTGCATACGGCATTTCTGATAAAGGAATAATAAAAATAAATGCAAATAAGATAATAATTGCTACGGGTTCCTACAATGTTGATAGACCATTTAAAAATAATGATGTTCCTGGAATAATGCTTTATTCTGAGGTTAAAAATTTAATTGAAAAAAATATAAAACCAGGAAAGAATGCAGTTATAATTGGCAGTTCAGGGGAAGAGGAGTATATTGCAAATTTTCTTCAATCAAAAGGTGTGAACGTTAGAGGCATAATAACCGAAAATTTATACAGGTCTAAATATGAACTGTTCTATTTTTATAAGATAGAAAAGGCAATTGGATATAGAAAATTAAATGCAATATTAATAGGAAAGGGAAAAATATTAAAAAAGATTCAATGTGACCTTTTAATATTCACTGACAAATGCAAGAATCTTGACCTTGTTTTGAATGTTAATGGAAGGATAGCATATTCAAAGGAAAAGCATTCATTCTTTCCTGTAAGAGATAAAAATTTGGCAATAGCAAAGGACATTTATTACGCTGGAAATTTTTCAGAGAATGAAAGTTTAAGAGAAGGTGAGAGGGCTGCAATTATAGCATTAAATCTAATGAAAAAGAAAAATGAGAGATTTTTGGAGATTGTAGGTGTTAAAGATGAAAATAATTTGCAGATCTATGGATATTACAGATGAGGATGTTAAAAAAATTTTGAAAAGCGGCTATAACGATCTAATAAGTTTAATTCTTAGGTTAAGCAAAAATGGGGCTATGGATATTTATTGCATAAAAAACATTCTTGAGTATCTTGATACTGAATACATGGTTTCAACATCTGAAATTTCAGATGTTCTTAATGGTAGTGATTTTGTTTATGATTGATTATTCAGATGCTTTAATAATAGGTGGAAATGTTTATGGTCTTTATGCAGGGATATTGCTTGAGAAAAATGGCATGGATGTTACAATCCTAGAAAATGATCTTTACAATTCAATGATGGTTTCCGGACCATTATTTTTTCATGCATTCAGTGAAGATGTAAAGAAACCATTGTACGAAAGAAGTTTGAGTATTTACAACGAATTAAGAAAAAATAAAAAAGGTTCTTTTATCTGGCCTATTGAACTTTATGATAAATTGAGAAAAAATTTCAATGGCAAGACCCTGAATTTTATAAAGGTAGAATCCATCGTTAAGGATGGAAAAAGTGTGAAAGGTGTCAGAACAAACAAGGGTGAAATTAATTCAAAATTGATACTTGTTTTAGATGGCATAATTACAAAAAATTTGCTCTATATGGAAAAAATAGATATTAAAAGTATTGTGATGGAATACGGTAATGTTATAGCTGAAATAGATGAGAAATTCAATATTTCAATGTTCAATGAAAAAATTATATTCAATGATAAAAAATTTGCATATTTTTCTGCACCATGGAAAAATTCGAGAGTTGAATTTTTAATATCTCTTTTTTCTGAAATGGCTAAAGAATTCCCTGGCATTGAAAAATGTCTCGTTAGAAGAGTCTGGAAAAGTAATCATGATCATTTTCATGATTCATTACCTAGAATAGGAAATGTTCATTTTGAAAATGCATATTTTTTGGCTGGATATTCAAGGTATGGCATCTCATTTGGACTTGAACTAACAAGATTGATCACACAACTTGCCCTAGGCAAACCAACGGATTTTGACGTGAGCAAGATTCTTTTCTGATGATTATTCAATAAGCCTATATCTTCCATTAAAAGGCATGTAGATAAAATTGTCCCTTTGCAGGTCCTTTAGTATTTTCTGTACCTCAAGCTCTGAAAAATTCCTCAAACCTGCTTCCCTTTTTATTTCATCCTCGCCCGCATAACCCTTGACTTCCTGCAGATCCCTTATTATATCCATTATCATTTCATACTTGGATCTTTCACCAGTGGGTATAGGGCTAACAACTCTATCTATATCTATTATACCCTCTGCATTTGTAGCTATATCCTCAATGAAATGCTGTATAATCCTTATGGCTCTCCTTGCATCATCTATGCCTGCATACCTGCTTAGCCTTGCCCTTGCAGATGCCTGTGTAAGCCTGATGAGCGCTTCAAGCTGTCTGGCAGTAATAGGAATACTCTTTGTCTGATTATAAAGGCTTCTCATTTTCAGATAATAACTCTTGAGCTCATCCTTTGCCTCTGAAGTTAATTTCGGATTTACGAATTTCTTTGCATATGCAATGTATTTCTTGAAAAGATCATCATCAATCTCATCATGTACTGTTTCTTCAGTTTCCATATGTATCTCAAGAATGTGCTCCGCTACCTGGGCATCCACTTCACCAGGTATATCTGGCATTTTAAAAATTGCATCAAACCTTGAAAGTAATGTGGGTAAAAGATTGATCTGCTCTGAAAGTGGCTTGGAAAGATCAAACCTTCCAAACTTGGGATTTGCAGCTGCCAGTATTGAGCACCTTGCCATTAGCGTTGCGTTCATACCTGCTTTTGAAATTGTTATTGTCTGCTGTTCCATGGCTTCATGCATTGCAACCCTGTCCTTATCATCCATCTTATCAATCTCATCTATTGCAGCAATGCCATTGTCAGCAAGCACAAGTGCACCAGCCTCAAGGGTCCAGCGACCTTCACCAAATTCTTCCTTTGTTGCTGCTGCTGTCAAACCCGCTGCTGTAGAACCCTTTCCTGAAGTGAATATACTTTTTGGTGCCACATTGCTAATATACTTGAGCAACTGTGATTTACCCGTACCAGGGTCACCAACAAGCAATATATGAATATCACCCCTAATCCTTGTACCATCTCTCCTCTTTAAGGGAATGCCACCAAAAAGTTGGAGCAATATTGCCTCCTTTTCTATTTCAAGACCGAATAACGTACTGGCTATCTTGTTCCTGAGCTTGTCTATGATATTCTTATCTTCAGCAAGTTCCCTTATCTTTTCAATATCATCATCTGTAAGCGAAATGGACCTGTATTCTTCCTTCATTGATTCAACATTTATTGCATAAAGGTATATGTCAAAAACGACGCTCGGGTATTGCTTTGTACCCCTTGGCCTTGTTTTTAAAATGCCTGTTACCCTTATTCTATCTCCTGGTACAACAAGTCCAGCAAGGTCATCTTCAAGGTATGCTTGAATTCTCTGGGGTTGTTCTCCACCCCTTATTTCCTCAGGATTTTCCTGGACCTCTATCCTCTGTGAATCAAGGAATATGGAAAAATCCTCTATTAGCTTAAACCTTGTTTCGCCCCTCTTTTTGCCGCAACCTTCGCAAAAGGCTGGCTGTTCAAGAGTTTCAGTTTCCTGGTCCTTATAATTCATATGGCCACAAGATGTGCATTCGAATGCTCCTGTAACAAGCTTAGGCCTTACCTCAGTAACCTGCCTCACAAGTCCTTCAATTGTAATAAGTTCACCAATGTTTTTGCTCCTTATATGCCTTATTTCCCTTAACCTATCATCTGGAAGGTTCTTCAGCCTTATATGTATTACACTTACCTTTTCCTCTTCAGAAAATTTCTTTATTATTACTTCCTCTCCAAGCCTTATTGTTTCTTCAGGGTTATCCGTTAAATTATCGAGCAATTCTTGGCTGAAATCTTGAATATCATTAAAATCTATGTAAAGGCTCCTCTCCTCAGGGTATTTCTCCCCAAGCATGGATATTTTAACGTTATATCCATATTGAACGAAAAACGTTTCCCACATTGCTCTTATATTTTCAGCTGATATATCTCCCATTATCAGAATTAATGATTATTGATAATTAATCTTTTTCATAGAAGATTAAAAATGTTTAAATAATAAACATCGATTGTTTTTAAATGATAATGATCGACCTTAAGGATTTAATAATAATGTCAATGAAAGAATACGGCTACAGGTTAGAGAATTATGAGCCAAAGGATTACCTGTTTTTCAGCAGGGATGGCTCTTTCATAATAGTGAATATAATGCACAATGAAATAAACGGGGATGATGTTATAAAATTTTACAGGAATCTTGAACAGTACATTGGGACAAAAATAATTGTTTGCCTAAAAGGATATACAAAGGATGCTGAAATACAGGCTGAAAAGTTAAAAATTATACTTGAAAACAGGGATGATATTGCACGTGATATTGGTGAATATGTTCTTGATCTCCTGGATAAGGGGGATGAGGAAAAAATAAAAGAAATTCTGAACCTCGATGTTGAAATAGAGGAAGAGGCTGAAGAAACGGAGGATCAGGAATCAATACCCATATTTCTAGAAAATGCAAAAACAAAGGAAAGGAAAATCATAAGCCCTGCCATAACTAAAGAAAATGCACTTGAACTTTCAAGAAAACGTGTTCAGGGATTTGATGCAAAGCTTATTCTCACCCCATACATTATTTTTGAGTACAGGTTAGAGATACAGATAGAGGGAACCATGATACCAAAAAAGGTGTTTGGCAAGGTCGGCTTGAATGCTGTAAACGGTGATGTAAAATTCATAAAAACAGGTTTAAACGTTGTTTCAGATTTAAGAATTCCTTTTGAGATAGAGAATCAGAGTATTACATTTGATGAAGCAGAATCATCAATAAGGGAAGAGTTGATAAACCACTACACAAAAGAAGAAGAGATAAAGATTGAGAAGGAAACTGTAACTATCATTGAAAGAAGGAATTCAAGACCAAAGGAAAATACACTTTCAATAAATTTGATAGGCATTTACTACTGGCCATTCTGGGTAGTTTCAGGATCAAGGGGAAGGGTAAAGATTGATGCTGTTGATGGAAATTTTGTTGAGGAACATTACCTATAGTTTTGGCCTTCTTATTATTGCAAAAACTATTAGTGCTGAAGCTCCTATTAAAATGGCTTGGAACAGCAATGGTTCAATTGCAAATGATGGGTCAAAAACAATTGTGTAATTACCCATTCGCTCACTGCTTGAAACTATGCTATCCTGAACATTCACTGACCCGTATGATGTACCATATACAAATGTGTAATAGTTAGTGAAATGGGAACTGTTACCATCATCAATCCATTCAGTTATTCTGGATGTGCCGCGCATGAAAAAGCCCATGCCAAGATCAGTACCTCCAACCTCTTTTGTTAGATCAATGATTCCGTAAACAAGGCCATGGGTTGTAGGTATGACCGTCCCCACCCATGCATGCTCTGCCCATGTTGTTGATGTAAAAAGCCATCCGAATTCAACCCAGGCAGGTATTCCAATGGCCCTGGACATAGATACATAAAGGAATGACAATTCTGCACAATCGCCCTTTTTCAATTGCCAAGTTTCCCAGGCTGTCTGGGGCTTTTTCAGTGTGTTGTATGTTACATTGTATTCAAAATTCTTAACTATGTAATCATATAGAGCTTTCTCCTCTTCAAACACATTTGTTGCACCTGCATTTTTAATAATTTGTGCTGAAATATTCTCAAAAAGTTCAGGGGCTATGACTTCCCTACCGTTCAAATATTCTGGATGGTCATATTCATCCTTCAATGATAATGGTATTGCACTCGCATTGAGGCTGTTCCACTGTGAAACATCATAAACAACGGGTCTTGTAATGAATGAATAGTTGAGCAATATTTCAGCCGAATTATGCAGGTGGAATGAAATCCATGTTCTATTGTAACCTTCATTCACAACATATTCTGGGCCTTGAATTATATTTAAAGTAACATTCTGGTAAGGTTCATTTTTATATGGGACAGTGATGTTTACGGTCAAGTTTGAAAGAGCACTTACGTCAACAACTATTTCCCTCTCAAAATATCCGCTCATTTCATCTGGCACTATGTTCACCATTGCACTAGGTGGAGAATCCCAGATCGATATTAAATTCTGTGAAAATAAAAGTACAAGCACTACAATTACGACCAAAACATAAAAATATGCAATAACCTTCATTTTTTCGCCTCCTTTGATGCTTTAAAAAGCATTTTCCTTGCATAATAGTAAAATGGCAACGCAATGAAAATGCCAAATATATCATATATAAATGGAAAAGACCAAACGTATGGTATAATGGTAAAGAAAAACAGGAATTCAACGATCATAGCATTGATCAGATTGTCCTTCCTTTTCAAAGTGAACATGCCATATCCAACATATGCTGAAGTTGATGCATTAACTAAAACAATACCAAAAGCAAACACAATTGCAATTAAGTAGAATGAGAAGCCTTCAACCCCTCCTAGGGAAATGTGATAAATGAGCCCTAGGGAAAATGCAGAGCCAATACCTGCACCAAATGCATAGGAAAAAAATACAGTCTGATAATTTTTCACATAATACTTCCTCTGAAAAATAATTAGAACAAGCATCTCAATCAAGATGGGAAATAAAACAATGAGAAAAATGCTTGTATCTATGTACTGTGAGGCTGAATAATCAAGCATAGGAATACAACGGATAAAATCGCTCCTGCAATGAATCCAAAAACTAAGTAGAAGAAGAACCTTCTATCATCAAACTTGTCCTCGAAATTTTTCCATGTATCGTATAGGATATAAATCACGGGCAAAATTGAAATGAATGCAATGATTTCAAAAATGATGCTTGACGTCATGAAATTACCTGTACAATGATTGATCTTTCCCTTGCTCTTATATCAAGCTCTATGAAAACTATCTGTTGCCATGTACCAAGGGCAAGTGAACCATTAAGAATGGGCACATATAAATCAGGTTTCATCATTGATGCCCTCACATGCGAATGCCCATTCCCATCATGCCATTTCTTCTCATGCTCATATGGGATATTTTTTGGAAATAACCTTTCCAGCGCGGCCTTAACATCAGAAACTAATCCAGGCTCAAATTCCATTACAGTTACAGTTGAGGTTGAACTTCTTGTGAAAATCAGGCAGGCACCGTTTCTAACACTCGTTTCCCTAATAATGTCATCTATCCTGTCCGTAATATTAATAATATTCAATTCACCCTCGCTTGACAATTTCAATTCCTTTGTAATTATCATGGCAATTTAATTATTGATAAATGGTATAAAAATTTCATGGTAGTTCAAATATTACCTCATCCATTTTTTTGGCATTCAAGAACTTTGATGCACTTGAACTGTTCATTGCAATTTCAAGAAAATTTTCACTATTAATAAGTGTTATTAGCTCATTTTCCATCGCTTCACCATATGTGCTTTTGAACTTTGCCTTGTGCAAGCCATGATAGTTTATGAAAATCTCCTCATCATACGAAAATTTAATGAATTCTTCAGGCACATTTGTTATCACATTCCCGAACTTGTCAATGTGAATAATCTGTGAAATTATAGCATTTTTCTCAATGATCGGATCTTTAATCGGCAGAGTAACTATTTCATCTGATGTTATTCTTTTCAAATTCTCGGGCCATTTCTTCATTGATATTTTTGCTGCTACCGGAACAAACACATCCCTGCCATGAAATGTCTTGCTTATATTTCCAGGGCTTATTATTTCATAAACCTCTTTTATTCTCTTTTTCACAAGCGTTAAAATGCCATTGTCAGGGCCAACAAAATAGCCGTGATCAAGCTTCGCAACAATCCCCCTTCTTGCCGTTCCAACACCCGGATCAATTACAACTACATGAACAGTGTCATCAGGGAAATAACCAATAATGTTCATTAATATGTATGCTCCATGGAGAATATCAAAAGGTTCCACATCATGTGTAATGTCAATTACATCTATCGGCCCATAGCTCTTTATTACACCCTTTAAAACGCCCGCATAATGCTCTTTTGATGAGAAATCGGTTGTTAGGGTAATCATATAGAGCCACCGCCGGGAATCGGACCCGGGACCTCGTGCTTACCAAGCACGCGCTCCACCGACTGAGCTACGGTGGCAATAATTGAAAAGATTATTCTAAGAACGTATTTAAAATTTTTATTATGAATGGATCATTATAAATGTAACAAGGTTTATTACTAAAATTACATCAAACAAAACAGTAGAAATGAATATAGAAATATAGGATACAATAAGAAAATTTGCTCTTTTTTTCAGGTACAAAACAAAAAGATGCAATAAACTGAATAAAAGAAGTAATGAGATAAAGACTTCTCCAAAAAATATTATATTTCCAGCCCAGATAGGCATTATGCTTGGAAGGAACATTGAAACTAGCAATAAAGCTGTAATACCTGCCTGAAACGTCCAGATCACATCTTTTCTCCTTCCATAAATGTAATATGTTAAAGATAATAAAGAAATAAAGATTAGTGACGCGAGTATTATTAAAATTGTTGTATTTTCAATATATGAGAATTGAGGCATGAATATTCTTGCAAGATTGTATGGGCTCAACAAAATCATCAGACCAATCCAAACACTGATTAACATATAGATTAACAGATGTGAAAGCACATAATTCCTTTCCTCATAATTTTTAATACTATTTTCAAGCTTGTTAGACCCAACAAGCTTATACTGATGAGATAATGCAACCCCTGATATCTTATCCGAATCAATACCCATTGCTGATATTTTTGCTTTAGGTATCTTCATGGATAGAGCTTTTAAGTCTTCATACTTTTCATTTTTTGCATTAACAAATTCAAGGTATTTATTCAAAGTATTTGTATTTTCCTCCATCTTTACTTTGTATTTTGAGAATATCCTATAAAAAATGTAAGCTACGATAATGCCAAACACCATTTGAGGAAGGTAATATAGCAAATTCTCTGGCTTTATGATTATCATTTTAAATCAATCTAAAAAGAT
>JGI20133J14441_1001470_pt1 | contig 18899 bp, 10 predicted proteins | sample RS3BMetagenome_FD_14441 | JGI IMG/M metagenome (IMG submission 14441)
GGATACCTAAAAGACAGGACACGGGTGTTCTATAATAACATCAACCCCAAAAGAACACTCTTTGCTCCACTCGTAGAATTCCTCGAACTATTCATGCACTGGTACACTGAGTGGAGGTGACGCGGATAAATGCCTATCCGGGCAGGATCTGAGCTTATTAAAAATACTTAAGGTAAATTTTTTAATTACCTTAGCTAAGGATGAAGCTTGATGGAAAAGCTAAGTGTTTCGACTGAATGGGCGTTTAGGGGGATTGAGGCAACGATCCTTGAAAACAAGGAGCTCAGGGTGGTGATTCTTCACGGGAAAGGAGCAGATATATCAGAAATTCAATACAAACCCTACAATCTAAACCTATTGTTCAGAAACCCTTGGGGGCCAAGAAGGCTAGATGAACCGTGTCCTTCTCCAGTGGAAGGACAAGCCTTCCGATATTACACGGGTGGGGGGTTGTCAGATATTTTACCAAACGCTGGTGAACCGTGCATCTTCCTAGGTACAAGATTCGGGTTACATGATGAAACGCCGCTACTTAAGTGGAGTGTTAAAAACTTAGAAAAATCTGACGAAATGGTCTCTGCCCTATTCGCAGCTGAGCTAACAAAGTATCCCTTCTCCGTTGAGAAAAAGATTTCCCTTGATAGATATAACAGAATAGTGATTGAAGAAAGTATTAAGAATGATTCTAAAAATAGACTTCCATACTCTTGGCTTATACACCCCACCTTCTCCAATACTTTCGCCAACGAATATGCCACCCTTAATATGGAAGCTAAGAAAATATCTAAGATTGGAGAAAAAGAGAAGTGGGATTTCCCAACATTCCTAGATGATGACGGAACTATACGAAACTTTAATGAATTACCTTCGAGTAACTCTATAGTGGATAGTACGCTGGTTGTAAGCGGGCTCAAAGAGGGGAGATATGTAATCCAAAATCTACACCTTGGGCTCTCTTTCGAGCTGAGTTGGGATAAAGAGCGGTTTCCGTACTTATGGTATTATAGAAGCATTAACTCTCCTAGATACCCCTACTTCGGCAGATCGAGTTTCATAGCGTTGGAGCCATGTACATCAAGGTTTTCTGGCCTTGCCAAACAAGTAGAAGAGGGAGATGCTCCTTACATTGACCCAGGAAAGGAAGTAAAATCAACGATTACAGCTACAGTCACGAATATTAGATCCGCGAATTACTAGTAATTAATAAGTTCACTCTGCATTGAAAGTTAAACCATATAACTGGATGTTACACACCAATTTATTCTAGGTTATCACGCGAGACATGCAGTCATGTTGAAGGCTTACTGGAACAGACCTAAATACTTTTTCGCGTAAGTGATTCAGGATGAAAATTAAGCTAAAGAACGCATTAGTTTTCCAACCGCCCAAGGAACACCTTGAAAGAGTAGATATCACTGTCGAAAATGGATACATCGCTAAATTGGGACCCACCCCAGACAACACTGTTGATCGAACCATTGATTTGTCAGGGAAGATCATAGCGCCTCCTCTAATAGATATACATACACATGTTTACCATCTTGCGACCAGTTTGGGAGTTAAACCCAACCCGGTATCGCGGACTACTGGGGTTGACATATTGGTTGACGCTGGGAGCGCTGGTGCGGGTAACTTCAAGGGCTTCAGAGAATATATAATCAAGAAAAGTGAATGCAAGGTTCTTGCATTCCTAAATATCTCATTCGGTGGTATTCCGTTTTTCGGTATTAAAAATGGAGCGATTCAGGTTGGTGAAATACCCAAGATGAGCGCAGCCGACGTGGAGGAATGTGTACATTGTGGAAGAATAAACAGAAAGTATATAGTGGGCATCAAAGTAAGGGTGAGTCTGAACGCTAACGGTGAGCTGGGAGTCGAACCGGTGATAGCCGCTAAAAGGTGCTCTAAAAAACTCGGCGTACCACTCATGGTGCACTTTGGAGCCAACCCACCTTTACTTAAGGACATTTTGCCCCATCTTGAAAAAGGTGACATTCTAACCCATGCGTTTCGCCCTGAACCAAACTCTATATTACAGGACTCGGAAACCCTTAAGGCTGTGATGCACGCGAGGGATAAGGGTGTCATACTGGATGTAGGTCATGGTTCTGGCAGCTTCTCCTTCAGCACGGCGATCAATGCCTTCGAGCTTGGCTTATACCCAGACATTATTAGCACCGACCTTCACGCCTATAATATAAACGGCCCAGTGTTTGACCTACCAACCACCATGACCAAATTACTCAGTCTGGGCATGACCCTCGAACAAGTGCTCGCCGCAGTGACAACAAAGCCTTCCGCGGCATTAAATCTACGACAACTCTCTAGTATAGAAGAAGGTAAACCAGTACGTCTTGTCATCTTAGAACTCAAAAGAGGCAGATTCGTGCTCAAGGATTCGATGGGAATAACACGTGTAACAAAATGGTTCATAGCACCTTTCGCCACCTTTAAAAACGGTGAATTAAAGCTTCTTAACTATAATATACCCGTTTGATTAAAGGTGAAGTGTTTTCACTTAAAAAATAGTTTCCTATAGGCCAAAAATCAATTTTTTAGTTGACTTCCTGCACAGAATCAAATTGGGCTGTTAGTTGACTCATAAATGATGTTTGATACTAGGATTTATTCAAAGGCTTGGTCGTCACGTACGCATCCCACGAGCCTCAACGTTAAGCTTCCCGATGACTTTTTCATCCTTTACTAGATACACATAATCCCAGAGGTCGACTGTGGTGCATACGTGATATGGTATGAATCTGATCTTCTCACCGAGCTGCACATCAATTTCACCGTTAACGGATCTAAGCACGCCATGCTCCTCTGAAAATCCTACAAAAATGACATCTTCTTTATTTAGAGGAACTGGGAATTTATGTTGGTCGAAAGCAAAGCTCTTCGAACCCGCATCTATTATTGCCCGGTCAAGAGTTGGTTTACTCATAACCGTTGAGAGAACAGTAAGTCCGCATTCCTCCATCCTAGCGACCCCTAGTTCCACTTGGTGGGCATCGTTGTACAAATATGTACCAGGTTGAAGCTCGGTGACATCCTCAAATTCCGCCCAAATATAACTTGAGGGTGTTCCACCAACAGAAACATTTTCAACACTAATACCTTTCGAGGCTATCCATGATATAGCATCTTTGAGTATCTCATGAGACCTCTTTACACTTAGTTTACGTTGCTCAAATGATACCAATTTGGATGTGTGGCCGTCATAGCCCATTACACCCGAAAAATAAATACCGGGGGAGCGTGTTATGAGTTCGGCGAGCTTGGCAACTCTTTCACCTCTAACTCCACATCTCTCCATGCCCACATCAACATCAATAAACACGCCCACCTCGGTTCCAATCTCACTTGCAGACTTCGAAATCTGACTGACTCCTAGCTCACTATCCACTGCAAGAGAAATTTTGCTTAAACCCCCCAGGGCAGCTACCCGATCAGTCTTCTGTTCACCGATTACCTCATTGCTGATAAACACATCCTTAATTCCATGCCTAACCATTACTTCAGCTTCAGAAGTTTTCTGAACACATATACCGGAGGCCCCCGCCTCAATCTGCCACTCAGCTAAAAGTGGAACCTTATGAGTCTTTATATGAGGCCTAAGCTTTTTTTTATGGAAAACTGCAAACGATTGCATCCTAAAAATATTATCCCTAACAATATTCTCATCCACAACTACACACGGCGTATCTAGATCCAAGACACTAACCATGATTTTACAACAATATCAAATGCAATTAATAAAGGCTTACTCACCAGCCCTGATAGGTCATGAAAATTACCACAAGCTCGCATATTCCCAACTAAAAAGGCGGCTAAAATTTGAACTTACTCGCTTACAAGTAGCGCTAAGAAATCTCAATCACATAATGTGTTAAAGACATGTTATGGGTACCCGAAGACGGTTATTAGATTTAATTAAAAGTCGTACTGACCTCTAACTTAAGGACGCTACTGACACCCATAACTACNACTGGAATGTATTTGTAAAACCATTTAGATTCTCAGGTGCATTTGTTNTGTCGTCTANCGATAGAGTACAGGGTATTGCTGATTTGCATAAACTATCTGAGCACTCGATGTGCACATAGTAACCACTCCTATCAATGAAATAATACGAGTGCGAAAAAGAAAGACATTTGTACAGAGAGCGTGTAAGCGACTTCTAGACTAAGCCGTCAAACACAAACAAACGGAAAAGGAAGGAAGATCATAGGCTGCCTACCCATCCTGATCATACCTCCACGGTCAAATCCTGCCTCTCCACGAGGTGAGCGCCCTATCATTTGAGTAAACCATGCTTAACGAAAAGAGAGACTCTTTCCAACGCGGACGCGACTGTTAAAAATGTTAACCACTAGCTATGTACTTAATATTGGTATTTCTACTCACTATAAGATTTACGGGTATGCGGGTGTACGACCCAAGTGTGAAAACGCGTTATCCAGTCACAGGCGAAATAGCAAGCCCGCTCTGTCAACACGCCACCCGCCTTAAAGCCAATTGCGATTCTGAGATGTTGCCTTCCAAAGTATGATCCGGCTGAAAAACTTGACGTGTATGTGTCTGGTGTATTAGTACCTCAAATGTTGTATCTATGCGTCTGCACAACTTTTCATGTGAGTGCACTGGGGAAATACGGTCTCAACATCAACATTTGGAGTCCACCGTTCGGCGTCACGCTCAGGGCAGTGGAAAACCTTTTTAACACTCGTTTTACCAGGACACTATTACACATGTGTTTTTTTCTTGCCTGAACATTGTTGAAGCAACATAGTAATATTTATACAGGACACAATATATTTAAGAAATCATGAATTTTAAACCACTCATTTCGATGTTTGCTTTGGCAATATTTTTTGCCACACTGATCTCCCCCCTACTGCTGGCGCAGACTACAGCAAGTAACACCACGCTGATACTCGGCACGCTAGCCCCACCCATCACCACGTTCTTCCAGACCCCGGCAAACGCCAAATTTATCGGCTCCGATCCCACACAGATACCTTACCTATGGGCTTATAACCTAGCTGCAAACGGCTCAATCATACCTGGGATAGCTTATCCCCCATATGAGGTACCAGGTTCTAACGCCACCGAATGGATCATAAACTTGGTATCATCATCGATGAAATGGTCCGATGGTGTACCAATCAACTCAAGCGACTTAGCATTTTCATACGGCCTATACTTGCCCACGGGCCCATATGCCAATCTATCAGTAGTTGATAAGTGGGGAGGTATTAGAGGTTTTGTCAAAAGTGTCGCTATTATAAACTCGACCGCAGTGGAGCTCACAACATTTAAACCGGATCCACTGTTCCCACAAATCACCTTCCTCTACGCAATATATCCATGGCACTATTATAAGCAGTTCACAGGTTACAATGTTTTGCAAACCAAGTCAATAGTGGGTGGTCCATGTGATTCATCATTTTGCCCAGTCAACTATACACCAGGATCTTACGTCATGAACTTGGTCGCTAACCCCTTGTCACCAAGTTGGCATGGTCATAAGCCAACCATTCAAAACCTTGTTATAAAGTTCTTTACCAGCGATTCTGCACTTATCAACGCATTGGCGACCGGTGCAGTTGATGCCGCCGCAATCACGCCAAGCGACGTTGCAGCACTGCAGAGCGTTTCTTCACTTGCAATTTCAAAGGTACCAGGCCTAACGCAAATGACCTTATACCTAAGAACAGTGGGCTACCCGTGGAACAACGTTGATTTTAGGAGGGCGCTACTCTATTTGGTTAACAAAACAGAAATAAACAACGTACTATATAATGGACAAGGGATTATAGGTACCCCAACACTGTTAATTCCTTCGGCCACTGAGTTTTGGCCGGGACCAGCCACACCTTTATACAATTATAATGTATCGGCGGCCAACAGCCTTCTTGAAAGCGCTGGGCTAATAAGGAGTAGCTCTGGTAGCTGGGAGCTTCCCAACGGCACAGCTTTGAGCATCACCATCACAGTAGAAAATAGCGACCCCAACTTTGTCCGTGCGGCCCAGCTAGTCGCGTCTTCATGGCAAGCTGATGGAATAGCCACTACGGTGAGCGCGGTCGAAGTATCGCAGACTACAACCGATGTAAGCCAAGGCGCATTTCAAGCGATAATATATCAACCCACACTGGCACCAACACCAGCAAGAATCTTTAGCCGGCCTTTTAATCTTGGAGGATTCAGTTATAGTAGCGACTACCCTAATTTTAGTGCGCTTGTAAGGCAGGCGCTCCAAAGTACAAGTATCACCCAAAGCATATCTCTGCTAAAGCAGGCCGAGCTAGAATATGCGCAACAAGCAGCGGGGACCACTATACTCTTCCCTCCGGGATATGTTGCTTATAACGATGTTGCGTTTACTAACTGGCAACCAGCTTTAAACCAAACTTCACAGTATGAAGTTTTCTACGCTGACAGTGAAAACGGCTTAGTGTTCGGTGAAAATGTGCTAACAGCAGTAACACCATTAAGCACAACCCCCATTCCAACTACTTCAACGACAACTCCGACAGTATATAAGCTTGGAGCTCTAACAATCATAATAATCGTCATAGTTATAATAATAGTGGCCCTTGTCGCATACGTGTCAACAAGACGCCGATAAAAAAGCGTCTACAACCACCCCCCACTTTTATCTTCATTGACAGTAAGACCAAATAACATGGATTTTTAAATGTGGGTTTGAACATGAATGTCGCTTACTGGCCTAAGTTTTAACTCATAAAGCGATTAATGGTCACGCTTCCAGTATATTGAAAAGCACATTAATAATGATTTTAGATTCATAGAAAATTACTGTCTATTGTTTCGATAATAGTATATATTGATGAGTCACTGCTTCTATACGATTAAATGTTTAACGATTCATTTGTTCGAGATTGAGGTCTTGTTCACATCCTTAACGTGTTTTGGCGAATATGGTGTTCGAATAAAGCGTCGGTGAACGCGCAACCCAAATATGGAAGCTTATCTGAAAGGCGTCTCTACGTTACAGAAAAGGTTATATTGAAGAATAAGTTAAGTATGGTTTATAGAGGTTTTACCTTAATAGTTATGCTATTTGTGTTAGTATTAACTTTGTTTACAGTAAGTCCGTTTGGAATTTCAAGTGTTAACACTGCCCCGCGTCAACACATGATAATAAATGCTGCAGCAGATGATAGTGAGTCATTCCCAACCTCAGCCATAATCGCCTCGCCTCCACCGGTCCCCCCACCCACAAAACCCTTTATCGTCAGAGTCCTCGACAACTTCAGCGGTGGATTTATTAAGGGAAGCTTTGAGGCCCCGCAGGGGGTTTGGTCTATGATTGTTCTAAACTACACTGGGGAAGCAACTGGTCAGGTTTTCGACTCTTCGTACCAGCTTGTTATCAACGGTGTGGAGGTGTTCCAGGGCACGAGCCCTGAATATGGAAGGTGGGTGGTCCTAAAAGACTTAACATTATACTCCTCTTTATTCAAGGGTGATGTTGAGTACTCTTTCTCTGCGCCGAGCGCCGTTATAAAGAGTAGCTTTCTAAGCTGGATTACACTATACTTTTATCCCACACCAAGCGGCTCGAAGCCTCCGAGTGAACCTAACACGATAATACCCCTATGGAGCTGTTACTGCAGGGGAACCCCTCTCACAGCCAAGTCGCCGAGTTCCACTGTGCAGGTTAACATACCCAACAATGTGGTCAGGGCCACGCTGCAGCTATACGTGTACGGCTTCGGTTTCGACGAGTTCTGGTATTCCAATGAGCCAAGCTTCAGAGACGTGATTGTAAGTGTTGACTCCAACCTCATAGCATCCATCCTCCCCTCCCATACATCAACACTGGCGGCATAGACCTCTTTATGTGGCAGCCCATAACGGGGGTGTTCACACTGGACGACCCACCCTACACGGTGGATGTCACACACGCCCTAGGCATGCTTGAAGGAAGCCACACACTGAGCGTCACCGTCGAGAACATAGCTCCCTACAGCACGTGGTTGGTAAGCGGCGCACTACTCCTCTACACCACCCCGCAGGCCGGTCAAGCCAACACCTCTCTTACTCCTTCTGAGCACCCCAAATATCAACACAGACCAACCCAACGTTCACCTATTCTAACCAGAGTGCGAATCTAAGCTACTCCTACTCATCCAGCATACCCCTCTCACCAAACCGAAACCTCGTTGCCTGCGAAACGGTGGCTCAGAGCTTCCAGAATAATCAGACATTCAACGCCGTCTGGGAGAACATAACTGGAGATGAAACCACGAACACCCATGTGGAGTACGTGATAAACACACCCACTGGAAGCACGGTGTCAGATATCAGGCAAACAATAAGCTACCCGCTCTCACTCGACACCGGCTTCACATTCAGCGTAACATCCACCACGAACGGAGACTTCCCAATGTACGGCGTATTCTCAATATACCTCTACAACCTGCTTCAACAGTGGCATACACTCACAACCATCACAAACACCACAGACACGCAGACAACCACTACAAGGCAAAACCTCTTGGACACCGTGAACGCCACGGACGGAGTGACATTCGGCACCATCGAACTCATTAGCCCCACCGCCGGGATAATCACTGGCATCACCTACATATCAGCTAACACCACCAAGATATACATCCAAACACGATCCCCACCCACTCCCTACACACTCTATGTGCACATAATATCAGGAGCATCAAACCAGCCTCTACCGCCCTACTTCGCGGAGACAATACTCGTAGACAAAGTGATAAGCAGACCCTAAGGTACCAGCTACTTCCAATATAACCTTCTCCACGCTCGCGGTAACTCGCCCCGCTACATCAAAAGCACACCCAACGGTGTAAAGTTTTACTATTGTAAGACGCGGACAATACCTCCAGCCGGTCTCCGAGACATCCTGAGGTCCACTCCACTCTTTAACAGGGTTCCATCACTCGAACGGTGAATATGGCCTTGAAACACCACGCCCACGAACCAACGCTTTAAGGCATAATTGTTCCCCTTCAAGTGAATTACGGCCTCTTCTCCAAATGTTCCACTTACCTAGTTTTCAAAGCATGCTGGGATTATCAGGAATGATTCGCGAAAGTGAATCGTACACCGAGCCATATGGACTACTTGGTCTACGTGTCTACTTCTGGGTGGTGGGTTAATGTGTCTGCACACTAATAAACCGAGCCGTCGACTGCTATTATCCGTCAAAAGGCTTATTACTATTGCATCGCTCTGAGGTTTGGGTTATTGGGTTGCCTCAAAGATTGGTTGATTTGACTCAGCCTTTCTTTAACGGTATGTTGTATAACTGGTATATTCCAGGTGTACCCAGACCAGAGCTAACGGCTATTGTGGAGCCGAATGAATCTGACCATGTGCTCGGCTTCCAGCGAATCGTCACAGCAACACATATTGGAACACATATCGACGCTCAGCGCCATGTATATAGAAATGGTATGAGTATTGATCAGTATCCTCTTGATAGATTCTTTGGTGGAGCTGTTTGCTGGGATGTTTCATATAAAGGTAGGCTTGGTGTCATAACCCCCTCTGACCTCGAAAGGTGCGAGCCTAAATTGGAAGGCGAGCATATGGTACTGTTTTACACTGGGTACGGTAAATACTTTGAAACAGACTACCACCTCTATTATGAGCAGCCATACTTCAATCTTGAAGCGGCGGACTGGCTGATAGGGCACGGTGTGAACCTGGTCGGGATAGACGGCCATACCGTTGACAAACCATATTCTATTAGGTCAACAGCGTTCGTGCCTGGTGCCCCTGCTGAAAAGAGGTCCATTTCGCCATCAGGGCCCGGTAGCGAATCGGTGCATGAGCGGCTTATGAAGAACAACGTACTGATAATTGAGCATATGGGGAACTTGGATAAGGTGGCGGGCAGGAGGTTTAAGTTGTGCGCTTTACCATTAAAGCTACGAGGTGGTGACGGCTCGCCTGCAAGGTGTATAGCGATAATCGACGAGTAGTTTAAAGTGGGTTTTAATGTTTTGTACAACCTACATGGTTCCCCATATGCGTTATGGAAAATTCTGAGGCTGGCTACTCCAACATCGGATCCCCTGTGTCTTGTTGCGATGGTTGTGGGTCATGTGTACCCCTGTTGGTTTCGCCTTGTGTATTCAGGAGTGCCATGAACACCCTTTCTTTTGTGATTGGTAGCTGGGTGAATCTTATGCCAGTCGCGTGTCTAACAGCATTGGCTATTGCCGCTGGTGCTGGAATAAGGGCCATTTCAGCTACACCTTTGGCGCCGAATGGGCCGTGTCTATATAGGTCTTCAACGAACACTGGCGTGTGGAATTGAGGGGTGTTGCTGGCGTCTGGTAGTGTGTACTGCATGAAACTTGTTGTTAGTGGTTGTCCCTCGGAGACCACGAACTCTTCGGTGAGTGTGTAGCCTAGACCCTGCATGAAGGCCCCGTGTATCTGGGCTTCGGCCAGGTTAGGGTTGATTATTCTCCCAGCGCATACCGCTGGCCAGACTCTGACCACCCTAGTCTCCCCAGTTTGGGCGTCAACTTCGACCTCGGTTATCAGAGCCATGTAGCTAAAGGCTGGATAGGTGAAGCCTTGCCCTCTTTCTTCGTCGAAGTCTCCTTTTGGGATATGGAAGTAGCCGGTTGTCGAGGTCTCCACACCTACTCTCTTACACTCCTTTACGACTTCCCTAATACTTATTCTTCTTCCACTCCGTGTGTCGATTATAGACCCGTCCTGAAAGTTGAGCTGAGTGGGCTCACATCCAAGCAGCCTGCTTGCCACGTTCTCTAAGCGCTCTCTGAGTCTTCCCGCGGCTATGAGCACACCTATCGAGCCCACACTCATCCCACGTGAAGCGTGAGTTGCGCCCGTGTCGGGTGCGTCAGATGTACCCATGTGCACCCTGACATCAGTGATCCTGACACCGATCACCTCCGACACAAGCTGGGCTATACCAGTGGATGTTCCCTGCCCAATTTCGACTATCCCCGTGTAGCAATCTACGGACCCATCATCCCTTACTGAAAGATACGCGGAAGATGAGTCGGGTTCACCGCGGCTTATACTGATACCATGCCACGCACACGCGACACCAACGCCTCTCACTACTCCGTCACGTGAGTCATTCTGCCTTCTCTTCTCATTCCACGACGATTCGCGAGCAAGCCTGTCTAGTGCCTCTTCAAGGCCCACTTCATCGTCTAGTAGCTGACCACTGGCCGTTTGCTCGCCTCTCTTAAGGAGGTTTAAAACTCTCATTTTGAGAGGGTCCAGACCCAGCTTGTAGGCGAGCTCATCCATATTAGACTCGGCTGCGTACTGGATCTGTGGGTTGCCGAAACCCCTGAAAGAGCCTTGAAAAACTTTGTTTGTATAAACCAGTTTACCGTCTACCTTCGCATTCGGAACTACGTATGGCCCTGAAGCATGCATCACGGCCCTCCACAGCGTGAATGGCCCCCTGTTTGCATACGCGCCGCTATCAAATACGATCTCAACATCGATAGCCCTCAATCGGCCACGACTGTCCGCACCAGACTTATACCTGATAATCGCTGGATCCCTCTTGCAGTGTGAAGTCAGGCTGTCCTCCCTAGTGTACTCTAGGAGAACAGGTTTTCGAAGCTTAACGCAGGCAACAGCTGCTTGGGCGGCGACTATCGGACCCATATCGTCCTTCCCGCCGAATCCTCCACCCACACCAACATGTACCACACGGATGCTGCTCTCAGGCCAGCCCAGCACTCTTGAAACAACCCTCTGGGTAAGATGAGGGTACTGGTCGCACGAAACAATGGTTATACCGTCATTGGTGGGCGTAACCAGCGCGCCTTCCGGCTCGATGTACGCGTGATCCTGGTAGCCAACCCTGTATGTGTTTTCAACTATGGCAGCACATTCACCGAACCCCTTTTCGATGTCACCCTTCCTAATCCTCGCGGTTATAGCAATGTTGGTTCCACGCTCAGGGTGGACGAGCACACCGCTTTGAAGTGCTTCGAGTGGGTCATAGACGGCCGGGAGCGCCTCATACTCTACATCCACAGTCTCAAGCAGGTCTTCCGCTAGCTCAGGGCTTCTAGCAACCACCAACCCAAGGGGTTCACCATAGTACCTCACAACCTTATCCGCAAAGAGGGGCTGATCACTAAGATAATAACCAACCTGATTTTCACCGGTTATATCCTTAGCTATCACTGCGCCAACGTATCCCGGCTGTGACCCCGTCCTAGAGAAGTCAATCCTAACTATATTGGCGTGCGTTCTAGTGGCTCTCAGCAGCCTCGCATATAGGAGGCCCTCCAATGGTAAGTCCCCTAAAAACCTGGTTTGTCCACACACCTTCCCATACCCATCTACCCTTACTATCCCCCTGCCAACTATGCTTGTTTTCTCAACTCCCAGCCACCTAGTTATGATCCTCCAACTATCGTCATTATTATCCATGTGGACTACCTTAACACTACTCTACACTTTGATTTTATAATGTTTTCTGTGTGTTAGCGGGGCATCTAGATTGATAGAGCATGAATGTCCTCTAACCCGCTAAGATAAACCACCTCACCTTCTAACCGCAAGTCCTTATGGCTGGATTCCTCAAGTCGGCTAGGCGCCGCGTTCTCCTACACCTTTACGGCTCAGCACCCTCAGCACATCCTCCCTATGGATTGGGAGAGACCTAAACCTGTGCCCCGTGATGTTCGATACGGCGTTGGCGATTGCGGAGGCAACAGGGTTCGTGGACAACTCTCCAATACTCTTAGCGCCGAACGGTCCACGTGGCTCATAGCTTTTGGCAAAGAGTACCTGGATTCTAGGTAGATCCATAGTTCCAGGTAGAGTGTAGCCAGCGAAGTCAGGGTTAAGGTACCAACCATTTTCCCCGATCACAACCTCTTCTAAGAGCGCGTACCCAAGACCCGTCATGAATCCCCCCATAGCCTGGGCTTCTGCTTCTGGAGGATTCACAACGACGCCGATATCGAACCCTTCGACCACATCCCTGACGAAAACCTCACCTGTCTCAGGGTCAATCGCAACCTTAACAAAGACAGCGCACCAGCTCGGGGGGGCAGCGTCGGGTCTCAGCCCTGACTCGGTGATAATCAGTCGGCCGAACCTTGTCTTCGAGATGTGTGCAGCTTCGCCCACGGACATACCCCTTTCGGGGTCCCCCCGCACAAAAATTCTTCCCTCCTTAATATCTATCTGCTCTGGCTTCGCATCCAAAACCTTTGAAGCGACATCTATGAGTTGCTGTTTTGCCTCTAGAGCCGCCCTGACAACCCCGAGCCCACCAACAAATGTACCCCTACTGGCGTGCGTGCCCATGTCGAAGGGTGCCGTATCGGTGTCGCCCGCGTTTACCCTAACACTACGAGGCTCCACACCCAAGGTCTCAGCGCATATAGTGGCCAACACGTCGTGTTCACCAGGCCCCATCTCCACCAGCGCAGTTGTGAGAACAACACTCCCATCCTCGTTGATCTTCACTATCGCGCCAGTCCCCTCGAGCCTATCCTGCTCCGTCCTCATACGTCCCCCAGTCCCTGAGGTGTGGTGTCCTACGGCCATACCCAACCCCACCAATAAGCCGTTCTCAACCCAGCTCTTATTCTTACCCCACCCGATCAGGCGACCCGCCGCCCGCGTGCACTGCTCCAACTCGATGCTTAGGATCTCGGTTGTAACAGTCGGCCCCTGCGCATAGTACACGTCACCAATACGTGGAGCATTTTTGAGTCTGAACTCCAAGGGATCCATACCAAAATCCTCAGCTATTTCATCGATCATGGATTCCACGGCGAAGTTTTGCTGTGGGTTCAGGAACCCCCTCATAGCGCTATACACTGGTAGATTGGTGTATACCCCAAATCCCTCATAGAACTTGTATGTCGACCTGTAATCCGAAAGAAACCATCCACCCATGCACGTGACAGCCTCAACCATATGGTCAGCGTACCCACCGCTCTGTAAAACCGCATGCATCTCCATCACCTCTATTTCTCCATTGGGCCCTACACCTATCTTAACCTTCATCCTGCAGGGTCTTCTACCCGACGTCAAAAAGTCCTCCGAGCGACTCGCAACATATTTCACCGGCCTCTTAGCACGCATGGCTGCGATGGCCACAATGGGTTCATGAATGGCCATGTTGTATTTAGCACCGAACCCTCCTCCAAGCTGTGAGGAGTGAACACGGATATCGCCCACCCCCAGCCCTAGCGCCCTCGAAAGCCAGTAGCGCGTGCCGTGTATGGATTGCGTCGTAGTCCAAACATCAAGAGTCCCCTCCATCGATGGCACAACCCATGTGGCGTGCGGTTCGATTGGGGCATTATATAGTATCTGTGTTCTGAACTCTTCTTCATACATTTTCGATACACGCGAATAAGCTGCCTCCTTGTTACCCACCTCTAAAACATCATGGTAGCCGACATTATCCTTCAAGGCCACCAACCGATCACCCAGCACAACTTCCTCATGCACAAGGGGTGCGTCGGCTTCAAGCGCCTTATCAGCTGAGAGCACGGCTTCTAACTCCTGATATTCAACCTCAACACGCTCCACCGCATCCTCAGCCGTCTCCGGACTTTCCGCCACAACCGCCACAACGGGATCACCCACGAACCTCAAGGTTTGGTCGAGTATTCTCCTATCCTGAGGCACCTTCCAAGGCACCGGCGAAAAAGTCCTTCCAAAAAGCCTCTGGGGAACATTAAACGGCGTCAACACGTCCACAACACCCTTAACCCGCAGGGCGCGCTCATAGTCCACTCTCTTGACGCGCGCATGAGGATAGGGGCTACCAAGAAGCCGCAAATATAAGGCACCCTGGAAAACCATGTCCGAGACATATTTCACTCCACCCTGCACCTTCAGAAAAGTATCCCGCCTGAGGTGGGGTCTACCAACATAACTGGAAGACGCCATAATCCATGTAACCACCTTCAGCTTAAAAGCATTTATAGAACAGCTGACGGACTCCTGATAACAAAATCACATGACCCATACCGCGATTACCGAACAGTCACACATAGTGTACCAACCTTCTAATATGAACAAGCCACGAATGATGAGTCACACAACCCGCCCCGTTAAAAAGAACCAGACATGCGTTAAGATCCCTATCAAAGTGGAACCACAGAAAGGACAGCGGTAAATTCCGCTCCTTAAAGCTAAGTTCCCCTTGATTCTACCCCACGATAACACGCACTAGAAGTCCTGTGCGTCTAGAAGCTCAAATCATGCTTACCGCGTCTCAGGAAGTCACACGAAAGATCCTTCTTAGCTAGAAAAAATGAGCAGTGAAGCCTGCGCCCACGCTTTTCGGGAACCCACAATCTGAATCGAACCTTGAAAGTTCAAGCCCATTAAAACCTAGCGCCGAATTATCCGACAGGAAAACCCACAAATTAAGAGAGCAGGTCTCCGACGGTGTCCGGATTAGGGGGTGGCGGGCGTAGTATTCAGGCGCGGAAAATGATTATCCAGACACAGGTCTCCCCGAAACACTTAAGGCACCCTACACTTTCAGAACCCTTTTTCGTTAAAAACCAGACTCATCTTAGGGAGTTAGGTGGGGGGATGGAAGACCCCGCTCCCAAAGGGCGTGGTAGACTACTAAAAGAAACCTTTTTCCTGAAAACCCCAATGCAGTCTCTAAATCCCTTTTAGCGGCATCGGGCTCTTACCTAGCGACCATCAGGGAGCGTCACTGCTTTGTGAGCCCTAGGTTTATACTCACGCCTGTGTTTGAAGCCTGCCAGGATCGTTGTGGCACAGATTACTCAAGATAATAATACAACAGTCATTCGAATAGGGGTAAAGTTTCACACATACTTGGAGCACTCGCTTCAGTGGATACTACCCGCGCACTATCAGGACGGAGAACCCAATCCTGACTCAGGTAGAGCCATGGTTTCCTCATCTATTCTTGGTTTCACCTTGTCCCCGTTAGAATGCCTTCAACCGATTCGGAGATAAGCAAAGTATCTGCCGGGTTACTTCGGCTTGGGTTTTCTTTTGGGCTCATCGAAGTTTTGACATTCTTGGTAAACCCCCTCATCCCCTGCCAGGTAATTTGGGAGTGGAAAGTTTGGACCTCTTGAATTCGCCTGTTAAGGCAAAAAACGGGTTGCGACAGCCAGCTTCTCCCCAGCACTGGCCTGTTTTCCAAACACCTCTGTTTCTTGATCTCTAGGAGCGTATACAGACTACAAGGTATTAGAACCGGGTTCCCACCACACCCCCGGCCGCCGTGGTCTTCGGAGCGTACGGTCGGAACCCGTGGGTTTTACAGACAAGCTGAGTTTAACCCTACCCGCATTTGTTTTCTCGAAATCACGGCTCCTTGTGGTTGTGTAAATTGTATAAAGAATAAAATCTCAACTATAGTTACATCTCTATAACGATGTCCAATAGGTTAGTTTCGAGTATAGAAATCTTTATATATTTTTGCCTGTTAGCTAAGCTAATGTCTTCACCTGATAACTCTCAAGAGAAAACCAGTGTTAGCGGTGAACTCAAAAGAAACGTTCTAGGGGTATGGACATCCTTGGCGAATGGACTGGCAGCCAACGCTCCAGCGGGTGTAACCGCACTCTACTTCGTCGGCCTAGCAGGACTAGTGGGAGGCTCAATGCCTCTCGATGTTCTACTCGCTTGGCTAATATACTTGGCGATGACCGTAGTGGTTTACGAATGGTCTAAGGAGGTGGCTAGCTCGGCGGGATGGGCGGCCATACAGAGAAAGGGGTTCAACAACTCCTTTCTAGCCTTCTTCGCGGGGTGGTCCTACTGGTACTACTACCTGAGCTTCACAGCGGGGTTCGGCTTGCTGGGGATCGCCACGTTTGCCTACCTTATTTCTCCTACAATCGCAAGCAGCTACCCATACCTATGGATACCCATTCTCATAGTGGCGATGCTCGAGACATCTCTACTCATGTACAGGGGGGTTAGACCATCATCACTCTACACACTATATACGGGTCTCGCGGAAATTGCCTTTATAATTATCACGTCGGTTGCACTCGTCATAATAGCTGGTCCAAGAAACACTTACACCCCATTCACACCCATACCCGTAGGCAACAACTGGTCCATTATACTTGTTTCGATGATCTTCGGCATAACCACATTCGGCGGCACCAACTCAGCCATCCCACTAGCTGAGGAGACCAAGAATCCCCGCGTAAACGTGCCCAAAGGCCTCCTAATACTACAGCTACTCATAGGCTTCACACTTATATTCAGCTCATACGCCCAGACGGTGATATACGGCGTCAATAACATGGCCAAGTACGCCGCCCTACCAGACCCGGGCATCATAATACTCGGCCGCTACCTAGGACCCATAGCCGCCGCACTCTACACTATCTTCGTAATAAACAGCTTCAACTCATCCATCATCGGGTCCCAGAACGGTCAGACAAGAATGGCTTACGCCCTCTCACGCGACGGCCTAGTCTTCCCACAGAGCTTCAAAAGAATCAACAGGTTCGGTGTACCCGGCTTCAACATAATAATCACAGGCATCATTAACGCGGTGATTGGCATAATCACAGGCCTAATACTAGGACCGCTTGAAGCGGGAATATTCCTGATAACCACAAACGCCTTCTTCGGGTTCGTAAACCACATCTTAGGCGGGATTGGTTTAGGCCTCTACCACAGGAGAAACCACACTGTCAACATCTTCAAACACGTGGTGATACCCTTAATAGTGCTCGGCACACTTGGGACAGCAATAGTGTTCGCGGTGTACCCTGCACCACCCTACCCACTAAACTATGCGTCATATGTGGCCGCAGCCTGGACCCTGGTGGGCGTGTTAGTCTACATACTACTAAGGCGCAGCAGAAAAGAGAACCTAGACAAATTCGGCACGTTCACACTCTAACACGCAAGACCATTTTCCAAGCAACCCCCACCATTTTTATCCTAATATCTCACGTGGCGAACAAATGGGCATAAGGACAATCGTTCTCCCCGTCAACCTCCTATCCGTGTGTATCCCATCCGCCCGAGAATACCCCGCTTAGGGATAAAGTGGTTATCGATACGGTTATTTGATAAAATATTAATCAATATTGGAGAGAGACTCTAAGATTTATTAAGATAAGTGACTTGACATAATAATCATAATATATTTTAAAATTAATTTTACTGTTAAATATTTTAAGCCATAATGTTTGTGCAACACGATAATTGCTGATAGCTTTATCAAGCCTAATCTTCGCCCCCAACTCCCCCAGAGAACCACTTGGACCACCCCACTCATGTTAGTAGAAGTCGTAACAATCACGGCTCGCCAAAGGTTCGCTAGATTCAACATTTCGAAATACGCCCTTGCCACACTTGGAGTAAACCTCTTCTGGTCGCAATGTGGCTCATTATCTACGCCACGTTCTCATCTCCCACGAATGGGTTCAAACTCTTCCCTTGGATAATGGGTGCGTTTCTCACGTGTTCAATATTTATCTCTGAACCCCCCGGAATAATTGCCACTGAGGAAGAGTTATGTGGGGGTGAGAAGGAGTGTCTGCACACTCACGATGCCTACGCCGTGTCCAATATGTTTTGCGGGGGTTGGTCGGCGTGTTTATCATAGTAGAATCAACCTAGGACCCCGCCTATTAGGCCAGTATACTGTCTGTGTTTTCCTAGAGAATTCTTGGCTCCCACCACTTCCTCGTTATTATGTGGTAGTAGAGTGAATCTCGCCGATAGTGACGCGAGGTTAGCTGGTACTTGACGAAGGGGTTGGACTTCCATGGATATGTGGAGAGAAACAGGTTTGAGCCGACGAATGGATGCGTGTTTCCGCTAAATGTGTCTAGTCTTCGCTGAAGTGTTTTGCGAGTATTGGGTTGAGTATGGTGTAC
>JGI20133J14441_1001484_pt1 | contig 18811 bp, 18 predicted proteins | sample RS3BMetagenome_FD_14441 | JGI IMG/M metagenome (IMG submission 14441)
TAAAAATGATAAGATTGATTGATATGGAATCAAAGATAAATGACATGGAATATTCAGATGCAATCTCTATAATAGATAAACAATATAGGGGCTTTGATAGATTCATTTAAATGAAAATAGAAAAAAGAGATATTTTTGTGGTATTAAATTTGAAAATAGATTTCGTTGTTATTAGAAATCCGGGATTAGTTATAGATTTTTTAAAAAATAAAATATTACCATTTACATAAAAACATTAAAATTGTAAAATTTTTCTGTATTATCCATATCATCTGTTAGAGATGGGGGCACTGGGATTTGAACCCAGATCCGCGGGTCACTCCTACTGGATCATTGCTCCAGTTAATCATCATTTTTTCAGTTGACCCTCTGGAGAATCATTTCCATAACTGGAGCCCGCTAGGATACCTGATTACCCCATGCCCCCATTACTTCCTATTNGCCCTTCTTTGCCTCATTAATCTCCTCATCCTCTTCTTTCTCCATTTCCATCGCATCTGTCCTCTCTTTTTCCATACCCTGGAGCTTCTCTTCATCCTAACACCTGTGAAATGGGAAAACTTGTTTAAGTTTATAATCTTTTCTTATTTAAATTTTCATTGGTACATAACCCATCCTTGAAAGTTCCAGGATTGAAATATCGGACTTTAAAATCTTTATACCTTTAGATCTGAGATAACGATCAATTTTTTCATCCACTGAAATTGAGAATATCTCTATGCCCTTGGATATAAGATACTCCATGGTATTAAATGCCTTTTGGTTAGAATCAATATTCTTAATTTCACTTACTATGAATATTGCAATACCAGCCTCATTTANAATTTTATCCGCTATTATTGAGATGCTTTCCAAATATCTCAAATCCTGGACAATGAGCAAAATTTTTACCATACCTATTTAAATACCTTCTCCTCCTCAAGATGAAAATCGAGTGCGTCAAGTTCTACCTTTCTCTTTGTTTCCCAGTATTTTGGATCCCTTAGCTCTTTTAGAAATTCATGCTGAACTATCATCTTCATTACCTCATTTGTACCCGTCCATATCATGCCTAGCCTTGAATCCCTCAAAAGTCTCTCAACTGGGTATATTGTTGTATACCCTATACCACCCATCATCTGCATTGCATTGTTTACAACAGTCCACATGGCCTCCGTGGAGTTCATTTTTGCCATGGATATTAGCTTTCTTGCATAAGAAAGCGATACCTTATTATTCTCAAGAAGGTCTGCAGCCTTGCTTGCCATATAAACAAGGGAAGATGCCTGGGTGAGTAGTGTTATTGATTCTGCTATCTTAAAATTCATTGCCTCGTGCTCAACAAGTCTTTTACCAAAGGCCTCTCTTTTCATTGCATATTGCGTAGCTACCTCAAGGGCAGCCATTCCTACTCCAATTGCACCTGATGCAGTGGTAAGCCTTTCTGGGACCATCATAATGTTGAAAACATCGTAACCACCGTTAACTGTTCCTATAACATTATCCTCCTTTAACTCTACTTCCCTGAAGACTATCCTTGCTGTTCCTCCACCCCTATTACCCATAAGACCGTATACAGTTTCCACCTTAATTCCCGGCGTGTCCCTATCAACAACAAAGGCAGTAACCCCCTTTGTTATAGGCTTTGCATTAGGATCGGTTATTGCATAAGTAACAAAAAAATCGGCACCATTTCCACCAACAACAAACCTCTTCTGACCGTTTAGTATAAACTTCGAACCTTCCCTCCTTGCTGTTGTACGCATCATTCCAAAAAGGTCAGAGCCACCTGTGGGCTCTGTTATTGCCTCGGCACCATACCTCTCCCCTGATGTTATTCCCCTGAGGTATTTTTCCTTCTGTTCCCTATTACCAAACTTGTTTATTGGTTCACCAACTATAGATCCAAGTGAATACATACAACTTAAAGTAAAACCAAGATAGCCCATCTCCTCCACTGCAGCCATCTCACCCACCCAAGTACTTTTTCTCCCACCATATTCCGCCGGGAACCTTAAACCCGCTATNNTATTCTCAGTAATTATTTTTATAAACTCCCTGGGGAATGATATTCTCTCATTTTCTATATCTCTGATCATCTCATGGGGTATTTCCTTTACCACTCTCCTTACCTCATACTTTATTTTTTTCTCTTCATCAGTCAAAAGGATATCTTCCATATTTTAAGCAAGTAAAAACAATTATAAAAATTCATTTACCACTGATGCATTTTATTTTATATGAAAATTGCATTCAAAAATTGTAATGTTTATTCAAGCTTTATTCCCAAGGTGGTTCACCACTCAATTGTTATAGAGAATGGTAAAATAATCTCCTTCAATGAGGAGAGTGACGCCATAGATTTGAATGGGAAATATATCATACCAGCTTTTATAGACTCTCACCTCCACCTTGATGAAATAGGCCTTTATCTGAATTCCCTTGATCTCAGGGGTGTCAGATCAATAGATGAATTGAGGGAAAAATTAAGAGATTTTGCATCTAAAACAAAGGGGCCTATAATAGGACACGGCTGGGATCAAGAGCTTTTCAGGGAAAAAAGATGGCCAAAAAAGGAGGATGTTGATGATATTGTAGGGGAAAGGCCATTATTCCTTAGCAGGGTATGCCTCCACGCTGCTCTCGTTAATTCAAGATTCCTGGAGATAATGGGGAAAAATGGTGATGGATTAGTATTTGAGAACGAATTTGAGATATTTAGGAGAAAATTGATCTCTCTAATACCCAATGAATTAAAGTTAAAGTACATGGAGGATGCAATGAGATATGTGTTATCAAAGGGTATATGCACTGTAGGTTATGTTTCATGCAGCCTTGAGAATCTAAAGATAGTTGAAAATTTAATTTCTTCAAAAAAATATCCCCTGGATGTGAATGTTTACATAAATGCGGAAGATATTGAAAATTATGATAAAGGAAATAGAATTATTAAGGGTGTAAAGCTTTTTGTAGATGGGTCACTAGGGGCAAGGACCGCCCTTTTATCAGAAAAATATGAAGATAATGATACATATGGTGAACAGGTAACCTCCTTTGAGAAATTAAGGGAAATAATAGATAGGGCAAATAAGCTTGGACTTGATGTGGCAATACATGCAATAGGTGATAGGGCAATAGATATTGCATTGGATGCTTTGAGATATGCAGAGAATGGAAAAAGAATAGAGCACGCATCCGTGGTAAGGGATGATCAATTAAAAAAATTTAAGGGGATACATGCTGTGGTTCAGCCTCATTTCATAATATCAGATTTCTGGGCGGTTAAGAGGGTAGGTATAAAAAGGGCCAGGTATGTTTATAGATTTAAGGATTTGATGAAGGAAACAAACGTTGCATTTTCTACTGATGCACCTGTTGAGCCTGTTGACCCTCTTTTGACAATTGACGCTGCAATAAACAGGGGTAAAAATGAGGGGATCGAGCTTTCTAAATATACAATGGACCAGGCCTTGACATATGAAGAGGCATACCATTGCTATACGGCAGGATCGGCAATGGCTTTGGGAATAAAAGGGGGTACGCTTTTGCCTGGAATGGATGCAAATTTTTTAATTCTGGACAGGGATCCCTTAAAAAATGATCCTAAGGAAATTATGATTCTAGAAATTTTTTGCAGGGGGAAAAAAATTTTTTAATTATTAATTTAAAATCAATTTTATTTTATAATGATGCCAAAGATATTTCTTTAAATCCCTTAGATTTGCATCCTTTAAATAAAATAGCCTTTCCTCAGGTGAGGATAGACTGTTATATCCATAAAGTACAAAACCACTCTCCCCCTTTTCTAAATAACAGGGTCCACTTCTTCCCTTGACAATAAATAGATTTCTTAAATCCCTTTCTTCCCCTGAATTTCCCCTAAAAAGTTTTTCATCTGGTTCTACAAAAATTTCAAGGTCATCCTCTTCTCCTTTATCACTGAATAAAAGGTATAAAATAGGAACTCTTCCCTTCTTAAGTTCATCCTTATTTATTTCCACAATTGCCATGTTAAACACCCACATTTATTAATACATTATATATATTTAAATTTTTCTAAAATATTTTCGATATAAACGATATGCTCGTCATCACGTCACTTTTAATGTTTATATAACTAATATGACATAATAAAAAGTTTTATTTACTTCTCTATTAATTTTATATCTAACATGGGAACAATTAATAGAATATTAGGGGGAATTGAACTTAAAGTGAATAAGGTGATAGTTGATAAGGCAACAACCTTTGTAGATGGTGATGAGGGCCATACATACTATATTTTTGATGTCACATTAAAATATTACATAGTGGGTGAAATGCAAATTGAGATTAATGATTCAGAAGAAAATTTATTAAGAAGTCTTGGGATTAACAGCCTCGTTTTGGATGCGGAACAGGGAAATTACCTGGGTGAAGAGATATATATAGACCCATATAGTTTTTATCTTGCAACATCCAATGGCACAGTTTCATCGAGACCATCAGGGCATATAATAAATGGTTTTGAGGGTGTTTATCTATCTCCAGACCAAACAGCTAGCGGTGAAATATCCTTCAAGGTACAAAATGATACAGAGATTTTAGCTCTTTATTACTACTATCATGGGAATAAATATTATGCACAAGAAATCCCAAAGCCATCGGCATGGGTCTCTTATCTAGATTTTTATCCAGGATTGAGAACAAACGTAGGAACTTTTGTGAAAATCAAAAACCCATCCAGTGGTTTCTACCGTTCAGGAGACATTGCCACAGTTGAAATTTTTGTGAAGAACACGGATAACCTTCACCTTCTTAGCTTAACAATAAAATCCATAGAGGTACCTTCCCCATTCACCATAGTATCTGTCTCTCCAAAACTTCCAATAAAATTATATTATAGGGAATGGGTGAACCTTTCATTGAATATAAAGGTTCCTGAAGAGAGTTATACTGGGAAATTTGTTATTACTGTAGTTTGTGATTAAATTTTTAAAAAAATTTAAAGGGAAAATATTAAATCATTTTGTTGATTATTTCAATTATGAAACTTAAAAATAAGGTTTCTTTGATAACGGGTGCATCTAGGGGAATAGGAGAAAAGATAGCAATGAAATTTTCTTCTGAGGGCTCAAACATAATATTGAACTACAATAAAAGTGATGAAAGAGCTGGGGAGATATGTAGGAAAATCAGGGAAATTGGTGTAGAGTGCCTTCAATTCAAGGCTGATGTCTCAAAAATAAACGATGTTGATCAAATGGTTAAAAAATCACTTGAAGTTTTTAATAGGGTGGACATTCTTGTTAACAATGCAGGAATTATGGTTACTGGGACAAACAATCCCGCAGACCTTGAAAAAATGATGCGAGTGAATCTTTATTCCATGGTCTATACAATAGAGGCCTTGAGGGAAAATTTCATCAAAAATGGTGGGAAGATAATTAACATTGCAAGTGTTGCTGGTATTGTCACATCACTCGTTGGAACTACATACTATTCAATTACCAAGGGGGCAGTGATCACACTGACAAGGAGGTACGCCTTTGATCTTGGGAGGTATAGGGTAAATGTAAATGCAATAGCTCCCGGATACATAGAAACAGACCTTACCAGATCAGGAAAAAGTGAAGAGGAATGGAGGAGTATTGTTAAGGAGATCTCCTCCAAGACAGCCCTGGGAAGGATAGGTAAGCCTGAGGATATTGCAAATGTAGCATTATTTCTTGCCTCTGAGGATTCAGATTTCATAACTGGTCAGATAATAGTAGTCGATGGTGGAAGGCAGGACTTCTTTACACATTCAATATAGTGCAATCCATTTTTAATCTTAAAAAGATTTATTAACGATTATCCTTTTTAAAATTAATATGGAGGATAAGAGTGAGCTTATCATTGCACTTTTTAAGGAGATGATAGGCGAATTGAAAAGTAAGCTAAACGAGGATGAAATAAATAGGGATGAGATTTATTCATTATTAAGGACCTATGAAAAGAAATTGGGTCAGATTACAAAACCAAGAATGGATAAGAAACCCGATCTACTTTTAAATTTTGGTGAATCCTATATGGTTGATGAAGAAAAGCCCTCAATGGGTTTCTTTATTTTCAAGCAGGCACTAGATAGGGGTAGGGGAGGTATATGCATTACAAGGTCGCATCCAGAAAGTATTTCATTCTATAAATCTGCTGAGAATGTAAAGTTCATCTGGCTGACCAGTGTAACTTATATGAGTGGAAGGGTTTCAAGTATTCAACCCAATGAGCTAAGTTTGATTACCAATGCAATCAACTCATTTCTAAGGGAGGGGCAAAAGGGTATAGTTCTTTTCGATGGCATTGAACTATTGATTACAAACAACGGTTTTGATAACATAGCAAAGTCACTAACAACCATAAAGGATAATATAAGAATAAACAAGGGTATTATGATAATATCAATAAATTTGAAGACATTAAAAGAAGAGGAAAAGAATTTCCTTTTGAGGGAATTTAACCTGATACAGGTTCCTGCCCGGACTTAGGAAATACATCTATCCTTGCTGGTGTGGGAAGCTTCATCTTTGCCTTTTTTAGTGCCTCCTTTGCCTTATCTATGTTCTGTTGATCCACTGCAACTATTATTATTGTTTCACCCGCCTTCACCCTTGCTGCAGTGCCCACAGGCTTGCCGAAGGCCATGCTCATGCCACTTGATATTCTATCTGCACCTGCACCTGTTGCCATCTTATGCTCCCTTAGGACATGGTGAGGATAAACCCTTATTTTAAGGTAATAGTTGTTTCCTCCCAGTACTCCCATTAAATACTTGTTTGCGGCCACCCTTGCTGCCTCTAGGGCAGTATGCCTTATCTGGCAGTCCTCCTCAGCAACAAGGTGCAATACATATCCAAACCTATCCTTGTTGCTCAGATCACCATGCTCAAACTCATGTATCCTAGGCTGTGGTATTCCTGCTATGAACTCCTTTCTCGTATATGCGGGTCCCGTAATTCTCCTGTACATTCTCCCAGGTTTCCTTACCATTTTACTGCACCTTCCGGTTGATCACCTAAATCACTTTATATTTTTAAGCTTTTTTATGGTTTTTCAGCGGGTACGAAGTATAGAGCGGATGCATCTATCTTTTCAAGTGGAACATCTCTAAACTTCGGCTTTATTTTCATTCCTATCTTTATTTCATCCCTGCTTATATTTATCTCCCCTGGTTCATCCACAACAAGAATGCTTGTCAACTTTGAATATGAGTTATCGTAACCCTGAACGTCTATGTTAATAAGTGTAAAGGGTACCTTGTTAAGGAATGTCTCCCCTGCAAAGTATGCGGTAGTGAATGTGTATATCCTAATATCAGCATCCGTAAGATCCACCCACTCCGTCACCTCTGCCAGGCATTCTGGGCAGTCGGCCCTAGGTGGAAGAAATAGAAGATCCTTCCCATTTCTATGCTTTTCCCTATTTCTGCATACCGTCCCCAATAGTTTTTTCTTGCTCAATCCAACAAAGAATGGTGATACCTCTCCATAAGAATGCTTGTAAAGAATTGAGTAAGGTATTTCGTTTACCAGAGGCTGCCTATTCTTTGAAACATACTTTTCTCCAACGGACAAAACTACCACCCCCTTCCTAAAACAAAAACTGTAACATCGCTTCCAGTCCCTGCATGGCTATGTGCCAGACCCCTTCTTGCATTTTTCACCTGAAGTTTATCACTGCCATAGAATTTTTCAATCTTTCCCTGGATCTGCCACATAACACTCACTGCCTGCATAATACCTGTGGCACCCACCGCATGCATGCATCCAATCAGTCCACCTGATGGATTCACATGTATCCTGTTTGCAAGCTTAGGATTTATCTCCTTAAATACACCCTTTTCATCATCAAATGGTGCAGAATCTATTAGCTTGCCACCTTCACCATATCTGGCAAGGCCAAGGTCCTCATAGGTTTGAAGCTCGCTTGATGTATATGCATCGTGAAGTTCAACAACATCTATTTGCTCGAGAGGGTTTGTTATTCCTGCCATTTTATAGGCCATCTTTGCTGCCTTTCTTCCAGCCCTGAATGAATGCAGTCCTGGGTATACCATGTCCTCATACCATTCAGGTTTTTCATGGGGAAGTAATAAATCCTCCTTTATTAGGCCTCCAACTGTAGTAGGCCTGTCTGATGGCCTCATTGTATCTGTTCCATTGCCAACACCCTCTATGATGACTGGTTTATCTGTTAATTCCCTGGCTATTGATTCATCCGCAAGCAATGCAACCGCTGCACCATCGCTCATAAGACAGCAGTCAAGCCTTTTAAGTGGTGTTGCTATCTTTTCTGACTTAAGAACATCGTAAATTGTAATAAAACCGGATGTGCTCTTTGTTGCATATGGATTCTTTGCGTTAGTCTGTGCAAAAAAGTTATACTGTGCATTGTTTCTATTCTTTACTGCCACCTTTGCCATCTGTTTCTCTGTGATTCCAAATTCATACATATATCTAGTTGCCATTGCTGCATAGTATGCGGTGTAGTATCCCCCCACAGGGAAATCAAAATCGGTATCGCTTGCCATTGCTATGAACTCGTTCCCCTTAGCTGTGGATACCTCTGACATCTTTTCGAAACCTATAACAAGAACAAGGCTGGCATCACCCGATTTAATCATCTCATAACCTGCCTTAAGGCCAAGACCTCCTGTTGCACCACCACCCTCAATCCTTGCACTCTGAATTGGGTTTAAACCAAGATAGTCCCTCACAATTGCACCAAATAGAAGCTGTCTCTCAAAATGGTCAGAGAAATAGCTCACTATTGTACCGTCTATCATCCTTTTTACGTCCAGAGGATCCATCTTTAGATCATTTTCAAAGAGTGCCATCCTTGTGGCTTCCATAATTAGCTCTTCCTGTGTAGAATCCCTCCTTGCCTTTGCAAACTGCGTCATTCCTCCAGCAATCATTGCCACTCTACCCATATTTTTATCACCTCCTAACTATTTTAAAAGCTCCCTCGCAATTATCATCTTTTGCACCTCGTTGGTCCCCTCACCAATCTCCATCAGTTTTGAATCCCTTAGGTATCTTTCAATGCCAAAATCCCTGAAATATCCATATCCACCGTAGATCTGTATTGCCATCCTTGAAGCATCCATTGCCACCTGGCTTGCAAAGTATTTTGCCATAGATATCTCCTTTCTTGCATTCATTCCCCTATCGTATAGCTCTGCCGCATGCTCTATCAAGAGCCTTGCGGCCTGAACATTTGTTGCAATATCTGCAAGGTAAAACTGTATTCCCTGAAACTGTGATAATGTTGTTCCAAAGGCCTTTCTTTGTTTCGCATAATCAATGCTTAGGTTTAATGCTGCCTCTGCAAGACCTAAGGCAATTCCTGCTATTGCTATTCTTCCGCCTTCTAATATCTTCAATGCCTGTTTAAAGCCTTCACCCTCATTACCTATAAGATTCTCAGAAGGTACCTCAACATTATTGAAAACAATCTCTGCAGTATCACTACCCCTCACACCCATCTTGTTCATTATCTTATTCCTTTCAAGGCCAAGGGAATCACCATCAACAAGAAATGCATTTATTCCATTTTCACCCTTTGCCATAACCACTATATATTTTGCACTTGCACCATGTGTAATGAAAATCTTTGATCCATTGATAAAATATCTATTTCCCTCCTTTCTGTATGTTGTTGACATATTTTTTGCATCTGTGCCAGAGGAGGGCTCTGTAAGTGCCCATGCAACTGGTCTTGAATTTTTTAGTGTATAATCTATTACCATTTTTTTCATATGTTCGCTTCCAAAGAGAAAGACATGGTTAAGGCCAAGGCTGTTGTGTGCCTCCAAGCTAAGTGCAATTCCACCTGAGTATCTGCCAAATATCTCCAAAACCTTGGAATATGTTATTGTATCAAGACCTAGACCTCCATATTCCTGCGGTATAATCAATGAAAGAAGACCATGGTCCTTCATTTCCACATAAAGCTCCTCAGGTATATGATCCTCTTCATCCACCTTTTTTGATATTGGCTCAACTTTTCTTTTTGCAAATTCCTCTATGTTTGAAAGTATTAGCCTTTTTTCTTCAGATAATTCATAAACCATTTTTATATTTCACCCCTACAAATAAGAAAAATTTTCTCCCAGTGAAATATGTTTTTGACCATTATTTTAAGTAAATAGAATTTTGTATAAAATATTTTCATTCTTGAAAAATATTTTTATTCTATTTCATCTACCATATTCTGTGTCAAATCCTGTATACCTTGGTAGGGTTAACATAGGCTGGTGCGATGAATGCAATGTACCTATACTAGGGGATAGATGCGATAGGTGCGGATCTTCACCCAGGAAAGTGAGTGTAACACCACCAGGGGAGTTTAAATTCCCACTTGAGGGTGACTGGAATATCCTTGATATTGCTTTTTCTGATGTTTTGAAAAGTAGATTTTCTGATGTATTTTCAAATTATCTTGTTCTTCTCAACAGGATCCCTGGCCCGGACAGAACAGAGGAGGTGATAGTGGGAGGAAATGTGATTGCAACTGTATTGCACGAGGATCTTTCGGTGAGGGTTTCGCTCAGGCCCGAGTTTTATTATTATGCATCGGAATATCTCAAGGACATATTCATTGTTGCTGACAACCTTGCAGCAAGATCAATAATAAATGGAAGCAATTTGATGGCCCCTGGGGTTAAAAGTATAGGTAGGGAAGTTAAAAAGGGCAACGACGTAATAATAATGGATGAGGAGGGAAAACCAATTGCCATAGGCATTTCAAGGATAGATCTAAACAATTTTTTTGAGAGGGGCATGGCTGTTAAAATTAAATTCATATTTTCTGGGGATAATGTTAATAAAAAACATTCAAGCTTAAGGGAGGCAATTGAGGCAAATAGAAGTTATATGGAAAGAGAGGAAAATAGGGCAATTGAATTCCTTAAGAGGTTCAGGGAAAAAAATTTGCTCGTTTCATTCAGCGGTGGAAAGGATAGCCTTGTCTCATTGCATCTTTCAATGAGGGCAGGATTGAAATTCAAAACAGTTTTTCTAAACACGGGCCTTGAGTTTGATGAGACGATAGAATATGTAAAAAGAATCTCAGACCATTATTCCCTAGACCTTGACATAATTGATGCTGGTGATGCATTCTTTAAGCACCTTGAACACTTTGGTCCCCCTGGCAGGGACTATAGGTGGTGCTGCAAGGTTTGTAAGCTAGGTCCAACAACAAGGTACATAAAATCCTTGGGAAATGAGAAGATATACATGATAATAGGTCAGAGGGCTTATGAGAGCAGGTCAAGGGCATTATCAGGAAACATATGGGAAAATGAGTGGGTACCGAATCAGATAGGTATAAGTGCTATTCAAAAATGGAATTCTCTAATGGTTTGGCTCTACATATTCAGACATGATCTTGAATACAACAAGTGGTATGATAGGGGCCTATGGAGAATTGGATGTTTTATGTGCCCTTCCCAGGATCTTGCTGACCTTGAGATTGTTTCAAAATTCCCTGTATATGATAAATGGAGATCCTTTATTGATGAATATTCAAAAAAGAACAATCTAGGGGAGAAATGGGTAAGGTATGCGCTCTGGAGATGGAATAAAATACCAGATTACCTGAAGAAAAAATATAATGTTAATGACAAGGTGAGGGAATCACTAAAGTTTTACATAAAAGATGAGGGGGATAAATTAAAAATAGTACCGAATAAAAACATAGATATGAATAGGCTCAAAAACATGATGCACATTCTTCCAAGGGCTGCATTGAATGAGGATCTTGAGGTGCACAGGAACTTTATTGACAAGGCAATGCAGGTGATTTATCAATCTGAGGAGTGTGTGGGATGTGGTATTTGTACAGGAAGGTGCAACTACAATGCCCTTTATATCAATGAAGGAAGGGTTTGGGTGGATGAGGATAAATGCATAAGGTGTACAAAATGTCTAGGGCCATGCCCAGCTTATGTCTTCAGGTGATTCCAATGGACATGGATGATATTATAAAAAGAATTAAGAAGACAGTGGAGCCACATAGAATACCATTTGATGATCCATGGAAGGTACTAATCTCAACAGTGCTTTCACAGAGGACAAGGGATGAAACCACAGGTGAAATATCAAAAAGACTTTTTCAGAAATACCCTGACCTTGAAAAATTGTCGAGGGCAGAATTAAAGGACCTTGAAAATATATTAAGGCCTATTGGATTTTACAGGGAGAAGGCAAAAAGGATTAGGGATATTGCAAGAATATTGATAAGGGAATACAATGGAATTGTACCTGAAAATAAGGAGGAGCTTATAAAGCTTCCAGGGGTGGGAACAAAGACAGCAAACATTGTTTTGTCTGTTTGCTTCGGAAAAGACTACATAGCTGTTGACACGCATGTTCATAGGATATCAAACAGGCTTGGTCTTGTTAATACAAGGAGCCCAGAGGAGACAGAAAAGGAACTGATGAAGATAGTAGATAAAAAATACTGGAAGGAATTGAATTTACTGCTCGTCGAATTCGGTAAAAAAATATGCAGGCTGGTCAATCCAAGGTGTAATGAATGCCCCCTTAGGGAGATATGCCCCTCTTCAAATTATGTAGCATAAAAATTGACAAAATACTTATATTAAATTTTAAAATATAAGAGAAAAAGGTGAAAATACAATGTATGTAATCCAGGAATCTAAATTAAAAAAGGGATTGCCAAAGGAGACACAATCTATTTGCCCTGTTTGTAAAAAGGTTATCCCTGCTACAATATATGAGGAGAATGGAAAGGTAATGTATAAAAAAACCTGTCCTGAACATGGTGAGTTCAAGGACATATATTTTGGGGATGTTGAAACATATCTAAGGTATGAGAAATGGGCATTTGACGGTGTTGGTGTAAAGAATCCACAGATAAATGGAACAAACTGCCCTCTTGACTGNGGTCTTTGTGCCCTGCACTATAGCCATACATCCCTTGCAAACATTGACCTTACAAACAGGTGCAACCTGAAGTGCCCAATATGCTTTGCAAACGCTAATGCTGCTGGCTATGTTTATGAGCCAACATTTGAACAGGTAGTAAAGATGATGGAAACACTAAGAAATGAAAAGCCCGTACCAACACCTGCTGTACAGTTTGCAGGTGGCGAGCCAACAATATATCCATATTTCCTTGAGGTGGTTAAAAAGGCAAAGGAGCTNGGATTTGCACAGATACAGGTGGCAACAAACGGGGTAAGGATAGCACACGAGCCCGATTTTGCACAAAAGATGCTAGATGCAGGACTGCACACCGTCTATCTTCAATTTGATGGTTTCAAGGAAAGCACATATGTTAAGACTAGGGGGAGACCCGGGTTCCTTAAGGAGAAGCTACAGGCACTCGAATACCTGAGGCATACAAAGCCAAAACCACTTGCAACTGTTCTTGTGCCTGTGATAGTAAAGGGAGTAAACGATGATGAGGTGGGGAAGCTAATAGACTTTGGTCTAGAGAACCTGGATGTTGTAAGATCTGTAAACTTCCAGCCAGTATCCTTTGCTGGAAGGATACCGCAGGATGAGCTCATAGTTGGAAGATATACTCAGGGTGATCTTATTAATGACCTTATAAAACAGACAAACTATTTTGAAAAGAGGGACTTTTTCCCTATACCAGTAGCTGCACTGTTTTCAGAGCTTGCATCCCAGATATTCAAACAACCCTATGTTGCATTCACATCACATCCACATTGTGGAACTGCAACATATGTATTCAAGGACTATGATAGGAATAAGGTAATACCAATTACAAGATTTATTGATGTTGAGGGTCTACTGGAGGAACTCAGGCCAAAGATACTTGAGGCAAAGTTTGAAAACAGGTCAAAGATATTCACTGTACCATACCTTTACAGGGTATTCAAGAAATATTATGATGAAACCCAGGCACCATCCCATTTCAAGATAAAGGAGATTCTAGACGTATTCAAGGAGGGTACAAAGGATTCTCTTGAAAAACTTCACTGGGATTCACTATTCATTGGAGCAATGCATTTCCAGGATGAATACAACTACGATCTTGAAAGACTTAAGAGGTGCGTGATACATTATGCTACTCCAGATGGAAGGGTAATACCTTTCTGTGCATACAACTCAGGACCTGTATATAGGACTGAGGTGGAGAAGAAGTTTTCAATGTCCCTTGAGGAGTACAGGAAAAGGTATGGAAATGCAGTAGGAACTGAAGGGGCGTGAATTAATGAAGGTGGATACATCAAAGTGCAATTACTGCGGTGCATGCGTTGGATCATGCCCTGTTAATTGCATATTCCTGGATGAGACAAGGATAGTTATTGATGAGAATTCATGTACAAAATGTGGCTTCTGCATAAGGGTATGCCCAATGGGGGCAATAAGTGCGGAGTGGTTTGAATGAGATATGAATATGATGTTCTTGTGATAGGTGCCGGACCCGGCGGCAGCATGGCGGCAAGGTATGCAGCAAGGAAGGGACTGAAGGTGCTGATGGTGGAGAAAAGGCCCGACATTGGATCTCCAGTTAGGTGCGGTGAGGGGATATCAAAGAGCTGGCTACCTGAGGTGGAGTTGGAGCCACAGCCAATCTGGGTTTCAAACGAGGTAGAGGGTGCGAGGATATTCCCACCAGATGAGAAAACATTCATAAAGCTCTCAGCAAACAAGGCTGGGAATGAGGTCGGTTACATAATAGAGAGGGATAAGTTTGATAAATACTTGGCAGCACTAGCCGCAAGGGAGGGTGCTGATATATGGGTAAAGAGCCCTGCAATATCCCTCATATTTGAGGATAAAAAGGTGGTGGGGGCAAGGATAAGGAGGCAGGGGGAGGTTGTTGATGTTTTTGCAAAGGTAATCATAGGTGCAGACGGTTTTGAGAGCCAGGTGGGAAGATGGGCAAAGATAAACACAATGGTAAAGGACAGGGACATAGTATCATGCATAGAATATAGAATGGTGGGCATTGACATTGATAAAAATTTCACAGATTTCTATCTAGGAAGCTGTGCCCCGGGAGGCTATGTGTGGGTGTTCCCCAAGGGGAAGGATGAGGCAAACGTTGGCATAGGCGTTGCATTAAACAAGCTAAAGAGAAGTGGAGAGGTAAAGAAATACCTTGACGATTTCATAGAAAGGCACCCTGGCCTGAAAAAGGGAAAGACAATAGAGATAATAACTGGTGCAGTTTCAACATGCCCTGTACCGCAAAGCATAGTTACTGACAATGTAATGCTCGTTGGTGATGCCGCAAGGCTCATTGATCCAATAACTGGGGGCGGTGTGGCAAACGCATGCATATCCGGAAGGCTTGCAGGAGAGGCAGCATACGAAGCAATTAGATCCAAAAATACAAGCAAGGAATTCCTGAAAGAGATATACGAAAAAAAGGTAAGGGAGAAGCTTGAAAGGAAGCACCTTAGGAACTGGTTTGCAAAGGAAAAACTATCTGTGCTCTCTGATGAAACACTTAACAAGCTCGTTGATGCAATTTCATCTGTGGAGCTAACATCAATCTCAGTAAAAAGCCTTCTAGACGCTGTTCAGAAAAAATATCCAGAGCTTGTAAAGGAATTTGAGGACCTAATCTAAAAAAGGTATTATATTACTTTTTTATATTCTTTTTTTAGCCGCGGTAGCCAAGCGGACTACGGCGCCAGCCTTGAGAGCTGGTTCCCGAAAGGGAGCGGGAGTTCAAATCTCCCCCGCGGCGCTCAAGATCTTTTTTAAAACTATGTGTATTAATTAATTTTCATTGAAAAATATTTGCCTTAATTGCATCAATGGCAATTTTAAGATCCCTATATGATGACCTTTGGAAAAAACCAAAATCGAATATGTAGCCATCTATAAAATCTGGATGAGTTATGTCAAAGTAGTAGTTTATGAGACTGAATCCCTTGTTTTTATAATCATTGAATGGGTGGTTTATGAATTCATAGTAACCCCTTGAAATCTTGAATTTTGTGCCGATTGCAAAGAATTTTGAATTCTTCTCCCTTGATGCAATGGCAAGTGAATATGTCCCAACTTTATTTACAAGCTCAAGATTTGGAAGAATTGCATCCATTCCAACAAGAACAATGGATTCTTCATCCAATGCATGGTAAACTGCAGCATCAAAATACATTTTAACCTTAAAGCCCTCATTGGATAGTTTTTCTGCAAATTTTGCACCCTCGTTCATTGGCCTTGATTCAAGTATATTTATTTCATCTATCTTGTCTCTGTTTTCCTTTATAGCCTCCTCCACCAGTTTGCTCCAGCTTATTGTTACTATTTTTCTTCTATCAAATATATGGAATGAATTTTTTACAGAAAGACTGAAGGATTTATTCAGTTCATCAATTAGTTTCTTGAATTCATAATCATGTCTGAATTTTTTAATAATATCCAAAATGTTCATCAGTTGAACCATTTCGTATTTTTTCATTTTCAGGTATTCTATTTTATCTGATATATTTTCATTTTTTAAAAAACTTTCATAACATGCATTTAAAAGTTCAATTGTTAATGTTTCAGAGCCATGAACATTGTCATCGGCAATCTCTAATATATCCATAATAGAATTTATGAGGTTCTTATACAAAAATATTTTTTATTCAGGATTAATGGCTATTTTCTTTGGCATTCTTTGTGATTTTGCAATTATTAAAAAGGAATCTCTAAAATCTTATCTCTAAATATTTTAGCGTAGTTACTTGCTATATCTCATCTGGCTTTCGTGACCTGCAAGTCTCATTTTTTGAACCATGGGCAAAGCTCAGTCAGAAAGTGTATATAATTAGATCATTGAGATAATCTACAATATAGATCAGCTCCTTTCATATACCCCCTCGCAGCCATATTACTTAGTACTTCGGAATCTTATCAATGTGATACCTATCATATTCATTGCGGGTATTCTGCTGCCATACTACTTAGTACTTCGGAATCGTAAGAAAAATTTTCAGTGATAATGGGTTCGAGGTAAAAAGAATGCTGCCATACTACTTAGTACTTCGGAATCCGAAAATCCCGCAACGCCTGATTAACCGACGGCATATCCCCGCTGCCATACTACTTAGTACTTCAGAATCTTTATGGATTTTAAATCGTAAAACAGGCGAGATAATTTCAGCCTGCCATACTACTTAGTACTTCGGAATCATCAAATGAACCCAAGTTCTGTCAAGAGTGCCATCTGGCTCAGCTGCCATACTACTTAGTACTTCAGAATCTTTATGGATGAAAATTATAAAACAACCAAAATGTATAGATAAGCTGCAATACTACTTAGTACTTCGGAATCTGGGGTAATAGGTCATTGTGACAGATCTTGGCATGATGTCATGGCTGCCATACTACTTAGTACTTCGGAATCCCAAAACCTAAATTTTAGGATTTGGTCTTCATTATAGCTGCCATACTACTTAGTACTTCGGAATCGAAATGCAATAATAGGCTTTCAAGTGAATGACATTTCGTTCGGTGCTGCCATACTACTTAGTACTTCGGAATCTCTAATGAACCTAAAACTAAAAATTTTAACTTTTTTATTTTTGCTGCCATACTACTTAGTACTTCGGAATCAAGTGAAAATGGTATAAAAGTAAATGGGAATTATTATGATGCTGCCATACTACTTAGTACTTCGGAATCCCAGTGGCATGACAAATATAGACTTTTACCTATTGAAAGCTGCCATACTACTTAGTACTTCGGAATCAAGGTCGTACCGACGAAAAGATCTTTACTACACTTAAAGAGCTGCCATACTACTTAGTACTTCGGAATCTTTGACATCAAGGAAGAGTTGAAAAATAGAAAGTTCAAATGGGCTGCCATACTACTTAGTACTTCGGAATCTCAGAATTATAGGGCTGGGTAGAGACAATAACATTTCAATGCTGCCATACTACTTAGTACTTCGGAATCCCGTTTATCATAAATTGCATGGAAATCCAGTATAATAAACTTTTTCCTTTTACTTTNTTAAATTTTATTGCGTTCTTATTATCTANTTATTTTTAGATTTTTAGNGATCAAGTAAAATGGCTATTTTTAAAATAAAAAAAATTTGAGTTTCCGAACATCGATTTTTTTGCCTAAGTATTTAAAGATGTACGGAATCATAATTTATATTACAAAAATTTTAATTATTCGTTTATTTTTAAAAGATTTGTCTATAAAATATTAAAAATTAAAAATATTGTATTAAATTTATAATTTTTTGTTTTTAATATTCAATCCCTTTCCATAAGCAAATTTATAAAATTTTAATATTTCTAAAATTTTTTAGGAAAAGTCCTTGGAAATAAAAATTTTAATTATGTCATTAAAAATTAATTTCTTTATATGCTAATAAAAATGTAAACAAGATTTCCAATCTAAAGATTAATATTCCGATTTAAATATTATGCCGGATTTTGCAACCATCTTATAATTTCATTGATCTTTCCATCTTCATACCTTAAATAGATTTTCCCATCTACCTTCTTAACCAAAACCATTGTAGATTCAAAGCCACTATGTGCAAAGAAGTTTCTTTTTATATTGGAAGATATTCTTTCTATACTTCCTCTTGATTGTTCTTCATCCTCATCCTTACCTTTTTGCTGGAATAATTCACCAAGCTTTTTTTCTTTATAATCTAACCCTGAACTATTTTTTTCAATTTCTTTTTTATCCCTTTCCAAAAATATTGTATTAATATTAAGATTTAGCTTTTTATATATATTCTCAAAATATTTGTAAATTTCTTCCAGGCTCGCTTCCCCTCTTTTTTCTAAAGCTTCATCTCTTTTTTCTAAAGCTACCCCTCTTTTTTCTAAAATCTCTTTTATCAA
>JGI20133J14441_1001496_pt1 | contig 18662 bp, 19 predicted proteins | sample RS3BMetagenome_FD_14441 | JGI IMG/M metagenome (IMG submission 14441)
ACCGAACAGCCTCTGCCACGAGTGTATGTTGTCCCCCTGAAAGACCACGTGTGATTGGTGGTTACCACGTAATGTACCACCTTATTTATGATGTCCCTCTNNACGTTATTTTGGCGTTGAAATTCCTTTCTGATCTTCAGGAGGAGCTTCTCCCTGTTCCTGNAATTGGGCTTGGCACGTGAGAAGAAGTGGTAGAGTCTCCTCAACCGATCGGACATGGGGACTGAGTAAGACAGTTTCACACCGTTCGAGAAGGCGACCTGGTTTCTGACACCCAGGTCTACACCTATGGCCTTCTTATTCTGCGGCCCGGCCTCCTTTGGGATGTAACAGGTCATGTGGAGGTAATAGTCCCCGTCCCTCTCTACAAGGTTGGCGGTCGTGAGCTCGGCGTTGCTGGGTAACTGGTCGAGGCCTGCTACCCTGAAGTCGCCCAGACCCTGTATATGCACCTTCTCCTCCTCCCTCTTGACCCAGTAGGTGACACCGTACTGCATGAGGTGGATCGAGTGCACCGCCTTCCTGAACCTGATCCTCCCAACCTTCACACCCTTCCCCTTGAGTTCCGCGAGTCCTCCCACATTGTCCTGTAGTCTCTTGATGAGGGCCTGTCTCATCTGTGAGGAGAGGACGCGGATCTCACGCTCCTGAAATGTGTCGCCCACCTTAAACTAGGATGACCTTCACTTGTAATCCACGTGGGGCTTGAGGTTCGTTATACCCTTGGCTATGACGTAGCTCGTGAACCACTTTGCCTCCAGAAAGAGGCGGTGCAAAGGGGTGAGCATCCCCTCGGAGATCTTACTCCTGTCCATCCAGCTTAAGCTCGAACGTCTGGGCCTCCTGAGTCCTTCTCCTGAGTAGCGTCTGTCTTCTCTTCTCCCTGATCTTGGCATTCTTCTCTCGGTTGGGAGGCACAGGAGTGCCTTCGGTCATTCGCATAAAAACACTTCGTAAGGGGGCTATCCATCCCCTCCTTCAGGGAACGGATGGGGACTTACGCCCCTCGAACCCCCGTTAAGTTAAATAAGGAGGGTAAGAATAATGAAGAGGTGAATCATTTTGGTATCAGTAGGAGAACGTGCTCCTGACGTCGAGCTAGTGGACACAGATCTTAGGAAGGTAAAGATTTCCTCTTTCAAGGGAAAGCCCGCTGTAATCGCCTTTTTCCCTGGGGCATTCACATCTGTATGCACCAAGGAAATGTGCACCTTCAGGGATTCTATGAACGCATTCAATTCGGTGGGCTCTCAGGTGGTAGGTGTTAGCGTTGACCCTCCGTTTAGCCTTAAAGCGTTCAAGGAACAGAACTCGCTTAACTATACCCTTCTCAGCGATTATAGCAGGGAGGCAGTTAGGGCATTTGGCGTTGCAGCGGAGAATTTTGCGGGTCTTCGTGGATACACAGCAGCCAAAAGGTCTGTGTTTGTTCTGAACTCTCAGGGAGTGGTCACATTCAAGTGGGTTTCGGACGATCCTCGTGTCGAGCCCGACTACAACAAGGTATCAGAAGAAGCCTCACGTGCTAAGTGAATTTCACCTCTCTTTCTTTTTGAAACGCTTAAATAGCACGAGTCTTGCTCATATCAGAGCACAATGGTCGGCGGTTACCAAATTCTGTAGTCTTCATGATGCTGGTCGTGCTTTGAGGCTGACTGATTTTGAAGTTCGCTAGGAATAGTGGACGAATTCTAGGCCCCGAAAACGAGGAAACCGTTCTCAAAAAGTGGGACGCGGAGCATGTCTTCGAAAGATCCATACAGAAGAGGGCTGGTTCCACCCTGTTTAGATTTCTTGAAGGTCCGCCAACTGCAAACGGTCACCCGCATCCTGGCCACGTGCGCACACGTACGATCAAGGATGTAGTGCTGAGATACAAGAGTATGTGTGGCTTCTATGTCCCGAGGGATGCGGGGTGGGACACCCACGGTCTGCCGGTTGAACTTGAAGTTCAATCCGAGCTAGGCCTGAGGTCGAAAGCGGATATCGAAAGCTATGGGGTCGAAAAATTTGCTGAAGAATGTCGGAGGAACGTGTTCAAGTACGAGCAAGAATGGAAGGAAATGACCCGCAGAATAGGGTTCTGGATAGACCTTGATCACCCGTATATAACCTTCGAGAACAAATATATCGAGTCCGTCTGGTGGTCCTTGAAGTTGCTTTATGACCGTGGGCTACTTTACAAGGGATTCAAGGTGGTTCCGTACTGTCCGAGGGATGGTACACCTCTCAGCAGTCATGAAGTGGCGCAGGGTTATGACGAAACTGACGACCCCTCAGTCTATGTGAAGTTTGAGCTAACTACTGGGCCGCACAGGGGGGAAAAGCTCGTTGCCTGGACCACTACGCCTTGGACGCTTCCCTCGAACATCGCCCTTGCCGTGAAATCAGATGCTGAGTATGTATCTTTCGAATATAAGGGGGAGACTCTAATTTGCGCATCAGCGTTGCTAGAAAAGGTCTTCGGTAACGTAAGGGTTATAGAGAAGTTTTTAGGACGGGACTTGGTAGGTTCAAGCTACATACCTCCTTTCGACTACACAGCAGGGCTTCCTGGAAAAAAGCATATAGTCGTGGCCCACGACAAGGTCTCGTTGGAAGAAGGAACTGGAGTCGTCCACATGGCTCCCGCGTTTGGTGAAGAGGACTATGAGGTATGCAAGCAAAATGATCTTGCGTTCTTTCAACCTGTGGATTCCAACGGCCGTTTTACGCAGGAGGTACCGGATCTAAACGGCATTTTCGTCAAGGAAGCCGATTCAAGGATAATACAGGCTCTCAAGACAAAAGGTCTACTCGTAAAAAGCGAGAGGTACAGACACAACTATCCCTTCTGCTGGCGCTGTTCATCCCCCCTTTTGTACTATGCCTGGCCTACATGGTTCATTAGGACCACCATCAAAAAGGACCTGATCATCGAAAACAACGAGAAGGTGAAATGGTACCCGCAGCATATTAAGGACGGAAGGTTTGGCGAGTTCCTCGAGGAGATGGTAGACTGGGCTCTGAGCCGTGACCGCTACTGGGGCACGCCTCTTCCAGTGTGGGTGTGCTCAAATTGTGGTGCTGTTGAGGTGGTGGGCAGTTTGGAGGAGCTGCGCAGAAAAGCCATCTACGCACCGGAGAACCTAGAGCTTCACAAGCCATTTGTAGACAGAATATTGCTCAGGTGTCCCAAGTGCTCTGGCGAAATGCGACGCGAACCAGTAGTGATAGATGTCTGGTACGACTCAGGAGCAGCCACCTTTGCAAGATATCACTATCCTTTTGAAAACCAGAGTACATTTGACAATAACTTCCCCGTAGATTTTATTACAGAAGGCGTGGACCAGACCAGGGGGTGGTTTTACAGTCTTCACGTACTGGGAAGTCTCCTCTTTGAGTCACCAGCGTTCCAGCGCTGTCTTGTCATCGGTCTAGTTCTGAACGAGAAAGGCGAAAAGATGTCGAAAAGCAAGAGAAACTATGTGGACCCTTGGGAACTTATCCGGACGCACGGCTCTGACCCGCTCAGGTGGCACATACTCGGGACAACGCCAACGGAGTCTGTGAGATTTGGAGAGAGAGGAGTTGTCGAGGCGAAGAGAAGGTTCTTCGGTATTCTGGAAAACGTGGTGTCCTTCTTCCTTACTTACGCTGAACTCGACGACTTTGAATGGACCGGGGCGGTCGACACCAGCATTCTCAATACCCTTGACAGATGGGTACTTTCAAAGCTTCAGGTCCTTGTGCGTGACGTGCGTTCCCATCTCGAAGATTTCGAATTCAACCGCGCGGTCGAGAAGATGGAGAAGTTCTTGGTGGATGATGTAAGCCAGTGGTTCATAAGACGTTCCCGCAGAAGGTTCTGGAAAGAAGACAAGGACGTCGACAAGTGGGCAGCCTATCAGGTACTCTATTACATTCTCCTGCAGTTTGTCAAGCTCATTGCTCCTCTAGCTCCCTTCAGCGCAGAACTGGTTTACCAGCAACTAGCACCCGCAGACGGCAGTGTGCATCTTTGCGACTACCCACAGTTCGAACAGGGTTTCTACTTTGAGCAGGACATGATAGACATGGAGCGCGTGCTGGCTGTCGTTGAAGCGGTCAGAAATGCGAGGGGACGGGCGAATGTGAGGATTAGACAGCCTCTTCTTGACGTAAAGGTATTCTGCTCTAACGAAGTTTGGGCAAGTCTTCAGAGAAACATGGAGACGCTGCTTGAGGAAGTGAATGTTAAACGGGTCGAGCGCCTGACTCAGCTGCCAGAAGGGACTGTGTACGCACTAAATGCAAAACCTGCGGAAATAGGTAGGAGATTCAAAAATAAGGCGGCGCACGTCCTAAGAGCGGTTGAAACAAATAAGAACAGTATAGCAAAACAACTTCTTGAGACGGGGAGCGCAGGACTTGATGTCGACGGTCAGAGAGAGTCTCTCAGTCTAAACGAGTTCGAGTTAAACATTACCACAGAGCCTGGCTATGTACACGCTCAAAATGGAGAGGTTCACGTCTTCCTAAACACCTCTATCGACGAGCATCTAGAAAGGGAAGGAATTGCACGCGACATTGTGAGGCATGTTCAGCTTATGCGAAAGGAATTAAACATGAATTACGACGACAGGATCATACTGTGGATATACTCAGAGGACAGCAGTGTGCAGACCGCGGTGGCTGAGTTCTCAGACTATATTAGAAGCGAAACACTCGCCACACAGGTAATAACCGAAAAATCGGAACTAGCCCAAGCGGTTGATTTGGATGATAGCACCGTCTGGATCCACGTAAAAAACCCTAGCACATAGCTCAAAGAGCGTTCGTATAGTAAGCTGTTACGACGTGAACTACCCTGCCCTCACGGACGGGGTCTTCCCCTAAAGACAAAAGCATTTTACGTATCAAATTCCTTCTCGGAGAATTTGACAATCTTGGGTTCCTCCTTACTGTTCTCGTCAAACAGAACAGCCCTCTCCACCCTTATCTCATTTTTTTCTGCAGCTCTGATAACCTCTTCAAGAAAGTCATAGAGGCCGGGGTTTTCCGTAGAGGTATTTGCCACTATGACTATCAGCTTCTTCGGCAAATGCCCACCTACATCATCAGAGCTACGAATACCCCTCATAAAATTTCCACAATATTATTTAATATTTATTATAGGGGCATATTAGCCTTTCTTGCTCCACCGAACTTTGGACCGCATATGGTCATTTCGTAAAAGATTGGCATTTTCGCAACTGAAATTACTAACGGTGGTGTTCTATCATCCGTTTGATGTGACATGGTCAGGAGGCTTGGATGCGATAATGAAACAAGAAGTTTCTGCGTGCACCTTTAAAGGGCGGGCGCGCAGAGTGTTCATGGTGTTCGTAGCGGATAACAGGCGCGGTCGAGACGAAGATCGCGCTGGCCGAGACGACGCAGCCGGGGATGAGCAAGAAGGAGAGCCAGACGGAATGGAGGCTGTCGCAAAAGCCGTGGTTCTCAGGGATTCCCTAGGTCAGGTTGGTGAGGTTGCTGACTCGGTTCTCGACGGTCTCGACGCCATCAGACGAATGGTTGAAGATCTGCTTCCCGACCCTGGAGCCGGGGACATTTCGTCCCTGCTTCCGGAACCTCCTGACGACACGCGCGACCCTCCGGATAAAGGTGACGACATTCTCTCAGCTTGAGCGCTTTCCTGTCCTGGCCTTTGGTGAACGAACACGAAACGTATGGTTGTGTGCATTACGGGGTTCACCGTTTCCGTATACGGCTTTAGGTCCTTACTCACGTCATCTGAGATATAGCGGATGGAAACGCACGTAGTGATGACGCGCTCGGCCAGCGCGATCTCCGTCAGGAGCTAAAGAAAGAAGTGTCAGATAGTAAGAAGCTTGCGACCTACCTCTATGATGAACATGGCTTCCTCATCCAATCGCAGGTAGATCATTTGACGTGGATGAAACCGTGATTGTCCCGTGCTCCATGAAGACCCTCTCAGCAGTAGCAAGCGGGTATGAAGAAAACCTTGTATCGAGGGCTGCGTCTCTTGCACCAAAGGTAAAGAAGACTTCTCATTCTCGTCGTAAGGGAAGCGCCACTTAGCACAATTCACTTAAGAAATATGCTCACCGTATCCGAAGCTGGCGCCGTTGTGATGCCGCCTCTTCCGCCTCTTTACTTTGGAGCGACGAATTTCGGAAAACTCACAGATTATACGGTCGGTAAGATTCTTACCATGCTGGGAATCAGGACCAAGCTGCATCGTGAGTGGGGCACCTGAATTGTTCAATCTTAACCGCGTCCCAACCGGCCCCTAATTGGGTATGGATAACAAAAGGTCCAAAAGAGCTTCCGTTTAGCGTTCTGTGGTCGCCGAAGGCTTTTAAGTTTCCGCAGCCTAAAGGAACTTGATTTCGCGTGAAAACCCTAATTCTACACGCAGAAAGCTTCTCGTATACGCCCGTCGCCAAGGAAATAAGATCGGCTGAAGAAGCATCCACAAACACCATTAATCTTGGAAGATGTCTTGTTGTATTCGTGGCGGTCGAAGCGGGTGACGAATCAAAATCAGGACTTTATGAGCTTTTCTCGGAGCAACTAGGGTCTGCCTTAAGGGAGGTGGGAGAAAACGTGCTTGTGCTTTATCCCTTCGTTCACCTAACAGACTCACCAGCGAAGCCCCTTGTTGCACTTGAAATTCTGAAACAGTTGGAGCTGAAACTCCGGGACAGGGGGACCCATGCTATGCGTGCACCCTTCGGCTGGACAAAGAAGTTCTCTATTTCGGTATTCGGTCACCCACTTGCAGAGCGCAGCTTTCGGTTTTAACGGTGATCGAGTTGCTTCCGTATGACGTAAAGCCAATAGGGCCTGTCGGTAATCCGGGCATTTTTGTTGGTTATCTTATAAAGGGCGACCTAGCCGCGGTTGTCGAGTCAGGACCATCCAAGACGGTGGACGAATATGCCTCTCAAGTCGCTGAGAGTACTAAAGACCTTTCGTGGATACTGGTGTCTCACGTGCACATAGACCACGCCGGGGGGGCATGGAAGCTTGCACAGAGATTTCAGACTTCTCGTGTAGGCGTCTACGAAAAAGGAGCTAAGCACTTGATCGATCCTTCACGTCTTTCAGATTCGGCAAAGCAGGCTCTCGGTCCTCTATACGATATGTGGGGGGAAATAAGGCCGGTTCCTCGCGACAGAGTGGTGGCTTTTGCGGACGGTGAGACGGTGAACCTGGGCCGGCCTACGTTACGGCTAATCGCTGCGCCTGGCCATGCCCCGCATTCCTCAGTATGGTATCTTGAGGAAGAAAGAGTGCTGTTCACTGGTGACGCGATGGGTGTCTATATCCCGCTCAATCGAGAAGGCGTAATCTGGCCAACGAGTCCGCCGCCAAGTTTTGACTATGAGGTTTCTATGGCAACGATTAGAAAACTGGCAAAATTAAAGATCGATCACCTGTGCTTCCCTCATTACTCCTATACTTCGGAAGTGGGCCCGGTAATGGAAGAGATAGTCTCGGCTTATGAACGTTGGTTTGCGGTCACAAAGGAAGGATTGGAAAAAGGATGGTCGGAAAGGAAGACTCTTGAGGAGTACCTAGCACCCACCAGACACCGGGAGTTGGTGGATCACCCTTATCTTTCTCTTCTTCTTTACATGGACCTGCACGGCATGCTTGCCTATCACAGAAAAAAAGCCCAAAATACTTAATGTGAACTACTCCGCCCTCACGGACGGGGCTTCCCCCAAGATAAAAAAGAAAAATACCATGTCATACCTCAGTTTTTAGGCTGTTCTTTCTTTTCTTCTTGCTTCTTCTCGGTCTTCTTCTTTGCCAACCGAGTCACCCCCTGATTTTACTGGTGACAGGGTCGTTAATACGTTTTTTGGATGACATCATAAGTTTCCTTGCTCTCCCTGATTCTTCGCCTTCTGCATTTCGTCCGAGCTTGAGCTCCCAGCTCTCCCTTTATCTCCACCCTGAACATCGGGATTGTCAGACTGTATACTGGCTCTTTTCTTCTTCCTGCTCCCGGTGAACCAGACAAGTAGCACTGCAAGCAACACGACCAACGCTACTCCAAGGATGAGAACGCGGACGTACGACTCCTGTGCATGTCCAGTAATGTTGGTGGATATCAGCGTCAGGTTCACCTCTGTTCTAATGGATGAGGTGGGATAGGTCGCACCCGAGGTGATGTTGGCCTGAACTAGTATACCAGAGTTCATATCAAAAAGGTAGACAAGAACTAGTGAAGCTTGTGGCTGGCTCAGGTTGGCGAACACCCTGTCAACCGCAAAGGAACCTGCGGGTAGGGATATCTTCTGGTTAACCGTGACCGTAGGTGTCACACCGGAGCCGAGCCCGAGAAATCCGCGGGGGAGTGTACCCTGATTTAGTTCGGTAACGTTCCCCTGTGAAAGAACCGGAAAGATCGCTGGAGGAGAGGACAGGCTACCCGTAGCCCTTGCTCCGTTTGGACATGGGTCTATGTTAGAAGTATTTCCGCTCGATACACATGTAACGCTATATACGCCGGTCTGAGAGCTCACATTTGAGACTGTGTACGTTACCGTACCGGCTTCGTAGGTGGTGTTAACGACTGTACCAACATGAACTGTCGAGCGTGCAACAAGAGAGTACTCAAGAAAGGCTCCGTTAAAAACATAAGAAACCGGCGATCCGTGAACCATCACCGCCGAAAGAGAGATGAGCAACAACGTATAAATCACGAGGAATGTGAGTCTGGTCACGTAACTGACAATCCCCACGCGCTTTTAAAGTATAGGGCTTCTCGTATCTCTTGGTGCGATGCGCTGAGACGCATGGCTTGGTACCCTTATTTTTATTAGGCTGCCGTTCTCTCAAAAAACTCTTAAATAACCTGTCCCGTGAGAACCAGTTGTATCATGATTACAGTAACTGACTACCTCATCTCCATGTTTTTCATATCTGTCGCTGCCGGTCTCATAGGTTCCTTGGTTGGGATTGGCGGGGGAATACTTGTTGTTCCCATACTCACACTTGTTTATCATGTCCCCATACCATTTGCCATAGGAGCAAGTATAGTTTCTGTGATTGCGACGTCAAGCGGCTCCGCTTCAGCCTATGTGAGGGATAGGATCACGAACCTGAGAGTTGGAATGTTCCTCGAGCTCGCCACGACTACTGGGGCTGTTATCGGAGCCGTCGTCACGCTGTTTCTGTTCAAAAGCGGCCTACAGTGGATAATCTTCACGGCGTTCGGCGCGGTGCTGATGTTCTCAGCATACGACCTACTTAAGAGAAAGGTGGCCGACACATTTACTAATAAGGTTCCGGACAAAATATCGAGAACCCTAAGCCTTACGGGGTCCTATTATGACAGTGCGTTGAAGACAGAGCTCCAGTATGCCGCGACAAGGGTTCCAGCCGGTATGAGCGTTATGTTCTGTGCGGGGATGATATCAGGGCTACTTGGAATCGGAAGCGGTGCACTCAAGGTGCTCGGAATGGATACGATGATGAAGTTACCCTTTAAGGTGTCAACCACGACGAGCAATTTTATGATCGGCGTAACCGCTGCGGCAAGCACCGGGATCTTCTATATTGGCGGCTATGTGAATCCAATACTTGCAGCGCCAGTGGCGGTTGGCGTAGTAATAGGTTCACTCTTTGGAACCAGAGTGCTCATTAGGACAAGGCCGAAGTCGCTCAGACTTCTTTTCTTTGTTGTACTTCTTATTCTCGGACTTGAAATGATCCAACGGGGAGTAAGCATCGCGCCTCTGTCTTTCCTTATAGACTTCTTGCGGGTGGTGGCGACCTGACATGCCAGGCAAACAGGTTGACCTGAACCCTGTTATCGCAAACATTCTACGCTATGGGGTCACCATAAGCACCATACTTATCGTGGCGGGCATTTTGCTCACGGCCCTGGAGGACGCATCAGGTAGCTCTGCACTGACCCTGAGTCAGGTTATCCGAACTGACTACGGGCGACCAACACTTGACCTTAACGTGCTTATTTCGGGTGTGATCCATCTTGACGGAGTATATGTAGTTCAGCTCGGTCTTCTTGTGCTTCTTGCCACCCCAGTGATAAGAGTGGCGGCTTCGATATTGCTTTTCCTTGCGGAAAATGACTGGAAGTACGTCGTCATAACATTTGTAGTGCTCGGCATCCTCCTTTTCAGCATATTCATCGTGGGTCCATATGAAGCCCATAACGGTGCGGCGGGAGTTGTCCAAACGCTTCGTATCGTTAACCATCCCGAATAGTCTTAGGTGTCAACGCCGCTCCGGCTCGGGTAGGGCTCCCTCCAAGCCATTTTCGGAAACTCTCTTTACGAGGACGTAAATACCATCGCGCTCGATGATGACAACTCGAGAACCAGCATCAATGAGTCCCTTGCTCTTTGCCGACCAGGTCTGGGAGCCAACCCTCACTACGCCTGGCCTTTCGGGTGTAATCTTCTCGACGACGACTGCAGTTTTACCCACAACCCCCTCATCGAAAGTCCTAGTCGGCTGTATCTCTTCATTGAGCTTAACAAAAACGATGAGCGAAACCGCGAACCCACTGAGTAATCCCAACATGGCATAAACCACTGAGCCACTTCTAAAAAACTTGTAGAAAGTCACAGCTGTCAAGACTGAAAGAAGAGCGACAATTATGCTTCCTCCAACTCCCCATCTTGCCAGTGAAAAATAGCCCACCCTTTTCATCGGTTCCATTTATTGAGCACAATCCCCCGTTAAGGTTTAACGGTTAGGCCTGCCGTTTTATAGATTTCGTGGGAAGCTGAACAGCGCCCATGGGTTCAATCCGACAGGACGGTCTTTCTTCACCTTCGTTGGGATGCGTTCTACGGTATAACGGGGACCGAGTACACCCAAACTCGCCTGTCCCAGTAGTCATCTACTATCAGATAGCGAGCATAGTACTAAATAGCCTACACGGTACGAAGTATCAGCGCAAGGGGTCTTATTCTTTTTGGGCGGGGTTTACTTCTTGCATAGCCGAGCGTGAGTAAAATTGCGGGTTCTACCTCCTTGTCAAGTTGCAGTACATTGCGCACGGCGTCTTGGCAGAAAAGTGGCGCACTGTACCAGCATGCGGAGACGCCCAAGGCGGTTGCCATGAGCAGTGCGTTTTCTACCGCTGCGGCTAGACTGTGATGGCCAAGAATCTCTTCATAGCGCTTACGCCCTTCCTCTCTATACCTATCAAAGTACAGGAGGGAGCGGTCAAGCGCGCACACAATAAGCACAGGAGCGCTAATGAACCTCTTCTTGAACTTGGCAAGCGTGACGCTAATTAGCTCACTTCCCCTGCCATCTTCAGTCATAGCCACCTCCCAGGCGTGCAGCATGGAGTCCACAAGGTTTCGCCTCACGCGCTCTGAGTCTATGAGGTAAAATAGCCATGGTTGTGAATTATGGGCGGAAGGGGCAAGCGTGGCCGCCCTGATAATTTTTGAGATGACACTTCGCGAAACCCTGCGTCGTATGTACTCCCTCGAGGTTCTTCTGGCTTTTATGCATGAGTATGCGTCTTGGGCGCGCATTAGGAAACCTTCTCGAAATAGGTTATGTCGGTCAAGTCACCGGTTCTTTCCGCTTGCGGTCTGAACACGACGCGTACCCTGTCGTCAACTGTCACAGTCTCGCCTTTTTTCAGTCTGTGTATCAGTCCCCCCTGGATTCCCTCGAATCTGACTATCACAACTGTTTCATCCCCGCTGGAGGTGAATGAGTAAACTCGTCCCTCAGCCGGAACATCGCGTGTTGCATCCGTCTCCCTAAAACAATCAGGACAAAACAGGGTGGGTATGATATACGCTTTACCGCACTTCGGACATTCAAAAGCAACCAGTCTTCCTGATTTGAGGGCATTCGAGAACTTTTGTCCAGAGACTCCCAGAGAATACCTGTACCTAAGTGGTAGGGTGTCGTGCCACTGTTTTATTTCATTGGCTCCTGTAAAGTTGAGGTCTGAGTTCAAGTTTTCTTCACCTTAGTACACCTCGAAGTGCGAAATATCAAGTATTGAACCCACTCTTTCAGAAGCGCCCTTCCATACCGCATGTACCTTTGTGCCCACATGGACCTCTGATGGTTCGATCTTCCTGATCACATGCAGAAAGCCCATACCCGGGGAAGCCCCGTCTATTTCGATTACGGCCACTATGAGGGGTTCGCTTCTTCTGCTTGCGTCAGAGTTCACGTAGGACACCGAATAGGTGTTCACCTTTCCCGTATCCTTTACCTGAACCCATTCGTCCGCCTGTCTAAAGCATCTTTCGCAGAACGCACGCGGAGGAACGAGGGTTCGTTTGCACCTAAAGCACTTAGTACCGAGAATTCTCCCCTCCTTAAGGCCCTGTAGAAAGCGGCTTATGGCGATACCACTGTCCCATGAATATCTGAGAGGAAACTCAGCCTCCTTGAAGAAGTACCTATTTCCTTTCCATTCATCTGGCTGAATAGGCGTACCCGGAAATGTGTTATCTGTCATTCCCATCACCTTTCCATCACTACTACCGTACCCACCTGCATAAGGTCACCCCAAGCTTGGGCCAGACCCCTTTTTGCCGGCTTTTTCACTTGGCGCCTGCCCGCCTCGCCCCTGAGCTGCCAAAAGATTTCGGCTACCTTCATCATTCCAGCGGCTGCAATTGGGTTTCCAACCCCAAGAAGTCCGCCGCTCGGGTTTACGGGTAAGTCTCCGTCTTTCCCTGTTACGCCTTCCTTGGTTAGCTTGGGTGCCTCTCCCTTGCCGGCAAGGAGTAACCCCTCCATATGATGAAGTTCCTTATAGTCGAACGGGTCGTACACTTCTGCAACGTCGATCTCTCTACGAGGGTTCTCGACTCCTGCCATCTTGTAGGCCATACGCGCCGCCTTCTCAAGATATTCGGGATACGCGAGTTCCCTGTTTGTCCAGTATGTTGTATCCACGTTCCACCCGACACCCGTGATCCACACCGGATCGTCGGTTATTTTCCTTGCCACGTCCTCGCTTGCAAGAATCACCGCCGCAGCACCATCACTCGTGGGACTCACGTCAAGTCGCTTGACGGGCCAGCATATCGGCTCGGACTTGAGCACGTCTTCAACCGTTATTCTTGCCGGAAGCTGGGCCGCAGGATGGTCCATCGCATTACCCTTGTTCTTCACAGCTACGAGGGCTATGTCTTCCTCGCTTACAGAGTATGCATGCATGTATCTTCTCATCTCGAGTGCGAATATCCAAAGTAATGTTACCCCGAGTGGGCGCTCAAGTGTATGATCGAATATGCTCCAGAAGGCGTATTGAGGGTGGGGCTGCAGGGGAGACATTTTCTCCTCACCCACTGCAAGAACGATGTCGGCCATCCCGGATGCCACCTGCCACCAAGCTGCAATAGGTATAAAGACACCGGTCCCTCCTCCCACGTAAACCCTAGTGTACGGCTTGTTGAAAGCACCGGCCCCATCAGTTAGATATTCGCCCTTCATGTGTACTCCATCGAAAGCGTCGGGCGCGCTGCCGAGCACCACGGAATCCACATCCTTCCGCTCTAGACCAGCGGAATCAAGCGCCTGGCGAGAAGCCTCGAATGCCATTTCCTTACCTGTCTCAAGCATTCTGTGTCTGAAGAGTGTCATGCCGGCACCGACGACTGCTACTCGCCTCATCTTTACTCCCCTAGTACCATAACAGAGCCAGAAGCCGAGGGCAAACCCCTCCAGCTCTGAACGATTCCTCTCTCAAACCTACCTCCCCTGATAATCTCGAATGCTTCGAGGGTACGAAGTAGCGCTCCAGTATCACCCAAGTCTCCTTCAGCGAGGCTCCCACCGCTTAGGTTAACCGGAAAGCTACCATTTCTTGCGGTCTCCCCTTTTTTCGTTACCTCTGCAGCCTCCCCTGGTTCAAAGATTCCCAATGCCTCAAGATGTTGAAGCTCTTTGTGTGCCAGTGTATCGTCCACCTCAGCAAACTGCGCCCACTTGGCGGGGTTTTCTATTCCGGCCATTCTGTAAGCCATGCGGGCAGCTCCCCTCGCGTAGTTCGCAACTTCAAGGTCCCTGAGTGCTATATAGGAGGTATCCGAAAACCAGCCCACCCCTTCAATCCAGACTGGGCTGTCGGTCAGTTGTCTTGCTCTATCCCGACCGGCTAACACGAGTACCACCGCGCCGTCGGCCGGCTTGCTTACATACACAGATCTCAACGGCGACCAGATTTCTTTTGAGTTCATTGCTTCGTCTGTGGTGTACGCGCCGGCAAAGGTTGCTCTCGGATTGGTAAGTCCGTTACCCTTGTTCTTCACAGCTACGAGGGCTATGTCTTCCTCGCTTACAGAGTATGCATGCATGTATCTTCTCATCTCGAGTGCAGCAAGTGGCAGTCCGTCACCGAGGAATTCTCTTTCGATGTAGGGATCCATAGCCATGTTATAGAGGAGTTCCTTGTTTCTGACGTTCGACATCTTGACGTGCGACTCAATCACGGCAATCTGGGCGATACCCGCAACAATCTGCATGTACGCCTGTGCAAGTGCGTTGATTCCATCCTGAGTGACTGTGCAAACACTTCGCTGGGCTCCGCCCATCTGATCCGGTGCATATTCGTCCGTAATGCTTGTCCCTTCAACCAGATCCTCCTCGCAAGCGATAAATGAATCTACATCCTTCCTCGGGTCGATGGACACTTGAGAATATGCCCTGCGTGCGGCTTCAAAAGTCATCTCCTTGTATGAAAGGTGCGGCGAAATAGCAAGAGGTCCTGAGCAACCGGCGGCTACTATAGCCGCCTCTCTGCTTTTCATATGCATTCGATGTTACTCATATACGTGACGCTAAAAAGATTTCCGGATGTGTGATAGTGAGCAACGATGAACGGCATTGTCGCACTTGCGGGTGGAGTGGGCGCGGCAAAGTTCTTGCGCGGCCTTATGCATGTCGGTGATAAGCTTACCGTCATTGGAAATGTGGGTGACAATATCTGGGTCCATTCGCTGTATGTTGCACCCGACCTAGACATCGTGACCTACGCCCTCGCTGGCATATGGGATGAAGAGAGAGGGTGGGGGATAAAGGGTGAGGGTTATGCCGCCCGAGATCTACTAAGAAAGCTTGGCCTTTCTGAGGCAGAATGGTACAATCTGGGAGATCAGGACCTTGCGGTTTGCCTATACCGCACCCACAGAATGAAACAAGGCGTGTCTTTGAGCGTAGTAACGTCTGAGATAAGTCACGGACTCGGAGTCATCCCAAGAATAATTCCCGCCACAGACCGAGCGCTTACAACGATGGTCAGACTGGACTCGGGGTGGACCAGTTTCGAAGAGTACTACGTAAGGCTAGGAAGTCGTCCAGCTGTGCATGCGATCGAATACAGCGGCGCCGAAACCTGTACCCCCGCACCCGGCGTTATCGAAGCTATTGCATCAGCCGAGAAAGTTATTGTATGTCCGAGCAATCCCGTCGCAAGCATAGCGCCGATTCTCGCGGTGCCAGCCATTAAGCGGGCGATAAGCGAAAGGAGAGAAGATACAGTTGTAATATCGCCTCTAATCCAAGGTAAAGCACTCAAAGGCCCTGCTGACCGAATGATGGCCTCGCTAGGAATAGAGCCGTCGGTTCGCGGTCTGATTCACTTTTACCGAGACATAGCCAACACACTCGTAGTCGACATGCAGGAGGAAGAATCCGGTGCTTCCGGCATGAAGGTCAGGCGCGCACCGATTGTTATACATAGCGTTCAGGATGCGCACGAACTTGCCGCCCTGGTTCTTTCTTACACCAACTAGGTGTGAGCGGAGTTACCTGTAGGGCACGAAATCCCTGCCGTAAAGCTCCCTTGAAACCACTATTTTCTGTATGTCCGCCGTTCCATCGCCGATCTCTATTCCGAGAATGTCTCTGAGGCGCTTTTCGAGAGGGTAGTCCCTCGAGTACGCCGCATTGCCCACTGTTATGATACTGTCGTGGACAGCCTCGACCGAGGCACGAGGCCCCCACCACTTGCACATGGCTGCCTCCTTTGTGAAGGGCTTACCCTTGTCTCTCAGCCAGAGCGTGTTATAACAAAGAAGCCTTGCGGCCGAAAGCTTTGTGTAGTGTTCGACCAAGCGAAACTGAACTCCTTCGAACTTGAGTATCGGTCTTCCGAATGCCACTCTCTCCTTCGCATATTCCGAGGCCACTTCGAGCGCACCGATTGCGGCACCCACACACGCAAGTGAAAGTAGAGTCTTGCTATAGTCGAACTGTCGCATAACAATGCCGAAGCCTTCTCCCTCTTTGCCTATCAGGTTTTCTTCAGGAATTTCGACGTCGTTTAGCACGATCCCGCCCCGTCTGAGAGGCCTGTACCCCATATCATTGAAGCTGTAGGTCTTTACTCCACCCGCATCCATGGGAAGGAGAAACGCACTTATACCGTGAGCACCCCGCTCCGGGCTGGTCTTTGCAAACAGCACAAAGTAGTCCGCGAGACCAACCATACTAATGGAGGCTTTTTCACCGGTTATTACGTAGCCGCTACCGCGTCTGATAGCCTTTGTTTTTATGTTTGCGGCATCTGAACCCGCGTGTGGCTCTGTCAAAGCGATACCCATGTGCCTGACACCTCGAGCTACCTCAGGAATTATCCTGCTTTTTAGCGACTGACTTCCATATTCGGCAAGAATTCCGGCCGAAAGGACATTGTCTATTATCAGAAGGTTTGCCACGTTGAAGTCCACCTTAGAGAGCTCCTCGATCACGACTCCTGTGGTCACCGAGTCGGCACCCTGACCTCCTAACTCAGGAGGAAGTGCTATGCCGGCAAGCCCGTTTGACGCAAGGGCATGAAAGATCTCCGGCTCGAATTCGGCGTGCTCATCCCACTTACGTATTCGTTCAGGAGTGAGCTCTCTCCTAGCGAATTCACGCACCGAAGACTTCAAGGCCTCCTGCTCTTCGGAAAAGTCAAACTCCAACCCCGGTCATGGTTATCTCGCCAGCATCAATATAAACCAGTCTTCGTGACAGTTATCAAGGTTGATCCCGTGAGGGACCTAGGCGAGCAGGCGCTCGAGGTCTCTCTTTCCCGCCTTTACGGTACTTCCCTGCGCAAGCAAGGCGTCCGGGTCCTTGAGTGCATGGCCTGTAAGTACGCACACAGTCTTGGCGTCCGGGGCAATGAGCGACCTTGACAGGGCAAGAGAATAACCGGCAAACGAAGCTGCCGACGCCGGCTCGGCTCCAATACCTTCCCGCCTAGCAAGCGCGTACTGGGCGTCCCTTATTTCACGATCGGTGACCGCCAGCGCAAAACCGCCTGAGTGAGTAATTGCCTTGATTGCCCTGCGCCAGTTGACGGGTTTTCCTATTCTGATCGCGCTTGCAAAGGTTTCGGGCTTCTCAACAAATCGTGGAACATCGAGTCCTGCTTGCACCGCATGAGCTATAGGTGATGCGCCACTTGCCTGTACCCCTACCATTCGGGGAATATGACCAATAACACCAGCCTCGCGTAGCTCGACAAACCCTTTCCAGATGGCGTAAATGTTTCCCCCGTTGCCCACCGGTACAAACATGTAGTCAGGGCTGCCGAGCTCCTCACAAACCTCATAGGCGAGCGTCTTCTGACCCTCGAGCCTCCAAGGATTGAACGAGTTCAGGGGATAGAAGCTTGCCCGCTCGAACACGGATATCACCTGAGAAAGCACTTCGTCGAAGTTTCCGTCGAGCTCGATTACTTTGCTTCCGTGAAAAATAGACTGTGCCACTTTTCCGAGTGCTACACCCGCAGCAGGAAGCACGACATAGGATGCAAGGCCTGCCCTCGCAGAGTACGCGGAGGCGGACGCAGCCGTGTTGCCGGTTGAGGCAGCTATTACACCTCTGTATCCGAGCGAGGCGGCTATGCTCACGGCTACACTCATTCCTCTGTCTTTGAAGCTTCCGGTGGGATTTGCACCCTCAAACTTGAGGTATAGGTTTCCGTAATCGCGTGAGACTATGAGAGGTGTTCCGCCTTCGCCAAGGCTGATGATCTTCGGGTAAGTGCCTGGAATCAGTCGGGCGTATCGCCATAGGCCGCGTCCCTCCAACTCGCCGCTAAAATTTTCTACTCTGTTCACAATCTCGATGAGACCAGAACAGTGGGGGCACATGAAAAGCGCCTGGCTGAGCGCGAACTTGCTCGAGCAGTTTGGACACACCATGCTTGAATCGATTTTATTCCCCTTTTGCCCGGAGCGTAACCTTACTAATAAGTTTTACAGAATTCTGACGCCTCACTTTGCGGTGTCGCATGGGAGCACCTTGATTCCCATTGCATACAAAGCTCGGGCGTAAGCGCCCTTCCATACCCTGCACAAATTCATCTGGAGCATGCTGCTCTGCTCTGCGGCGACACAGCCCAGAAGGAAGGACACGCCGACGCGGTCCCACCCTGAAACGCGCCACAACCGTTTCGCGAAGTGATCCTAGGGAATGTCAATTGAGTACCCACGCCCTCTCGGCCAGTAAGGATTGGATGCAAAGATCCCAGAACCGTCTATGTACACGACTTATTGAACCGGCTGGAGCTCATGCGAAAGGGACAGTGAACTGACCCGCCCTTACCGGTAGACCCGAAATTCGGGTGTGGGTGACAATCAGCGCCAGGTGCTAATTTGGGTCTACCGTTACGGACGGGACTCCCCGGTTCATCGACACGCTTACGTGGG
>JGI20133J14441_1001531_pt1 | contig 18380 bp, 25 predicted proteins | sample RS3BMetagenome_FD_14441 | JGI IMG/M metagenome (IMG submission 14441)
CTTGGCGAGGTCGAGCGCGTGCGCGATCGTCTTGACCGGCGAGGCCTGGGTACCCGGATTCCTGTCGCTCCCTGAGAGAGACACGAAGACGCCGCTCAGCACCGTCGAGACGTCGTCGGTTGCGTCCGTGCCCCCGTCGCTCTCCGGACAGTTCAGGCCCTTGTCGCTGCACTCGTTGCCCGACGACGTCTGCCCGCAGGCACCGAGAGCCGCCAGCCCCGCGCCGCAGCCGCCAAGCAAAATAGCCGTCATCAAGACACGCATCGATCCCTCCTCACGTAACGCTCTCAGAAGCTCCCCCGGGCAGCGATTCCCCCATCGTGCGCGCCCCACCACGGTGCCACCCACGCGCCGTTCGACGTGTGCGGGGAAGGCCAGAGCAGCCAGCTTGCGACAGCTCCTATCGCAGCCGCTCCCGCGACGGCGTAGAGCACGTCGGACGCGACGGCGTCGCGGTTCTGGGCGTCGACCGCGTCGCTCAGGCTGCTGCACAGGGAGCTGCCCGCAGCAGGGCACGGGGTGCTGCCGCGCTGCGTGTTCAGCGAATGGGCCTTGTCCGCTTCGCTCGACGAATGCGCGCCGAGGTAGATGGCGGTGCCCAGCGCTCCCAGGGCGACGACCCCCAGCGCTCCCACCACGACCGTGCGCGCCGTCGAGGCGTGTGGCTCCTCGGGCGCGACGTTCGGCGGGACGCTGGGGGGCGGCGCGATCGCTGGCGAGGGCGCGGCGGCTGCTGGAGCGGGGATGGGCGGACTCGCCGCCGCCGACGCCGGCGGCGCGTCGATCCGGACCTCCACCTCCTTGCCCGCCGCAGCTTCGACGGTACGCGTCACCTGCCAGCCGTCGGTCGCCGTGATCGTGTGGCTGCCGGGAAGCACGTCGATCGGCGCGCTCCAGTCCACGACCGGTTGCCCGTCGACCACCAGGCTCGACCCGGCCGGCGACTGCACCCGCAGGTGCCCGAGCTGGCCGCGCAGCTGGTCGAGCCGCTGGTTCACCTCGCCCGCGTGCGACGCGTACGAAGGATCGGCCAGGCACGCCCGGTAGTCGTGCTGCGCGTCGAGCAGGTGGCCGGTGAGCTGCTCGGCGCGCGCGATGTTGAACAGGATCGCCGGGCTCTTGTAGGCCGTGTACGCCTCGCGGAACTTGATGAGCGCCTGCTCGTCGTTGCCGGCGTCGTGCAGCGCCAGCCCCTCCTTGAAGCGCGCCTTGGCCTCCCTGCGTGCCCGCGCGTCCTGCGCGCGAGCGGGCACCGCCATCGCGGAGAGGGCGAGGGCCAGGAGGGCGGCCGTGGTTCTCGTCTTCGGCATTCGATCGATCTCAGAAGGTCCGGTTGACGTCCTCGCGCACGGTCGCGCTCGGCTGGGCGTTGGGTCTGGGCGTCTTGGAGGTCTGCGCCGCATGCGCGTGGGGGGAGCGCCGCGGCGATGTCGCGACCTCCGGCTCTTGCGAAGCCGGTGCCAGCGGCGCGCTCACCACGTGAGAGGAGCTCGCGGTCCCCGGCGCGGACGGCGCGGTGGCCGCAGCCGCGGAGGACACGGTGGCGGAAGGGACAGCCGACGTCGCATGTCCGCCGCGGCCTCGCCCGAGCAGCACGGCGAGCCCGATCACCAGCAGACCCGCCGCGCCCGCGGCCGCCCATACCAGCAAGGACCGGGATCGGCGCCGCGTCGATACGGTCGTTTCGATCGCGCTCGGCGCCGGATCGCGGCTCGCGCCGGCCGCTCGAGCGGCCGGGACCGTCACGCGCGCGGCGTCGACCGTCGGCCCCGTGTGGGCCGCCGGCGCTCGCTCGAGCGAGGCGACCTCGCGCCGCAGCGTGGTGCTGAGCAGGACCTCGCCATTGGACACCGTCTTGTCGACGGCGGCCGGGGGCGGGGCGGGAGGCGCGTGGTACGCGGCGGCGTCGCGCCCCTCGGAGGTGGCGACGATGTCCGGATCGGAGTTGCGCGCGGCGTTCTTGCGCAGGCCTTTGAGGAGGGCGGCCATCTCCTCGGGCGTGACCTCTTCGTCCTCGCGCTTGTGGGTGCCGCTCATCTCCAAGCTCTCGCTCGCTGACCCGCCCAGGGCGCCTCCCGCGACGTCGAACGCGCGCGATTGTGCCCGCCCGGACGCAGAGACGCAAAGCATTCGGGGTGGCTCGCCATGCGTCTCTAGGGAGAAACATCAGCCACGAGGCTGACGGGTGAAGGGTTCATGCAGCGGTCTCCGTGAGCTCGACATGGTAGCCGAGCCGTTCGAGGCGGCGGACCAGGCTTTTGGTGGCTCGGGGTCGGTCGACTTGGTCGAAGTACTGCGCGCCGAGGTCTTGGTAGGCGGTGCCGTCACGGAGCATGAAGTATGCAGCTGTGAGCATCGAGGCGGCCACGGCGACGACTGCCTTTTTGGGCCCTCGGCGGGCCTTGAGGCGTCCAAACTGCGAGCGCAGGTAGGAGTCCTTCTTGCGCACGGCCGACCACGCGGCCTGCACGAGCACGGGCTTGAGCCACGGGGCTCCCTTGCGCAGCCGGGTGCTGCGACGTTTCCCGGCGCTTTCCTTGAGCTGAGGGCAGAGCCCCGCCCAGGAAATGAGGTGCGCCGCGGTCGGAAACTGGCTCATGTCCAAGCCGATCTCGGCGATGAGGGTCTGCGCCACCAGGTTGCCGACTCCGGGGATCGTCTTCAGCAGCTCGACTTGCCCGCGAAAGGGGGCGAGCACGCGCTCGACCTCCTCATCGAGCGCCGCGATGGTCCTGTCGGCCGCGTCGACCTGCTCCAGATGCGTGCGCAGCATGAAACGGTGATGCGCGGTGATGCGGCCGTGCAGTGCCGCGACGAGGTCCTCGCGAGCGGTCTGCAGCCGTGGGTGCGCGAGGTCGGCTAGCTTCGAAGCATCGTTCTCGCCCTCGACGATCGCGTCGAGCATCGCGCGTCCGCTGGCGCCCATCACGTCGCTGAGGACCGAATCGAGCTTGATGTTGGCGTCTTCGAGCGTCTTCTGGATGCGCTGGACGTGCTGCACCCTCTGGCGCACCAGCTGGCGGCGCGTACGCGTCAGGTCGCGAAGCTCCTCGATCTCCGCAGGAGGCACGAAGCTGGCGCTCACCAGCCCGTGCGCCAGCAGATCGGCGAGCCACACCGCGTCCTTCACGTCGGTCTTGCGCCCTGGCACGTTGCGCACGTGCTCGGCATTGGCGAGCACCAGCTTGATGTCGCCGTCCGACAGGATGTGCCAGACCGGCTTCCAGTACACGCCCGTCGACTCCATCACCGCGTGTGTGCAGCGCATCTCGGCGAGCCAATCGCCCAGCGCCAGCAGCCCCGCCGTGGTGGTCGCGAACGTACGTACCTCGTGCTGCCCGCTGCGACGGTGAATCCGAACGCAGGCGACCACCGTGTCCTTGTGTACGTCCAGGCCCGCGCACCTCTCATGGATCAACTTCATCGTTACGGCTCCTGACGGCAACCGCGTGGAGCCCTGCGTCGTCGAACTCTAGGGAGCGTGCTCCGGAGCCTTGCGGCCCTTGGCGACAATGCAGGGTGCTCGCAGGGCTCCGGGACAAACTCAGTCACGGGCTGCATGCACCAATGCCGGGCCGTCCTCGGTGCGATCACCGCCTCTTCCCTTACCGCTCCCCGTTTCATCCTGCACGGGCCGGCGAAACCGCCGGTGGGGAGCTCAGTCACGAACGGAACGCCCTCGGCAGGCGAGAAGGGGATCGGCTCGATGCTACCAGTCGAGAACGTGTTGGCGTTGACCTCGAGCAACTTGATCGGCTCGCTTGGGTCGTCGATGCCAGCGTGGATGATAAGCACGCGCTCGAGGCCATCCTCGATGCCGAAGTGGTAGCGCGCCAGGGCGCGCGCGACCTCTGCCTTGTTGGGCCGGTGCGGTTGCATGCTTGGTTGAAGCCTACCTCAGTTCGACGCCAACCGCCCGCGGCGCCGAGCCCAGGCACGGCCGCACGAGGGCCTTACCTGGCGCGGTCGGGCGCGCGCGAGTGTATCGCGCACGGCCATTCCAAACGACGCGCGCGAACATCTGCGAGAGATGGTGCCTCGCTCTCCGTTGCCCGCGCCCTTTGGGGGCACGCTACGCGAGCGCCCGCATCAACTCGTCGCACGCGCGCACGAACGCCTCTCGATAGGCCATCTCCCGCCGGTAGTCGGTCAGCCCCGCCTGGAAGAGTGCACGCCCGGACAGCTCGGGCCCCTTGGCGCTCGTCACGCGCACGACCACCGCGTCGAACGTGTCGTCCTCTCGCACGACGGCCTCATCGCCGCCGATTTTCGCGAGCCACCTCTTCGCCTGCTCGTAGGTCATTCGTCCCCGCTCCCCGCGATGCTGATGCGCCGCGCGGCGGCAGGTCCCCTGCCCGGCCCGACGCCCGCGTCGTTCTGGCCCCCTGTCGGCCGACTTCGCGATCGGGTTGCTCGAATTCGCTTTCAAGGCAGGTCGCGATCGGTGTCACGCGCGGCCGCGCCGTCGTTGGCCGGCACCGCCGCGCGCAAGACGAGGTCGCGCATGCCAGCGTCGGCCGCCAGGCGCCGCGCCATCGCGGCGAGCGACTCGTCGCAACAGGGCGCCGCGCTGAGCTGCATGTGCCTGGCCATGCCGTTGTGCAGATCGCCGAGGTAGCTCTCGATGGCCACGATGGCGGCCGTCTCGCCGCCATCGCCGTTCCACCACCGCTCGAGCACCAGGCGGACCACCTGCTCGATCTCGCTCGAACGACCCACCAGCCACGCCGTCGCCCACTCGTCGCCCACGGCGGAGGCCACCCGGTCGACCGTCAAGAACTGCGCGAGCCGCTCGGCGTGGTCGACCACGCGCTGCAATCGCGGCGGGTAGTAGGGACCGAAGGTCGGGGTGCGCAGCGGCCAAACGCGGGGGCCCATGACCGACCTCCTCACGAGTGCCCGGCGAACGTCCCCTGCGCGAGCAGGAGCGCGAGGATTGCGACTGCCAGGGTCAGCGCGACCACGAGCGCTGCGCGGCGCCAGCGCAGCACGCGCCGGGCCTGCGCCAGGGGGCCGGCGTGAAAGCACCCCGCGCACAGCAGATGGCCGTGCGTCGGGAACAGGCACGAGCGCAAGGTGCCAAGCGGCACGTTGCACATCGAGCAGCGAAGCCCCCGGAAGGGCGCCTTGGCCAGGCCCTCCATGTGTCTCACCTCTGCCCCCACATCGGGCGACCGCCAACGCGTGTTGCGCGAAATCGTCAGTCGGCCTTCCGGCGTCGCGCACGCGACCGCGAGACACACGCCCCCGGCCCTGATCGATGCGCCTTGCGGGCGGCTATCGTGAGCGCGCTCCTGCCGAAGACGTAGCGGCGGGCTTGCGCCCATCGGATTCGGTCGCGATCTGCTGCCTCATCGCCTCCTCCAGATGGTCGATGTGCTCATTGAGGCTGCTCATCACATCCGGCGGCGTGGAGCGTACCCCTGCCTCCAGTCCATCGTGCTCGGCCTCCGCCGCATGGATCGGCGCGTGCGAGTGCGCACGCTGCTCGGCATCCGGATGTCGACTGCAGCCGATCGCGGCCACCCACGTCACGAGCGCGCCGATCACGATCTGTCGCATACCTTTCTCCTGCTGTTCACGAGGCTGGAATCGCTCTGCTCTGCCCTCCTTATCGGGCGGAGGCGGCCGCGGGTTGTGGAAATTCAACCCCCTCCCCTGCGCTGGGCGCGCACAAGGGCCACGAACAGGTACACGCCGCCGATCCCGGCGACGGCCCCCCAGGCCGCGACCGGGCCGGTCAGCTCGCTTAGCACGACGGCCAGTCCCCCCACTGCGAGCACGAGAGCCACGGCGAGGCCTCCCCCTGTCCTGCCCGCTCGTCGCCGCCCAGCGTCGCTGCGCATTGCGCCGAGTTGTAGCGCGCGCGAGGGCAAGGCGCGCGCCCCCCGAGAGAACGGGTTTCAGAGGGCCTCGAAGGTCCCCCGCACGCCAAGCGTGAACCACTGATGCGACGAGGTGCTCGAAAAGTCGCTGGATGCCGACTGCGAGCTGCCGCCGCCGCTCACCGATTCGCTGTCGGAGCCGAAGCTGCCGCTGGTCAGCTCGAGGTACGGACCGAAGCCGAGACCGCGAGCCATGCGAAAGTCCAGCCCGACCATCACGTCGGCGAAGTTCCAGCCGTCAAAGGTCTGCTTGTCGGTGGCCGGAGAGCCCGAGCCATCGCTCACCGTCAGGCTCGTGGTGAGCCACTCGTGTCCGAAGCCGAAGCCGACCCACGGATCGACTTTGCCGCGCGGCACGATGTGGATCTGCGCGTCGATGCCGCCGCGCACGTCGTGGCCGTCGCAGTGGATCGTGTAGCCCGGGTTGGCCTGGGGGCAGATCGTCGACAGAAAGCCGTACGAGGCGAAGCCGCCGACGTAGACGTACTTGCCGATGCGCATGCCCAAGTCGAACGTCAGCGGAATGCCGCCGCTGATCCCGGGCACGAGCGCGTCGCCCGAGGGGCTGCCCAGCGGGAGGCCGGAAGCGTAGTCGCCGCTGGCGAACGAGTAGCCGAGACGGGCGCCCAGCTCGAAGTGCAGCTCGACATCGCGATCGGGCGGCGGCGCGGCCAGCTCCGCGGCGGGCGGAGGCGCCGGCGGCAGCGCGACTGTCGCCGTGCTCGGCCCGGCCGCCGTCGCCGTCGCCGGCGTCGCCGGAGCGGGGGCTGGCGCCGGAGCGGGCGTGGACGCCGGCGGCGTCGAGGCTCTCACGCGCTTGACCTGGCTCCAGGGTACCGACTCGACGTGGCCGTCGTCGGTCTCGACGACGACGTAGCTGCCGGGCACCTGCTGGGTGACCTTGCCGTGCAGCGTCGAGCCGTCGAGCAGGTCCACCTCGTCCTGCTGAGGGCCCGCGGCGAGGGCGAGGCTGCTGGTGGTCAGAGAGACGGCGGCGGCAAGCAGGGCGGCGGCGGCCGACAGAGCGTTCGTGTTCACGTTCATCCTCCTCTGCCCGCCCTGTCGGCCGGCCCCGCGGAGGAGTTGCGTGCGTCCTTCATCGCCGCGCCCGGGCGCGGCGATGGAGCCTCCGCGGCGCTCGCGTCCCTTCCACTCGGTCGCGAGCCGCCCATTTTTCCTGAGCAGCCTCCATCGCTTGCACGATTTTTCGCGCGCCCACGCAACCGGCCCGCGGGGCGGCCGATAGGGGGGCAGAGGGTGAAAGGAAGCCATGAAGACCTTCGAGCAAGTCCGACGCGAGTTCGAGGAGCGCAAGGCCCGCCTGATGGAGGCGTACGAGGCCGCCAAGCGCCGCGGCGTCAACGTGCCGGTCGCGCCCGAGGAGCTCGCGCGCCTGGAGGCAATCTGCGCGGTGAAGCCTCGCCGTGCGCCGCGCCCGACGGCGAGCCCGGCGACGGCGGTGCCCGAGTGGGAGTGGATCCGCTGCTAGCCGCAGCGGCGTTTCAGACCATCAACCGAAGAAGGGACCAAGACCATGAGCAGCGTGGGTGGTGTCAACGGAAGCAGCAGCGTGTACGGCGTGGGCTCGCTCGACGGCGGGATGGGCGGCATGTCGCCCGACGCGCTGCTCGAGTACTGCCAGATGCAGATGAACAACCTCGATGGCCAGGTCGGCGACCTCGAGAAGCAGATGCAGCAGCAGATCAACGATCAGAAGACGGTCAAGAACCTGCAGGCCCAGCTCGAGCAGTTCGGCACCGACGGGCCCTCGTCGGCCGACGACATGAAAAATGCCTACAACGACTACCAGCAGGCCATCAGCAGCATGCCCGATGGCGATCCGACCAAGGCCGCGCTGCAGCAGGCGCTCACCAACATGTGCAACACGTACGGGTTCAGGCCGGGCCGGCCGCTCACGCCCGCGGAGCAGAAGGACTACCAGCTCGCTCAAAATAAGCTCGGGCTCGACGAGCAGAGAGCCGACAAGGTGTCCGAAGACGATCGGGCCGCGCAGCAGAAAACGATCGACTACTTCAATGCCGTTCAGCAGGGCCAGCTGAGCACGAAGCCGTCGGACGACAAGGGTTCCTGGCAGAGCGTCACCGACGCCGTGAACGCCATCGCCGGCCAGATCAACTCCGACACGCAGATGCAGATGCTCGATCTGCAGCAGCTCGCCAGCCAGCAGCAGAACGCCACCGAGCTGACGATCCAGCTTCTGCAGAAGACCGACAGCACGCTGCTCGACGTCGCCAAGAACGCGTAAGTGAGGACACCCATGGACACCGCCCAGTTCTTGGCGTCCATGCGCGGCCAGAGCGCTTCGACGGTGGCGGTTCCCACCGTCGAAGCGATCTACGCGACCGGACACTACCTGCTCGAGCAGGAACGCTTCGCCGACGCAGCGAAGGTGTTGCGCGTGATGCTCCACGCCGCGCCGAGCGACGAGCGCGGCTGGCTGGCGCTCGGCGAGTGCCACGAGCGCATCGACCAGCCGCGCATCGCGCTCGAGCTGTACGGCACCGGGTGCGCGATCGCCGCGCCCTCGGTGCGATGCCAGCTCGCGCGCGCGCGCGTGCTGCGCGCGCTCGACCGTGACGCCGAAGCCGACGTCGCCATGGAGGCCGCCGAGCTGGCGGCCGACCAGCGACAGGACGAGGACCTCGTGGCGCTCGTCGAGCGCGAGAAGGGAGTTCGACCATGATCTCCGCCGTGACCTCCAGGGCCCCGGTCGCCGCCACCTCCCCTGCCGGGGGCGCCGGCGCGAGCGCGCCTTCAAGCAGCACGTCGCTCTTGCCCACGCCCTCGCAGGCGCCGAGCGATCCGATCATGATGCTCTACTACTGCGAGTCCAAGCAGCAGCAGTTCGGCCTGAGCGAGAGCAAGACTCGGTTGCAGACGCTTCAGAAGGAGCAGCAGCAGGAGTTCAAGAAGGAGACGGACGCCATCCAGAAGCATGAGCAGGCGGCACACAAGAAGAGCTTCTGGGACAAGGTCGGGAGCATCTGCGGCGATGTGGCCAAGGCGGCGGCCGTCGTCGCGTCGGTTGCCGCAGCCGTGGCGACCTGCGGCGCCGCGACGCCGCTCGCTGCCGTTGCCATCGCGGGCGCGGTGCTGTCGACCGCCGGCTTCGCCGACAGCGAGCTTCACGTGCTGAACAAGCTCGGGGTCAGCGACAAGATCGCCGGCATCTTCGATACGGCGGCATCCATCGGCGGAGCGGTCTGCTCGCTCGGGGCCGCATCGATCGCGGGGACCAGCTCCGCGGTGCAGACAGCCAGCTCCGTCGTCGGGGGCGTGGGCTCGGTCGGCACCGGTGCGTCGACCATCGAAGCGGGGCGGTGCCAGTCCGAGGACGACCGGGCCGGGGCCGACCAAGTCGCCTCCGAGGCCAACCAGGACGCGCTGCGCCGCATGGTGCTGCGCCTGCTGGCCGAGACCAAGGACGACCAGGAGCAATCGAAAGAGACGCTCAGCACCATCAGCGACACCAAGGCGATTCAGAACCAGACGATGCTGGCCGCCGCGACGGCCACGGAGGGAGTGTCATGACCACGATTTCCGCAGTGAACCGCTCGGCCCCCACCGCCTCCGTTTCTGGAGCCGACGGCGCGAGCACCTCGAACCTCGACGCCAGTCCGGCCTCGCTGCTGCCCGAACCCATGGGCTTCAGCGGCAACACGGTCATCGAGCTTGCGATGCTGATGACCAAAGCCAACCAGCAGGACCGCAGCGATTCCCTCAAGCTCGAAGACGTCGCCGATGCGGCGGCGGAGAAGGACAACGAGCAGCGCGTGCAGCAGATGCAGGACAAGGCCCAGCAGGACAGCGCGTCCGCGCTCTGGACGGGCCTGGGCGAAATGGCCGGCGGAGCCGCCAGCATCGGCGGCGCTTGCACCAGTGGCGTCACGCAAGGCGTGCTCAACGGCCTCGGCGGCCAGAGTGGCGGAGCCGCCGGCATCGGCCTGGCTGTTTCCAGCGGCTACAAGGCCGCGGCCGATCACGACGACGCCGACGCGGCGAAGTTCCAGGCGCAGGCCGATGCCGACGTGCGCCAGTACAACCGCGCCTCGAACGAGGAGCAGGCCGCGACGCAGTCGATCCAGCAGGTGCAACAGTACCTGCAGGGGATCCTGCAGACCGAGGCGGCGACCAACTCGGCGGCGACCGGCTACCGCGGCTAAGCGAAAAGCACGCAACCGCGGACCGACAACGTCCGATAGGAGGTCAGAAGGAGACGATGACCCCATGAAACTCGGTCCCCTGGTCGCCATCACGGCCCTTCTCTGGCTCGCCGGCTGCTCGAGTACCTCGGTGGGTGCGCCGCTGGGATCCTCTTCGACCGGGGAAGCCGGCAGCGAGGGCGCGCTGAACTGCGGCGACTTCTACGGGTACACGAGCGAGCAGAGCCTGCCGGCATGCCAGGCGTGCCTCGAGCAGTCGTGCTGCAGCGAGACTCTCGCGTGCGCCTCGAATTCCGGCAACGAATGCGACGCGCTCGACCGCTGCGAGATCACGTGCCCGTCCAGCAATCAGGGCTGCCTGGACCAATGCGATCAGCGGTTCCCCAGCGGTGTTGAGCCGAACGACGCCTGGTTTCAGTGCGAGCTGAACTACTGCGAGCAGCCTTGCATCGAGCTCGGCGATGGCGGAGAGGACCAATGAGCATCGATCGCATCGGACCGAAGCCGCCCCACGCGCCTGGCCCCGGGTCCCCTGCGCGCGCGGGCGCCAGCGGGGCCGAGTTTCGCGTGAGCAGCCATGCGCCCTCCGCGCCTGCCGTGAGCGAGCCACTCGCGCGGCTGCGCGCCGGCCAGGTCGACCGCGCCGGCTACGTGGATCTCCACGTGACGAGCGCCACCGCGCACCTGCGCGGCTTGCCAGCGGAAGCTCGCGAGCGCGTCGAGCAGCAGCTGCGCGATCGCTGCACGAGCGACCCGCTGCTCTGCGACCTGATCGAGCGCGCGACCCGTTGACCGGGGGGTCCCCGCGGGGGTCCCCGGGGGTTCCCTCCGGGGGTCCCCTACCCCGCCGAGCCGGCGCGAGCGTTTTTTTTGCGCAACCCGCATCGAACGCCGGCCGACAGGGGGGCAGAGGACGGCGAGGAGAACCCTCGCCGGCGAAACGATGCGCACCTGGATGCTCGCCCTCACGTTCTGTGCCGCTCTCGGCTGCGTGGCCGGCTGCTCGAGCGCCGTGCCCCTGCCGCCCAAGGCTATCGAATTGAACCGCGACGGCGCCGCCGCGCTCGCCACAGGCCACCTGGAGGTCGCCTACGCTCGCGTGGCGCTCGCGCTCGAATACAACCCGCGCTTCACCGAGGCCTGGGTCAACCTCGGCATCATCGAGCAAGAGCGCGGCAACTTCGACCTGGCCAAGCGCGACTTCGTCAAGGCGCGCGATCTCAACCCGGACCTGCCCGCCCCCCACCACGCCCTGGGGCTTCTGGCCGAGCGCGAGGGACACCTCGCGCTGGCCGAGAAGCACTATCGGGCCGCGCTCAAGGTGGACCCGGGCTTCGCCCCCGCGCGCGACAACCTCGCGCGGCTGCTCTTCGCCCGCGGCGACTACGAAGAGGCCCGCGAGCACTTCCTTCGTTTGACGCAGGTCGCCCCCGAGGTGCTGGACGGCTGGACGGGCCTGTCCGAGACGCTGCTGCGCCTTGGTCGTTCCGACGACGCCGAATCGGTGCTCGTGCGCGCGCGCAAGTCGTTCGGGCAGACGCCGGCCGTGGAGCTGCTCGAAGCGCGGTTTCTGCTGCGCCGAGGAGCGTTCGGAGAGGCCGAGGCGCACCTCGAGCCGCTGACGGAGATACCCGATCGAAGCCTGGCCTGCTCGGCCTGGGCATGGCTGGCGATCGCCCGGCTCGGCCAGGGCAACGTCGACGGCGCCGTGGCCGCGGCCGAGCGCGCACGCGCGCTCGATCCGGACGACGGCGTCGCGCGCTACGCGCTGCGCGCCGCGAAAGAAGCACACCGCTGACCGAAACCACGCAACCCGTGCCCCCGGCCCGCCGATAGGGGTTTGAAACAGTCGGAGTAGGAACCATGGTTGCCCAAAGCCCCCTCCACGGATCCGGACGAGCGGATTTCCCGCATCCGGCTCTTGCCTCAGGTGATGACGCCAAGTCGCCTCAGGGGATAGGGGTGACAAACGCGGGCGGGGGGCAGCCAGCGGTCGATGAGCCGCCGCATCCGCTCCCAGAGGACCCGGCCGGTCTGGCTTCGTCGCGACAGCGTGCGATGCCAAAGGCGGCCGACCTGGAAGCGAAAGACATGCAGCGCGTGGCTGTTCATGGGTACGCCGTAGTACCGGACGTGCCCACCCACGACCGACCGCAGCCACTTCCCGACTTCAGGCACCGGGTCGTGCATGCGTCGCCGGAGCTCGGCTTTCACCTCGCCCAGCTTCGCCTGCAACCTCTTGCGGATGGTCTGCCGCAAGACCGTGAACATCCGGTTGCTCCTCTTCTTCGCGCAGATGTGCGTGAAGCCAAGGAAGTCGAATGTCTCCGGTTTCCCCTCGCCGCGCTTGCGCCGGTTGTCGGCCGCGAACGGTCCGAACTCCAGCAGGCGCGTCTTGTCGGGATGCAGCTCCAGGTTGAACTTTCGGAATCGCTCCTCCAGCTCCGCCCGGAACCGCTCGGCATCCGCCCGGTGTTGGAACCCCACCACCACGTCGTCGGCGAAGCGCACGATGATGACATCGCCGCGCGCGTGCTTCCGGCGCCAGTGGTGAGCCCAGAGGTCGAACGCGTAGTGCAGGTAGACGTTGGCCAACAGCGGCGATGCGCTGCCGCCCTGGGGCGTCCCCGTTTCACTCCACGTCCGCGTCCCGTCCTCCAGCACGCCGGCGTTCAGCCATTTCTGGATGAGCCGCACGACGCGCCGGTCCGCGATGCGGTGCTCGACGAACTTCACAAGCCACCCGTGGTCGATGGCATCGAAGAACCCACGGATGTCCAGGTCGAGCACCCAGTTCACCTTCTTCGTCAGGAGCCCGGCGTAGAGCGCGTCCAGCGCGTTGTGCTGGCTGCGCCCCGGCCGGAACCCGTAGGAGAAGCCGAGGAAGTCGGTCTCGTAGATGGCGTTCAGCACGTCGACCGTCGCGCGCTGGACGATCTTGTCCTCCAGCGCGGTCACACCGAGCGGCCTCTGCCGCCCGTCGGCCTTCGGGATGTACGCCCTGCGGACCGGCTTCGCCCGGTACGCGCCCCGCGCCAGCCGTCCGGAGAGGTCGAGGAGATTGCTCTCCAGGGCCTCGCCGTAGTGCCGCCACGTCTCGCCGTCCACGCCCGGGCTGGCGTCTCGCTTGAGCGCGAAGTACGCCGCCCGGAGCGCGTCCGGGTTGTAGACGTGGTGCAGGAGCGTAGTGAACCGCAACTTCCCGTCCCTTCTTGCTGCTTGACGTACCCGCTCCAGCGCATTTGGCGCGCCGTCCCGGTGCTGAGCCCGTGGCGCGTTTTGCTGTCGCAGGTTCCCCTTGGCCAGACCCCTTCCCTCCATCCCCTCCGCCGCCGGTCGCCCGGCCTTGTTCGGGGACTTCCCAGGTACAACGGGTCTGTCCGACTTCCCGTGCTCGTTCATCGCCGTCGTACGTCCCTGGACTTCACGGCGCGTCCCGAGGCGCCATCCGCCTCGGGCGAGCACGGGATCTCCCGGCTCCCGCGCGAGGTATTTCCGTACGTGCACGGGGTCTCTGACCGCGCGGGACCCTGGTGCACCTCGCGATATCGGTGCACCCGGTTTTGCCTTCCGCTTTCTCCTACAGCGTCGGCGTCCCGGAGGAAGGTTCTTTCGCGGCTAATGCCCGGCCCGCACGTACCCCTGTCAACGCTTCGACGCCGCCCTCGCGGGCGGCTCCGCATGACTCGGGGCCGTCGTGGGTCGCTACCCCTTCAACGTATGACTCTTTCATTCACAACACCTCGCCGGTTTAGCCGGCGCACAGGAGAAGAAGCCCATGGATGCTCGGATTTCCGGTGTGAACCCCAATGTCGTGATGGTCGAGAGCACGCCCCGGCCCACTCCCGCCCCCGCGCGCGTCAGCTTCGGCGACGTGCTCGCCGCGGGCGCCGCGAGCCTGGTCAACGGCGCCGAGGTGGCCATGAGCCGGCTGCCCGGCTCGCCCGTGACCGCCACCGCCGTGCGCGGCGGCGCCCCGGGCGGACCGATGTCCGTCATGAACGCCCCCGAGGGCCCCGGCGCGGGCGTCGGCATGGGCGGCGGAGGCCTCGTCATGGGAGCCGGCGTCGGCGCCGTCGGCGGGGTGGGCCCGGTCGGCAGCGGCATCGGCGTCAACGTCGGCGGCGTGAACGTCGGCGTCGGCACCGCCGGCGCCGATCCGACAGGCGGCATCGAGGGCGCGCTGCAGCAGTCGGCGCAGCTCAACCTCTACTACCTGCAGATCCAGCAGGTGGAGGACGCCCAGAACCGCGCCTTCACCGCCGAGAGCAACATCCTCAAGACCGAACACGACACGGCCAAGAACGCCATCGGCAACATCCACTCCTGAGCGCGGCCGAACCGCCGGAAAGGAACCCAGCCACCATGCGCGTTGGAGCCGTCGAGCCGCGCTTTCCCCCGCCCTCCTCCTCGCTGTCGTCCGCGACGCCGGCTGCCAAGCCGGCCGCGGGCGCCGAGGGCCCCTCGCCCTTCGCTCAGGTGCTCGGCAATCTCGGGCGCGAGATCGCCGGCGGCGAGTCCACGCTGCGCCACGCCGCGGGCGCAGGCGCCGCCGACCTCGGACCCGCCGAGCTGATTGCGCTGCAGGCCAGCGTCTATCGCTACAGCGAGGCCATCGATCTCGCCTCCAAGCTCGTCGACCACGCCACCAGCGGCGTCAAGACCGTGGTGCAGGGACAATGACCACCGTGCTCGCCCCCTCGCCGCCGGCGGCCACCAAGCCCGCCGCTCCCGCCGCGGCGCAAGGGCCAGCCGCGCCGCTCGCTCTGCGCGCGCCGGCGCTCGCGCCGCGCGTCGACTTTCGCTCGCTGCTGCGGCCGCAGACCTCCGGCGGCGAGCTGTCGCCCCGGGCCGCTCTGACCTCGCCCGCCCCGTCGCCGCGCGCCGGCGCGCTGCCGGCCGTGCACGCCCCGGCCCCGAACATGCCCCCGCGCAGTGCCGCCGCCGCCGTCGCCCAAGCCGCGCACCGCGATGGCGAGCGCGATCGCGGCGATCCGCTCGATCGGCTCGCGCGCCACCACGCCTCGCTCGGCCCCCCCGGCGCGCTCTTCTCCGTGCACGCCCCGCTGCTCCAGACGCCGCCGATGCAGCCAGCTGCGACGCCACCGGGCGAGGCACCGGTCGCGCGCGCGGCGGCCGCTTCGCTCGAGGACCTGCTGCCGGCGCTGGTGCGCCGCGTGGCCTGGTCGGGCGACGGCCATCGCGGCACCATGCGCCTGGAGCTTGGCGCCGGCGAGCTGGCCGGCGCCACGCTGCTCGTGCACGCGGAAGGGGGCCGCGTGCGCGTCGAGCTGGCCGTCCCACCAGGGGTCAGCGCCGGCCACTGGCAGGAGCGCATCCGCGAGCGCCTGCAGGCCCGCAACATCCCGACCGACTCGGTCGAGGTGACGTGAAGCGCGCCATCGCGCTGCGCTACGAGCTGGACGCCGACCGGGCACCGGTCGTCGTCTCGGCCGGCGACGGCGCGCTCGCCGATCAGATCGAGCGCGCCGCGCTCGACTACGGCGTGCCCGTCGTGCGCGACGTGCCGCTGGCCGAGGCCCTCGACGAGCTTGAGGTCGGCGACGAGATCCCCGAGGCGCTCTACGACGCGATGGCCGCCATCCTCAACGAGCTGGCGGCCGCCACCCCGGCCGCGCCGCGGGGCTGACGCCTTTTCCGCGTTTTCGCGCAACCGCGGCCACCGGGCGGCCGATGGGTGGGCAAAAGGAGACGATGACGATGCCTGCCCTGCCCTTGCGCGCCATGGTCAGCTCCACGCTGCTTCTGGCCGCGCTGGCGGCCAGCGCTCCGGCGCACGCGGCCGACGACGTGCCGACGTTCGCGGACCGCGCCGACCGCGACGTCGAGGACAACGACCGCACCCTCGCCGTCATGCTCAACCCGCTCGCCGTCGCCGCCGGCGTCTACGGCGGCGACGTCGACTTCGTGCTCGGCAAGCACTTCGCCGCCAGCGTCGAGGGCAACCTGTACGGGTTCGGAAGCTCGGCTTCCACGGCGTTCGGCGGCGGCCTGCTCTTCTACCCGGCCGCCGCGCTGCACGGCTTCTATGTCGAGCCGCGCGTCGCCTTCGCGCGACCCCTGAGCGAAGGCCTGATGCACTTCGACTGGAGCTCGGACGCCTTGGGCGTCGGCGCCACTGCCGGCTACCAGTGGACATGGGACTACGGCTTCAGCCTGCGCCTGGGCGGCGGCGCCATGTACTTCCTCGATGGAGGCAGCCCTTCGCCGGGCGCGGGCGCCGTCGCCACGCTCAGCGGGCCGCAGCTCGTCATGGACGGGTCCCTGGGGTGGGCGTTCTGAGTCCCGTCCGGCCCCCCGAGCGTGGGCTGAGGCTCCGCGCGCGATGCCCCCCGCCGCCCGCCCCCGCGAGGGCTCCAACACCCGCGCCCCGGCTGGCCCGTTCGGAGCAGACTCGCTTCGATGAAGGACTACGCGCGTCACGCTGAGCTGAGCGCACGGCGCGGACCAGGGTTGCAAGCGCGCCCAGGGATCCCGGCGAGGGCTATCGCGGCTACGCCATGAAGTAGCTGGTCACGACTTCTGCGATGCGGTCGCCGAGGGGCGTGCGCGGGTACCAGTCGCTAACGATGCGAGCCGTCTGCGCCAGTCGCTGATTATGTGGCGGCAGCTTGCCGCCGCGTACAGCCGCTGCCGCCTCGTCCAGCTCGCGCAGGATGACTTCGAGGCTGCGCGGACCTTCGATGCCCCCAACCCCGGCCAGTCGGGCACGGAGGGCTTCGTCAACCGCTTTGCGCACATCTTCCAGGTCCCTCAAGAGCTGCTCGTTCATGGCTCCCTCAACACGGATGGATCGGGCACAAAAATCTGCGACGCCCCGCCAGGCTGCCCGTTCAGCGGAGCGCATGTCCCACGAAGCACCGCGGTTCCGCGCGGAATGATCCACATCTTCATCTGACTGGCGTCGTTGGCCTCTGGATTCAACGCGAGCTGCGCTGACGGATTCGCGACGGGCCGTTCCGTCAGCCAAAAACTCCGGGGCCGCGCTTCAGCACCGTAGTAGCGCAGGGCGGGCGTATCGGTCGCAAGCACTTCGACGCGCGCGCCGGGGGCGAAGCCCATAGCCGTCGCGACCCAGTGCTGCGGAGGCACGTTGCTGTCCTGCAGAAATCTCGTAATCGCTTCAACTTCCGCAGGCGTGCGCCCCGCGGCTAACTGCGCGATCTTGAAGTGATCAACGAAACCGTTCGTAGCCGCTGGAGCCGGCCCACCGGCGGCGGGCGCCACTCGCGTCGGTTCCGTCGTGTCGAAGTCAGGCATCTTCCGCCCAGCTCCCGCAAAGCTGGCCGCGACCCCGCCGACCGCCTGCGCCAGATCGGTCCACGCCGCGGTGGTGTCCACGCGGTCGCCGTGCGCGATCGAGTACGCCGCCGCAGCGGCGGCCAGGGGGTTCTGGGTCTCGGCGTCGATGACGTGCAGCCACTTGGCCCGCTCGGCCAGCTCGCGGCTCTGACGGTCGACCCCCGCTGCCGCCTGCCCGCTCGCCACGTCCTCGAACCGAAGCGGATCGACCCCGGTCCACGCGCAGACTTCTTGGTGCTTCTCCTCGATGGCGACCGCCTGGCCGAGCGACAGGCATCGGCCGCTCTCGCCCGTGCACGAGGTGAGCTGCTCGGGCGAGTACGCCTCGTGCGGCAGCTGGCTTGCCGGGACGAGCATCGGTTTTGCGTCCTTGCACGCGTCGTAGGCTTCGAGCGCCTGCAGCCTTTGCTCAAGCTGCGTCCGCCGAGGGTCATCCGCCGCGATCGCGTTGAGCTGCAAACGCGTGGCGACCAGATTGTGCCGGAGAAGCTCGGGGGAATAGTGGCTCGGATCCAGGGCCGGTGCGGGCGTGGACCTCACCGCCTGCTTCGCGGGCGCGCCCGTCTTCGCCAGCGGGTCGAACCCGAGCACGAGTTCCTGATCCTTCGCGGGCTTAGCGATGGCAAGCGGAGGCTCGAACAGTGGCACCTTGTCGAACAGAACCGCCACGTCCTGCTGCTGGGCGCGCCTCTTCTGCACCAAGCCGGGCGCGTCGCTCGAATCATCGCGGAGCGGCACAATCGGCAGTCGCCCGGACGCGTCGATGGTCAGTCGGTTGTCGCCCATTGCCGGTCCTCTGCCCCCCTATCGGCTGCCCGCCGCACCGGTTGCGTGGAAACGACTACGGCACCTGCAGCACCGCTTGCGCGATGCCCGCCAGGCCTATGGCGCCCGGGTTGCCGGCCGCCCCGGGGTCACCGTCGCCGTTGTCGCCGCCGCCGCCGGCCGCCCCGCCCGCGCCCGGCTGCCCGGCGCTGCCCTGCGAGCA
>JGI20133J14441_1001552_pt1 | contig 18139 bp, 14 predicted proteins | sample RS3BMetagenome_FD_14441 | JGI IMG/M metagenome (IMG submission 14441)
GCGCAGTACGCTTCGTACACCGTGGTCGCCGACGCGCAGGGACGCATCCGCTATCGAGGCGGCATCGACAGCGACGCCATCCACCTGACCGACGACGCGACACCTTACCTCGCCGACGCGCTCGACGATCTGCTGGCCGGCCGCGACCCGCGCAGGCCGGAGGCCAAGGCGCTCGGGTGCGCGCTGCAGAAGTGGTGATGGCCGCGCGCGCCGCTCGACTGGTCGCCTTCCTCGCGCTGGCAGGAGCCGCCGCGCTCGGCTTGCTGTCGGCTTGCTCGAACGACCCGGGCGCCGCCGGCGCGGACGCGGCCGCCGCCTGCCCGAACGTGCCGACCGACTGCCCGGCGACGCCACCCAGCTGGACGCACGACGTGCAGCCGATCATCGCGATGTATTGCCTCTCGTGCCACGGCGACGGCGGCATCGAGCAGTCGGTGTTCAACTACTCGACGTACCAGGGCGTCTACCGGAACCGCGCGGCGATGCTCACCCAGGTCTACCAGTGCCTGATGCCGCTGGCCGACGCCTCGCCTCCCCCGCCGCGCCCCTCGGCGGCCGAGCGCGAGACGATCGTCGCGTGGATCGCCTGCGGCGCGCCGGACAACTGAGCACGTCGCGCCGAGCGCGCGTCTACCCGGCGATGCAGAACGAGAAGACGGCGCTGTCCTCCTGCGAGCCGGACTTCGCCACGATCGTGATCTGCCAGAGGCCGGCCATGTAGAGGTAGAGCGGCGAGAGGGTGAAGCTCCCGTCGGCGTCGGGCGTCGCCATCGGGACAGCCGAGGTGCCGTGCCCGTGATCGGGCATGAACGGCGTGACCGAGACGATGCTCGGGCCGGGCAGCGGGTTGCCCTTCGCGTCGAGCACCTTCAAGACCCAGCTGTTGTCGTTGAGCGCGGGGGGCGCCGGCTTCGCGCTCACCAGCACGAACTTGAACAGCCCCGACTTGCCGGTCTTCGTGAGGTTGGGCGCGTACGTGTCGTCGCGCGGATCGTTCTGGCAGCCGATCAGGGCGCCGTCGTCGCCGCTGGCCTGATCGCTGCCGGCGTCCGCGGGGTCCGAGTTGGAGGGGCTGCACGCGAAGGCACCGGCGCAGAGCAGCGCGATCGACACGACTCCGGCGAACCGCATGGTGCGTACTTTGGCACGATTCGAGATCGCGCGCATGGCACCCGTCCAACGGCTGCGCTCTTGCCCCTCGCCGCGTTACAATGCGCCCCACCGTGGACGTCTCCGCCGCGCCGGTCCGAGTGGGAGAGCTCGTGGCCTCCAAGTACCGGATCGAGCGCATCCTGGGGCAGGGCGGCATGGGGCTCGTCGTGGCGGCGCGCCACGAACAGATCGGCATCCCGGTCGCCATCAAGGTGATGCTGCCCGTCGCGCTGGCGGACCCGTCGGCGCGAGAGCGTTTCCTGCGCGAGGCCCGCGCAGCCGGACGCCTCCGCAGCGAGCACGTGGCACGCGTGATGGACTTCGGGTCGCTCGACGACGGGGCGCCTTTCATCGTGATGGAGTTCCTCGAGGGGTCCGACCTGGCCGACGTGCTCGATCGCGCCGGAGGGCGCCTGCCCGTTCACGAAGCGGCCGAGTACGTGCTCCAGACCTGCAAGGCCATCGAGGAGGCGCACGCGCTGGGGATCGTCCATCGCGACCTGAAGCCTCACAACCTGTTTCTGACGCGACGGCCGGACGGTACGCCGCTCGTCAAAGTGCTCGACTTCGGCATCTCCAAGGTCGTGGAGGGCGAACAGTCGCTGAGCATGACGTCGTCCTCGGCGATGATGGGCTCACCTCTCTACATGGCGCCCGAGCAGATCCGGAGCGCGAAGATGGTGGACGCGAGGGCGGACATCTACTCGCTGGGCGTCGTGCTCTACGAGCTGACGACCGGCGCGCTGCCGATCCAGGCCCAGTCGCTGTCCGAGCTGTTCGAGCACATCATCACCAAGGCGATCGAGCCGCCGAGCGCGCGTCTTCCGGGGCTCGATCCCGCGCTCGACGCGATCATCATGCGCTGCCTCGCGCGCGACCCCCGGGAGCGGTTCGCGTCGGCCGGCGAGCTGTCCGCGGCGCTGCGGCCGTTCACGGATGCGCGGCGTTCGCTGCCCGGCTTGAGCGCCGCGGCGGACCCCTCGCTCGGCAACGGAACGGTCGCGGTGGCACCGCAGGGACCGACGACGACCCTCGGGGCCGCGGCGGCCACCTCCGAGCGCGAACCGCACCCGGCGTCGGGNACCGGGCGCCGCGTCCGTTCGCCCGCCGTTTGGGGCGCGGCTGCGGTCGTGGCGACGGTCGCCGTTGCAGCCGTGGTCGGGGTGAGGCTGACGCGCAGCACGCCTCCTGCCAGCTCCGCTTCGCCCGCCGCCGAGAGCGCCACCTCAATCTCGACCCCGACCCCGACCTCGACCTCGACCTCGACCTCGACCTCGACCTCGACCTCGACCCCATCGGCCACCGCCGCGTCGAAGCATCACGCGCCATCGCCACGTCCTTCCGCCTCCTCGAGCGCGGTTCCGCGCTCGTCCCCGGCGACCAAGGCGAACGCCGACCCGTTCAGCACGCCGGAGTGATCGCGCATGCGTCGAATGCTCTTCTCCTCCTCGCTCGCGTTGGCGCTCCTCGCCACCTGCCCGGCCGCCCGCGCCCAGAGCGCGGCCGATCAGGCCGAAGCCCGCGCGCTCTTCGACGACGGCGTCCGGCTCTATGCGGACGGCCACTACGCGGCTGCCTGCGCGAAGCTCGAGGCGAGCCTTCGCCTGTACGCGGGCATCGGCACGCGCGGAAAGCTGGCCGAGTGTTACGAGAAGGTGGGCCGCACCGCCAGCGCGTGGGCGATGTACCAGGAGGTCGCGGTGCTGGCAGGAAGGGCGGGCAACGCCACGCGAGCACAGTTCGCCCAGCAACGCGCCGCAGCGCTCCAGCCCCAGCTCTCGCACCTGACGATCGCCTTGCCACCGGCGAGCGACGTGCCCGGTCTGGTCGTCGAGCGCGATGGGCAGGCCGTGGACCATGGCGCGATGGGCTCGCCCGTCCCCGTCGATCCGGGGCGGCTCGACTTTCGCATCAGCGCCCCCGGACGCGTCGCGCAGACCGCGCAGATTGATGTCGCGCCCGGCGCCGCGGTGACCTTCACGGTGCCGACGCTCGCGCAGGCGCCCGCTCCGGCGACCACGTCACCGCCGATGTCGGGTGCGGCGAACGGCGGAACGGCGGCGGCCGTCGCGCCCTCGGCGCCGTCGACCGAGAGCCCGAGCAGTGCGCAGGCGTGGCGTCGCCCCACCGCTCTGGCGCTCGCCGGCACCGGCGTGGTCGCCATCGGCGTGGGTGCGGTGCTCGCGCTGACGGCCAAGTCGTCGTACCAGAGCGCGTTCGACCGCGGCGACTGCACGGCCGGCTCCCTCGCGTGCGACGCGTCCGGCAAGCAGCAGACCGATGCGGCGCGATCGCGCGCCGACATCGGCGGCGCCTTCATCGGCGCGGGGGCAGCGCTGGCCGCGGGCGGAGCGCTGCTCTACTTCACCGCGCCGCGGGCGACGGCGCCGGCGCCGGCGGTGAGCGTCAGCCCGCAGGTCGGTCCTGGCGTGGCCACCGTGTCGGTCGCGGGCCGCTTCTGAACGGCGTACGATGGGCCTGGTCCGAATGACGCGCGCGCGTGCCCTCGCCGTTCCCGCGGCCTTCGCGGCCTGCGCAGTCACGATCGGTTGTGCGGGCATCCTCGGCCTCGACGAGACGACGCTGCGCCCGGACGACGCCTCGACCTCCGACGACGGCGGCGCCGGCGACGTCGGCGCGGGCGACGCCGGCCCGGGAGACGACACCACCACGGACGCGCCGTCCGGCAGCGATGCCCCGTCCGACGCCGGCGGGCAGGACGCCACACCCGTCTTCAGCGTGCAGCCGCCGGTGCTCGGAGTTCACGCGGACGCGAGCGCCGACTTCACGGTGTCGGTCGCGCGCAACGGTCTGGCGGGCGACATCGCCGTCCAGCTCACGCAGCTGCCGCCGGGCGTCAGCAGCCCGGCGGCGAACATCGCGGCCGACGCCGGCTCGGTGCAGATGACGCTGCAGGCCTCGGCGACGGCTTCGCCATCGGGAGCGACGCCGACGTCGGCGACGCTGCTGGCCGACGGGGTCGCGCATGGCCAGGTGCCGGTCGTGGTGTACGGCGCCTCGGGCACCGTCGACCCGAGCTTTCAGGGCGGGTACGCCGTCGACAGCCAGGACCCGTCCGGCTCGGTGTTCGACGCGGTCGCCATCGATTCGTCGGGGGGCATCATCGCGGGAGGCCTGCGCGGCGGATCGAGCGGCGGCTGGATCCTCCGCCGCTTCGCCGCGGACGGCACCCCCGACGCGACCTTCGACAAGAACGCAGACGCTGCGTTCCTGTCGCTGTCGACCGGGCAGCTGTCGGCCATCGCGATCGACCCGGCGAACGGCCGGATCGTCTGCACCGGAGCGGTGGTGCCCGGAACGAATGCGCCGCCGCAGATGGCGGCTGTCGTGCTCGAGCCGACCGGGAATCTCACCGGGGGCTTCAACGGCGGCACCCCCTTCGTCGTCACGCCCGTGATGACATCGGCCTCCACCGGACGCGGCGTGACGGTCGATTCGAAGTCTCGCTTCGCGATCGTCGGGGAGTACGGCCAGCAGGGCGAGGCGTACCTCACGCCGCCGATCGCCGAGAGCGGCAACGTGCCGTCGAGCATCGCCGCGTACGTGGGACCGGAGAGCCCGACCGCGTTCGCCGCCTCCGCGCTCGACCCGAGCGGGCGGATCGTGGCCGCCGGGTCCGACACGCACGCGCAGCCGGTCTTCCTCGTCGCGCGCTTCGCCGGCGGGGCGCTCGACCCGAGCTTCGGCGATGGGGGCATCACGAGCGCGTCCGCGTTCTGCCAGGCCGCCGCCGTGACGGCGCGCCCGCTCTCGGGGAAGGTTTTCGCGTCCGGCTACGACATGAACACGGATGACGGATGCTTCGCGCAGTGGACGGCGAGCGGCCAGCTCGAATACGCGAAGAACGGAACGGCCGGCGGTGGCGGACGATTCGACTACGCGGGCGTGGCGCCGATGGGCGACGCGCAGGACCGCGTCTACATGGTCGGCTGGGGCGGCGACGTCAACTCGCGTCCGGCCGAGATCGACCGCGTCATGCCGGACGGCAGCTACGACCCGTCCTTCGGGGGCACCGGTCAGGTGAAGCTGCAGGACCAGGCGTCGCCGCCCGCGTACTGGTACACGCTGAACGCAGTCGCCGTGCAGCCGGACGGGCGCATCGTCGTCGCGGGCGCGAGATCGACGCCCTCCAGCTCGCAGGCCATCCTGGGCCGCTTCTGGCCGTGAGCGTGTAACTTCCCAGCCCGAGCGGCGCGGACGCGGGGGAGACACCCGCGCCGGACTCACCGGCCTCCTCCGGCGAGCTATCCTCGTCGCGCCGCCGATGCCGCTGCCGTCGTCGTTCCACCCCGCGGTTCGCCGCTGGTTCGAGCAGAGCTTCGCGGGCCCCACGACGGCTCAGGAGCGGGGGTGGGCCTCCATCCTCGCCGGGCAGGACACGCTCATCGCCGCCCCGACCGGCTCGGGCAAGACGCTGGCGGCGTTCCTGGCCAGCCTCGATTCGCTGGTGCAGCGCGCCGAGCGCGGCGAGCTCGAGCCCACGGTGGACGTCGTCTACGTCTCGCCGCTCAAGGCGCTGAGCAGCGACGTGCACCGCAACCTCGAGGTGCCCCTGGCCGGCATCCGCGACGCCGCGGTCGCGCTCGGGCTGCCGACCCCCGACGTCCGTACGGCGCTGCGCACCGGCGACACCACGGCCGCGGCGCGGGCCGCCATCGTCCGCGACCCGCCGCACGTGCTCGTCACGACGCCCGAGTCGCTCTACCTGATGCTCACCGCAGAGCGCACGCGCGCGCTGCTCCGGCGCGTGCGCACGGTCGTGGTCGACGAGGTGCACGCACTGATGCGCGACAAGCGCGGCAGCCACCTGGCCCTGTCGCTCGCCCGGCTCGACGCGCTCGCCGAGCGACGCCCGCAGCGAATCGGCCTGTCGGCGACGGTGCACCCGATCGACGAGGCCGCGCGGTTCCTCACCGGCTTCTCGTGCGACGGCCCGCGATCGACGCTGCGCGCGCGCCCGTGCACGGTCGTCGACGTCGGCCACCGGCGCGATCTGGACATCGCCATCGAGCTGCCCGCGACCGATCTGCAGGCGGTCGCCAGCAACGAGCAGTGGTCCGAGATCTACGACCGCGTCGCCGCGCTCGTGCAGGCGCACACGACGACGCTGGTCTTCGTCAACACGCGGCGGATGGCCGAGCGCGTGGCCCACCACCTGGGCGAGCGCCTCGGCGAGGACCGCGTCGCCGCGCACCACGGCAGCCTCTCGAAGGAGCGGCGGCTGCGCACCGAGCAGCGCCTCAAGGCGGGCGAGATGCGCGCGCTCGTGGCGACTGCCTCGCTCGAGCTCGGGATCGACGTCGGCTCGGTCGACCTCGTCTGCCAGATCGGCTCTCCGCGCGCGGTGACGACGTTCCTGCAGCGCATCGGCCGGTCGGGGCACGCGCTCGGGCGCACGTCGCGCGGGCGCCTGTTCGCGACCTCGCGCGACGAGCTGCTCGAGTGCGCGGCGCTCGTGCGCGCGGTGGCCGCAGGGCGGCTCGATCGGGTGGAGCCGCCGCGCGCGCCGCTCGACGTGCTCGCGCAGCAGATCGTGGCCGAGTGCGCCGCGCGCGATTGGACCGAGGACGCGCTCTACGCCCTGATGCGCCAGGCCGCTCCCTTCGCGACCCTCGATCGGGCGGACTTCGACGCCGTCGTGGCGGGCGTCTCGGAGGGGGCCGCGCCCCGGCTGGGTCGCGGCGGGGCGCTGCTCCACCGCGACCGCGTCAACGGCGTGCTCAAGGGCCGGCGCGCCGCGCGTCTCGTCGCGCTCACCAACGGCGGCGCGATCCCCGACCTGGCGAGCTACCGGGTGGTGCTCGATCCGGACGAGACGGTGGTCGGCACGGTCGACGAGGACTGGGCCATCGAGAGCATGGCCGGCGACGTCTTCGTGCTCGGATCGCACTCGTGGCGCATCCGTCGCGTCGAGTCGCGCAGCGGCGTGCTCCGCGTCGAGGACGCGCACGGGCAGCCGCCCACGGTGCCCTTCTGGCTCGGCGAGGCGCCGTCGCGCACCTGGGAGCTGTCGGCCGAGGTGAGCCGGTTGCGCGCCGACGTCGCCGCGCGGCTCGACGAGGGGCAGGACGACGTGGCCGAGTGGCTCGCCGCCGAGTGCGTCCTCGGCCCCCTCGGCGCGTCGCAGCTGGCCGACTACGTCGCCGCGCAGCGCGACGCGCTCGGCGTCGTGCCGACGATGGACGACGTCGTCTTCGAGCGGTTCTTCGACGAGTCGGGCGGGATGCAGCTGGTCGTCCACGCCCCCTTCGGCGGGCGCGTCAACCGCGCGTTCGGCCTGGCGATGCGCAAGCGCTTCTGCGTGTCGTTCGATTTCGAGCTGCAGGCGGCGGCGACCGACGACGCGATCGTCCTGTCGATGGGCACCGCCCACAGCTTTCCGCTGCCGGACGCGTTCCACTTCGTGCGCTCGGCGCAGCTCGACGAGACGCTGCAGCAGGCGGTGCTGCAGGCGCCGATGTTCGGCACGCGCTGGCGCTGGAACGCCTCGCGCGCGCTGGCCGTGCTGCGCCACGAGCGCGGCAGGAAGGTGCCGCCGTTCCTGCAGCGCGTGCGCGCCGACGACCTGCTCGCCGCCGTCTTCCCGGCGCAGGTCGCCTGCCAGGACAACGCCCCGGGAGGGCCGATCGAGGTGCCCGATCACCCCCTGGTGCGGCAGACGGTGCGCGACTGCCTGGTCGAGGCGATGGACGCCGAGCGGCTGCGCCTCGTGCTCGAGCGCATCGAGCGCGGCGAGATCCGGCTGCACGCGCGCGACACGACCGAGCCGTCGCCGTTCGCGCACGAGGTCCTCAACGCCAAGCCGTACGCGTACCTGGACGACGCGCCGCTCGAGGAGCGGCGCACGCGCGCGCTGTCCTTGCGGCGCACGCTCCCCGAGCACCAGCGAGATCTCGGCGTGCTCGATGCGGACGCGATCGCCCGCGTCGTCGCCGAGGCGCGGCCGGAGCCGCGCGACGCCGACGAGCTGCACGACGTGCTGCTGGGGCTCGTGGCCACGCCGGTCGACGAGAGGTGGCGGGACTGGCTGCGCGATCTCGCGCGCGCAGGTCGCGCGGCCACGTTCGGGTCGCTGGCGTTCGCCATCGAGAGCTCCCGCGCGGTCGACGTCCTGTACGTCGGCGCGCCGCGGCGCACGCTGCCGCCGCACCTCGACGGCCCGCCGCCGACGCGCGACGAGGCGATGATCGCGCTGGTGCGCGGCCACGCCGAGGTCTCCGGTCCGTTCGCCGCCGCGGCGCTCGCGGCGCGCCTGGGGCTCGAGACGTGGGAGATCGAGGCCGCGGTCGCCGCGCTCGAGAGCGAAGGGATGGTGCTGCGCGGCCGCTTCACGCCCGGCGCCACCGAGGAAGAGGTCTGCGATCGGCGGCTGCTCGCGCGCATCCACCGCTACACGCTCGATCGGCTGCGCAGCGAGATCGAGCCGGTGAGCGCGCAGGACTTCCTGCGCTACCTGTTCGAGCGTCACCGGCTGACGCAGCGCACGCGCGCCGGCGGGCGAGGGGCGCTGCGCGACGCGATCGCGATGCTCCAGGGCTTCGAGGTGGCGGCGGCCGCGTGGGAGAGCGACGTCCTGGCGCCGCGCGTGGCGGGCTACCGGCCCGAGTGGCTCGACGAGCTTTGCCTCGCGGGCGAGGTCGTCTGGGGCCGCCTGACGCCCCGGCGCTCGACGACGACGGCCCTGGGCTCGACCTCGCGCGCGACGCCGATCACGATGTCGCTGCGGCGCGACTGGCCGTGGCTCATCCAGGCCGTCCGCGGCACCGAGGAGCCGGAGGCGCCCACCGCCGACGCGGCCACGGTCACGCTCGAAGCGCTCGGGCGCCGCGGTGCGCTGTTCCTCGAGGATCTCGCGTCGGCGACGCGGCTCGGCAAGGAAGAGATCTCCGACGCGCTCTGGGATCTGGTCGGCCGCGGGCTGGTGACGAGCGACGGCGTGCAGCCGCTGCGCGATCTGCTGGCCTCGGGGCGCGCGGCCAGGAAGCGGCGCGCGACGCAAGGGCGGTGGGCGCTGGTGCAGCACGCGATCGACGCGATGCCGGCCGACGATCTGGCCGACCGGGCCGCCGCGCAGCTGCTCGCCCGCTACGGCGTCGTCTTCCGCGAGCTCGCCACGCGCGAGAGCATCGCGGTGCCCTGGCGCGACGTGCTGCGGGCGCTGCGGCGACGGGAGGCGCGCGGCCTCGTGCGTGGGGGACGGTTCGTCGCCGGGTTCCTCGGCGAGCAGTACGCGCTGCCCGAGGCGGTCGAGGCGCTGCGCCGCATCCGTCGCGAGGAGCGCACGGGCGAGCTGGTCCAGGTGCGGGCCGCGGACCCGCTCAACCTCGTGGGCATCCTCACTCCCGGCGCCCGCGTCCCCGCCCAGCACGCCCCGTGGCTCGTCTTCCGGGACGGCGCGCTCGAGCCTCCGTCGGGCAGCATGCGAATTGCGCTCCCTATCGACGTTTCCACGCCATATTCATCCGCGTGACGGCGGCGGTCCTCGAAGGCGCGGTGGCGTCCGATCCGGTGTCCCGGCTCGGCCTCGGCATCGCCATCATCCTGGTCGCCGCGAAGCTCGGGGGTGAGGTGGCCATCCGCCTCAAGCAGTCGTCGGTGCTCGGCGAGCTGCTCGCGGGCATCCTGCTCGGCACCCTCCCTCTGCGGTTCTTCACCGAGATGCGCGTGGACCCGTACGTCGACATGCTGGCCCGGCTCGGCGTGCTCGTTCTTCTCTTTCAAGTTGGCCTGGAGTCGACGGTGCGCGAGGTCGTGCAGGTCGGCGGGCCGTCCGCAGCGGTCGCCGTGCTCGGCACCGTCGGGACGCTGGTGGCGGCCGGCGCGGCCGCTGTATTGGCCTTGCCCCACGCGAGTCTGCTGGTGCAGGCGTTCGTCGCCGCGTCGATGACGGCCACGAGCATCGGCATCAGCGCGCGCGTGCTGAGAGACTCGGGCGCGNCGCGCCGTCGCGAGGCGCACGCGATCCTGGGTGCTTCGGTGATCGACGACGTCATCGGGCTCGTGGTGCTGGCCATCCTCACGGGAATCGTCGCCCACCGCGCGACCGGCGCGGCCCTGACGCCCTGGTGCGTCGTCTGGCTCGTCGTCAAGACGCTCGGTTTCCTGGCGCTCGCCATCGTGCTCGGGATGCGGCTCTCGGGGCCGCTGTTCCGCCTCACCGCCCGGCTGCGCGGGAGCGGCGCGCTCCTGGCCACCGGGCTGTCGTTCTGCTTCGTGCTGGCGTGGGCGTCGAACGCGATCGGCCTTTCGCCGATCGTCGGCGCGTTCACGGCGGGGCTGATCCTCGAGGAGTCGCACTCGGCCACCTTCGTCGAACGTGGCGAGCCATCGCTTGCCGAGCGCATGGAGCCCATCTCCGCCTGGCTCGTTCCGATGTTCTTCGTGCTGATGGGCATGCGAGCGGACCTGCGCGCGCTGCTACACCCGCAGACGCTGCTTCTCGCCGCGGTTCTGACGGCCGGCGCGCTCGTCGGGAAGCTCGCGTGCGCGCTGGGGGCGCCGCGCGGAACGGACCGCCTCGCCGTGGCATTCGGCATGTTGCCCCGTGGCGAGGTGAGCCTCGTGTTCGCCAACCTCGGGCTCTCGATGGCCATCCTCGACGGCGGGCAGTACTCCGCGCTCGTGACCGCCGTGGTGCTGACGACACTGGTCACGCCCGCCGCGCTGAGAAGCAGGCTCGCGAGAACGAGCCAGGCCGGACGGCCGGTGCCCGACGGCTGACTCGCGGGCGCGACGGGCGCGCAGTCTGCAGTGCCGAGCCCCGAGGGTTCAGGCCGATGAAACGCGGATTCGTGCTGCCGTTTGCCGTGCTCGCGTGCCTGGCGACGAGCCTGCAGCATCTGGGCTGCTCGCCCGATCCCAACGGCCCCGAGCCGGACACCGACGGAGACGGCCTCGTCGACCGCGAGGAGCTGAACGTGACGCACACGTCGCCGGTCCTGCCCGACACGGACGGCGACGGCCTCTCGGACTACGACGAGGTCGTCAACCTCTCGTTCGATCCGAACGACAACCCGGAGCAGTTCAATCCCCTGGTCGCGGACCTGCCGCAGCTCGCCCTGGACGTCGTGGGTCCGCCGGTCGTGACCGTCCAGGCGACCGACAGCGACGGGATCACGTACACCTTCCAGTACTCGGTGTCCCCGAGCTGGACCTACGGAACGAGCTACAGCGAGTCGCCCACGTACGGCCAGTCGAACACGTATTCCTTCTCGCAGACCAACACGAACGAGCAATCGATCACCGAGCCGTTCGGAGGCTCCAGCGGAAGCTCGGGCGGCGGCGACGACGGGGGCGGCGGCGGCGGAGCCGAAGGCGGCGCGGGGGGGGCCGGCGGCGACGGCGGAGCGGGCGGAGCCGGCGGCGGCGCTGGTGGGGGCGAGGAGGTCGACGCAGGAGCGGATGCGGCGCCCGATGCAGCGCCCGATGCCAGTCCGGACGCCGCTTTCGATGCCGCTCCCGACGCGGCGCTCGATGCGACGACGGATGGCGCCAGCGGAGAAGGCGGCGGAGGTGGCGGCGGCGGAGGCGGCGGCGGAGGCGGCGGCGCCGGGGGCGCAGGGGGAAGCGCTTCGAGCGGAGGCGGCGGCAGCGGCGGAGGCGGCGGGACCATCACGCTCACGTCGTCGGTCGCCACCACGGTGAACCCGTCGACGACGTTCAGCACCTCGATCACCTACACGTACACGGCGATGCAGCAGAACTCGCTCACGCTGACGCAATCGCAGAGCGCATCGCCGTCGCGCACGCTCACCTTCCTCGGCGGGTTCATCAAGCTGCCCGTGATGCTCCGCAACGCGAGCGACGTCGCCTTCCGGGTCACGAACCTCATCCTCGGCGTGACGCTGGTGGACGCCGCGGGCAACCAGCTCGCCGTCGACGACCTGGTGCCCGACGAGGGCCTCATCACCACGTTCCAGCCGTTCTCGCTGGCGCCGTACGAGACGACCGGGCCGTTGATCCTCTCGTCCACGCTGCTCACGCTGCAGCAGACGGAAGCGGTCCTGCTCTCCCGCGGAATGAACATCCGAATCGCCGCCTACGAGCTGAGCGACGCGACGGGAAAGCCCTTCGCGTTCGACGTCACCGGCGTCGCCACGAAGACGGCGCTCTTCGTCATCGACTACGGCCGGCCGCGGCTCGCCGAGATCTACCAGGTCGCGACGAACCTCGATCCGGCCCACCCCGGCATCACGGCGGGGCAGGCGCTCACGGACATCCTGCGCATCCCGTACGCCGCCGACCCGCAGGTGGGGCTCACGTCCGTCCGCGACGTCGCGACGAGCTCGAGCGGCAGCGACGGGTGGACGGTCGACCTGCGACACGGCGATGGGCCCGACAAGACGGACACCGTCTACGGACAGCCGGGCGATCCGTACGACTTCGACGACATCGAGGTGCGCGCCGGTGACGTGGTGCACCTCGCGTTCGTTCCGTCGAACGATCCCCCGCGCGCAGACGCGGGCGCGGACCGTCCTCCCCTCGCCACGGGCGCGGCCTTCTCCGGGGACGGTGGTCTGCCGTTCGTCATGCCGGCGTACGACGCCGGCGTGCCGGGGCAGGTGCCGACCATCGACGGCCTGCCGGGCGGGATGCAACCGTTCACCGGTTGGCCGAATCAAGCGCCCACGGGCAATGCTCTGCCGGGACCGCTGCCGTCGGCGAACGGTCTACCCGTGTCGGGACATGCGGATGGAGGGCCGCCCGCGGCAGCGCCATGACCGGCCTGCGCTCACGACGCGGGTCCTCACCGGAGGTCCGCGTCCTTGCGCTGCTCTTGGCGATCGGCGCATCGACGCGGACCCGTCCGGCGTTCGCGGAAGACACGGGCGCCCACGACAAGGGAAACGTCACCTACGAGCTCCGCCAGCAGGTGACGGGCGTGCTGATGCCCGTCCACGACTACGGGGTGACCGGCTCGTGCGCGCTGGGCACCGGTGTCGCTCCCGCGTCCGACTTCGCGCAGGGCGGCAGCGCACGTGGATGGGGCCTGGGCGCGGGCATCGGCGGTCGCATCGGCTACCAGCGCCCGGTGGTGCCTCCACGCGGAAGCGGTCCGACGTGGTGGGGCTTTCGCGCGGGCGGCGGCCTCGATCTCGACTTCCTCTACGGCCGGGTCCCGACGGGGATCCCGGACATGTCCGGCCAGCTCTGCGCCGACATTCAGCGCCAGAGCGCCGCCGTGAAGTACCAGGGCTCCTCGGTCCTGTTCATGCAGGTCCCCGCGTTCTTCGGCGCGGAGCTGGGGATCGGCGCCGACGGCGACCAGGGCAGCTGGCACGGCGTCGTGCTCGGCGCGGCGTGGGCTCCGGCGCTCACGTTCATTCAGCCGTGGGTCACGCGCGGAAACTTCGACGCCAGCTATCTCGGCACGGAGCTGACGCTCGACTTCGTGACCTTGCGCCGCGGCGCGCAGATGCAGGATCCGGGCAAGCGCATCTCGCTCTTCGTTCTCCTTCCTCCGCAGGAGCGCGGGCCCGCGGTCGTGACCGTGAGCTTCGGCGCCGTCTGGTACTAGCGCGCGCGCCGCGAGAGCGAGACCGCGATCCTTATGCCGTCTTTATGACGCGGTTCCTACGCTGGACGACGAAGCAGCGGGCGTCGCCATGTCCGAACCGTCGCACCCCTACCGCGCCTCCGCAGAGTCGGCGACGCCGCCGGAGCGCCAGCCGGTGGACGTCCTCGCCACGGGTGGCCGCATCGCGCCGTGGCTGCTGCTCGGATGGGCGATCGTCCGGCTCGCGATCTGCACGGTCCATGGGCTCGACTTCCAGGGCTTCTTCGCGCTGGTGATCGTCGCGTACGCGATGGCGCGGTGACCTGCCGGCTAGCTCGGCACGGCGCCGGAGCACGGCAGGCGCAGACGCACCGTGGTGCCGGACTCGAGCGAGCCATGCTGGCTCTCGACGTCGACGGTGCCCCCGTGCGCGCCGATGACATCCTGGATGAGCAGCAGCGCCAACGCAGCACCGTGCAGGATGCCGTTCTCACGGTGGAAGAGGTGCCGCACCTTCGCGGGCGGAATGCCCGGACCGTCGTCGGACACGGTGATGACCGCCCACCCCCGCTCGACGTCGATCCGCACGTGGATGGCGCCCCCCGGATGCAGCTGCGTCCCGCGCCGCACGTAGCGAAGCGAATTGCCGACCAGCGTCGTCACCGCCCAGGCGATTTTGTGAGGATCGACGGTGACGAGAGGGAGATTCGGGGGCGCCTCGATCGTCAGCGCGACGTCGAGCGACGCGGCCTGCCGCTGCAGCACCTCGATCGCGCCGCCCAGCAACCGAGGCAGATCGGTCGGAACGCGATGAAGGGGAATGACCTCTGGGGCGTTCATTCGCGCAGCTCGGAACCAAGGATTGCACAGGCCGGCTCGAACCATAAATCGCGGCATGCGGCGCCGGGCCGCCGCCGACGTGAGAGGATCAGAACCAGGCCGTCGCGCCGAGCGTCAGCGTGTCCTGCGAGCGCGCGTTCGGCACGTACGGATCGCCGGCCGCGCCGGTGCCCGCGACCGCCCCGCGGAAGTAGATCGGGGCGTCCGCGCGGTCGTGCCGGTACTCCAGGCGGACACTGAGATTGTCGGGCGTCGGTCGGAAATCGACCGTGAGCGTGCCCGAGGTCACCCAGCTGGTGCCCATCGGCCAGAAGATGGGCGTGGCGCCGGGCGGCACGTGCTCGCGGAAGTAGTCGCCTCGGGCAGCGATCCACAGCCACCGCAGCGGCTCGAGGCGCGCGTACAGCGCCCCGGCGTACCAGGCCGACGTGCCGAGCCGGTTCGGCTCCAGGCCGGCGTTGGCGTGCGCCATCAGATTCACCTCATCCGCCGGGTCGACCTCGACGTAGGCGTCGAAGTCGTGGCGCCAGTAGGGCCCCTCGGGCGCGCCCGCCGGGCGCTCGATCCCACCGAAGTAGAGCACCTGCGCGTTGATGCGGTTGGCGACCTTGTACGCGAGGCTACCCGATACGCTCTTCTCCTGGTTGTCGTCGACGACGCTGTTCCAGCCGTCGTACGCGGCGAGCGTCGTCGAGAGCTCGTCCGTGACCGCGTACGTCGCACGCAGCCCCGTGTGATAGAAGGGCAGCGCGAAGAACATGTTCGACCGTGACCAGTTCCAGTCCTGGTTGATGGCGAGCACTTCCGGCCCGATGGGCGACGCGAAGAGCCCCATCTCGAAAAACAGGTCGTTCGGCGTCGGCGCGTGCCAGCCCACGTGCGCCTCCTGAACGAAGCGCCAGAGCGAGGCGTCGCTCGCGTTGGCGCCCGCGGCGCCGGGCAGCGACGGCTCGCCGGAGTAGTACGTGGCCGGCGTGCTCCCCACCTGGAGGAGCAGCTTCGAGTCGACGCGGTCGATCCTCCACGAGGCGCCGAGGGCGACGTTCTCCAGCGTGACGCTGTCGTGCCGGTTGTCGAAGCCGCGGTAGTTCGTGATCCCGTTCGACGGCTCGTCGAAGTTCCACTGATAGTAGGTCTCGACGTAGCCCGTCGGTGTGATCGTCGAGGCCGCCGGCGGCGAGTACGCGGCCGACTGCGCCACCGCGTCACGCGAGGAGAGCAGGAACGCGACCGAGAGCAGCGCGGTCAGGGCGAGCGCCCTAGCTCCTGGCTGCGCTGCAGGATCTCGGCGGCAATCTCGGGCTCCTCGCTCGCGATCGACACGGCGAACCCCGTCGACGTCGGCGTGGCGTTGATCTGCGCGCCGCGCAGCGCGAACGGACAGCCGCCCTTGGCCGTACAGAGCGCCGGAACGTGCTCGAGCGCGTGGCACCGCAGAAGGCGCGTCAGATACGGCGCGGTCATCCCCGGTGTGGCCCGCACGTAGATGACGGCACCGACGAGCTGCTGCCATGGCGTGCCCTTGCCAGGGTACGTCGTCAGCTTCTTCGCCTCCACCCCGTCGATGTTCGGTCGAATCGCGTCGAGCGCCGTCTCCGCCTCGCGATCGGGGATGCCCGCGCACGGACGCGCGGTGCTCTCCGTGCGCTCGGTCGGCTCTGTGGGCTGGGGATTGGAAGTGCACGCGGCCAGCACCAACGCGAGATAAGCCGCCGCCGCCGCCAGTCCGACGCGACGGGACCGCGTCGGTTGCATTGCGAACCGCAGTTCCGAAGGGGCTCGTTGCTCGCGCACGCGTCCCCCTTTCAGCCCTCTCCACTGTCGGAAGTCGCGCCCCTGGCGTCCGGAGCCGCACTCGCGTCAGCGCCGCCATCGGAAGCCTCGCCGCCCTCGGACGGGCAGTCGGCGTCTCCACCCGCGGCGCAGATCGACGCCTGCCCTCCGGCGCAGCCCGGTTGGCAGTACGGATTGGTGCTCGTGCCGCTGGTGGGGCAACAGTAGTTCTCTGGGCAGTCCTTCGGCTGCTGGCAAGACAGACCGGCGCCGCACTCGTCGTGGCTCAGGGAGGGATTGCAGCGATCCCCCTCGTTTCCGGTGTCGCAACCGGTCGCTGCCGCCGCCAGAACGGCAGCGACGAACAGGACGCCCATGGCCCTTCGTACGAAGATCGTGTTCATGTCGATATCCCGGTTCAAAACCGCAGCAGGAAGTCTGCGATGAGTCGCGTGTCGCCCTTGACGAGGTCCGGGCGCCAGCCGGCGGGGACCGAGGTCGTGATGTATCCGTCGGGCGACGTCACACCACCGTGTCCGGCGAAGTACGGGACGCTGGCCTGGCGGTGATTGAATTCGAGGCCGTACGTCGTCTGCTCGGTGGGCATGTACTGGATGCCGGTCTCGACGTCCCACGCGTCGAACGTGCTTCCGGGAACGAGCGGGAACGCCTGCTGCCCGGGGAGGTTGTACGCCACGCCGTCGGTGCTGAGCGGCTGGTAGGGCGTCGCCACGCCCGTCGGCGGCAGCACGAGATAGCGGCCGGGGTTGTGCATCATGCCCCCGCCCACCGTCCAGCCGAGAAGGCCGTCGAAGAACCACAGCCGGTGGTACGCCATCCAGCTGAGGAACTGCTGCGTGCACGGGTTGGCGTCCGTGCACGTCGACGGGTCGCCTGAGTGACCGCCGAACGGGGTGACGCCGTCGCCGCTCTCGCCGCCGATGTCGGCGGTAATCGAGAACGCCGCGCGCGTGAGCACGCCCTTCTGGTCGGGGACGTTGAGGTACCGGATCTGGATGCTGTTGTCGCTGTGGAACCGGAACCGTCCGGGGTCGTCCTGCGTGTCCCAGCCCGTGTAGTCGTTCGAGAGAACGGAGATCCATTCCTTCGGTCGCCAGAGGACCTGCATCCCGAAGCCGGGCATCTCGTTGAACATGCCGTAGCTCTGCCAGCCGTTGATGAGCCACGGCTCGATCTTGAGCGTGTCCGTCGGGAAGATCTGCAGGCGAAGCCCGTTGAAGAACCAGGGCGTGTTGTCCGACGTGAACGACGGCAGGTACATCCAGTTCTCGAAGTTGTCGTACGAGAACAGGCCGACGTACGACATGAAGATGCCGGCATCGAGGTTTATGCCGTGCAGCGCGTCCCAGTGGTAGCCGCCGTAGGCCTCGCTGATGTAGCGGAGCGCCGTCTGCAGATCGAACTGGCCGCGCATCGTGCTCCCGTCGTTGCGCGGGACGAGCGTGGAGCGCACACCGAACTGCGTCATCAGCCGGCCGCGCGCGTGCTCGTAGTGGAAGTCGCCGCCGAAGCCGAGGAAGGCGAGCGTGACCTCGTCGTTGCGCGAGAGCGCCGTCGACCCGACGACGGTGTGGTCGATCGGCGCGTTCCGCGACGCGGTGTAGTTCACGTCGAGGAGGAACTCCGGCGTGAAGTACGGCGTGTCGAGGACGGCCTTGTGCTGGCGGCTCGATCCGTTCAACCAGGTGAAGTCGCCGAAGGCGAAGGGCTCCGATGGGCCCTGCGGCTCCGGGGGCGGACCACTCGGATCGGGCCCCGAGCTCGAAGGCGCTGCGGGAGCTGACGGCGTCGCGACGACGGTGCCTTGAGCGCGCGCGATGGACGAAGCGAGCAGTG
>JGI20133J14441_1001559_pt1 | contig 18096 bp, 17 predicted proteins | sample RS3BMetagenome_FD_14441 | JGI IMG/M metagenome (IMG submission 14441)
CGAACTACAGCGGATCGTGCTCGAACTCCTCGCCATCCCCGCATCGAGCTACCGCTGAGTGGGGGACGCAAAACCGTCCTCACACATGCGGAAAGTCAGTCAGATGGCTCTCCGACCTGACGTTCCGCACTTCTCGTGACCCAAATGCGCCCCCCATCGGCCCTGGTCAGTGATCTTCTGGCCGGATCAGCCGCCTCTGGCCTGACGGAGAAGGATCTCGCCGGCGCGACGTGAGGTCTCTTCCATCTCGGTGACGATCGCCTCGAGTTGCTTCCGATTGGCGATCCAGGTCCGGTAGAGCTCGGCCTGGGCACGGTCGAGGCGACGGCTGACCGTCTTGCCTCCGACCACCTTGCTCCACTGGAAGTAGGGGCCGTGCCGCTGGGGTGGATCGGCCTGGCAGCGACAGCCGGCCTTGCCACACGAGGTCTTGCGGGAGACGAGGCTGCCGGGGCTGATGAAGCCGACCTCTGCCAGTCGACCGGCGAGGGCCCGGTACTTCGCTTCGTACTGTTCGAGTCGGCTGGCCATCGGGTTCCCTCGGGGTATCCACGTCTGTGTATCGGTCAGTATCTATGCTGGCCGATGGCACGACCGTTGTCAAGGAGGCGATCGATGACAACTCCCGAAGGCTTCGACCTGGAGAGTGAGGCGGTCGGAGCGTTGCCGATCGTCAAGCACTTCTTCGAGCGGATGGGCCTGGCCAAGACGCTCAACACCTACCTGTCGAACCGTGACGCCCGGCTCCGGATTGATCCGGCCGTGGTCATCGCGGTGGTGGTGGCCAACATCGTCATCTCCCACCGACCGCTCTATGGGATCGGCGAGTGGGCCGCCACCTACGAGCCGGGGCTGCTCGGACTGGCGGGTGGCGACCCGGAAGCGATGAACGACGACCGGGTCGGGCGGATGCTCGATCGCCTGTTCGACGCGGATCGAGCATCCCTGGTCACCGAGGCGGTCCTCTCGGTGGTCCGCGCCTTCGACGTCGACTGCACCCAGCTGCACAACGACTCGACGACGGTCACCTTCACCGGTGCCTACCGGGAGGCCGACGGCTACCAGCGGGGAGGGAAAGCGACACCGGCATTCCGTCATGGCCATCAACAAGGACCACAGGCCAGATCTGTTGCAGTTGCTCTACATCCTCACGATCTCAGCCGACGGTGCGATCCCGATCGCCTATCGGTGTGCAGATGGGAACACCCCCGACGACGTGACCCACATCCCGACCTGGGACGAGCTCGTCTCTCTGGTCGGCACTCCCGGGTTCTTGTATGTGGCGGACTCCAAGCTCTGCTCCACCGAGGCGATGGGCCATATCGATCGCCACGGCGGGCGATTCGTCACCATCGTTCCCCGTGGGCGGAGGGAGGACACCTCCTTCAAGGACTGGGTCCAGAGCCACGTGCCCGACTGGACAGAAGCGGATCGCAGGCCCGGCCCCCGTGCCGGGGACCCCGATCGGGTCTACCGGGTCTTCGAGGCGCCAATCCCCTCTGCCGGCGGCTACCGGGTCATCTGGGTCCACTCCTCAGCGAAGGCAGCTCGGGACGCGGCATCCCGCTCGGCCCGCATCGAGGCCGGACTGGCGGCGATCGAGGCAGTCCAAGCCCGCTTGTCGGGATCGAAGTCACGGATCAAGACCACCGTGGCCGCGGCCGAGGCCGGCGCGGCTGCCCTCCGAGAGACCGGGTCAGCCCGGTGGGTGACCTGCAGCGTCACTGAATCAGTGGAGACGATCTATCACCAGGAGCGTCGTGGTCGCCCCGGAGCATCCACCCGCTACCGCAAGACGGAGAAGCTCCACTTCGCCATCACCGCCGAGGTCCGTGCCGACAACGTCTCCTACGACGCGGTGACCGACGGGATGTTCCCACTCGTGACCAACGATCGGGACATGACGCCCGCCGAGGTGCTCGCCGCCTATCGCTACCAACCCAATCTCGAGCGGCGCAACCACGTGCTCAAAGGCCCCCAGGAGGTGGCGCCCGTCTACCTCAACCACGCGCACCGCATCGAGGCACTCATGCTCTGCCACTTCCTCGCCATGCTCACCGAAGCCCTCATCGAACGCGAGATCCGGACCACGATGAGCGACAGACGCCTGGAGGCCATCCCGCTCTATCCCGAACTGCGAGACTGCCCGGCTCCGAGTGCCCCGAGGATCCTGGAGATCTTCAACGGCGTCCAACGTCACCATCTGGTCGATGAGGGGAAGACCGTCCGCGTGTTCGATCCGAAGCTCACCCCTCTACAGGAACAGGTGCTCGATCTGCTCCACGTCCCTGCCGCCGCCTATCGATCGGCCTCGCCCGGCTGACCTGACAGCACGACCGTCCAACTTCCCACTGACCAGGGCCGATGGGGGGCGTATTTGGGTCACGAGAAGTGCGGAACGTCAGTCCGACAGGACGAAGCCTATGGCGCGGGGGGAGCGACGGGCACCGCCACCCCGTTGCTCGCGCCGTCCCGTGACGGGAACGTCGATGTCGTCCGCGACCGCGAATTGGTGGAGCGCTGCCAGGCCGGCGACCGTGCCGCCTTCGACGAGCTCTACCTCCGGTACCAGCGTCGCCTCCACCGGTACTGCATGCAGCGCGTGGGCGACCACAGCGACGCCGAGGACGTCGTCCAGGAGACCTTCGCCCGCGCGTGGCGTGCACTGCCGCGCTTCGCCGGTGAGCGCCGCTTCTACCCGTGGCTGACCGTCATCGCCGGCAACCTGTGCGTGGACACGCTCCGTCGGCGGTCGCGCCAGACGCCGGTCGAGGAGTCGCGCCTTCAGACCGCGGACGTGGGGACCTACGAGACCGAGGACGCCATCCTCCAGGACGTGGATTCGAAGCTGGTGGCCGCGGCCTTCGGTCAGCTGTCGGAGCGCCACCGTCGGGTGCTGCAGCTGCGCGAGGGCAACGACTGGTCGTACAAGGAGATCGCCGAGCACGAAGGCGTCGGCATCACCGCGGTGGAGACACTTCTCTGGCGCGCCCGCCAGGCCCTCAAGCGCGAGTTCATGCTCCTTGATGACCAGAAGGGACGGCTGGGCGCACTCGCCGGCGTGCTCACCCTGCTCCGGGTCCGGATCCTCGGCGCGGTGGTACGCCTCGCCCGGCACCCCGGGGCGACCCTCCGGCACGCCGCCCGGCAACTGGCCTCCGGCTTCGAGCGGACCTTCGGGACCTCGGGGGCCTTCGGGGTGTTCGGTCCCTCGGCCGCCGCCGCCACCGGCGCGATCGTGCTCGGCATGGGCACCATGCTCATGGCGCCGTCGGTGCCGGCCTCCCCGATCCCGCACCCGTCGGTGGTCTCGACGACCGGGGGCGTGTCGGCGCCGAACGTCCCGGTACCGGTACCGGCGCCATCCAACGGACGGGCACCCCTCCCGCCACCGGCCACCGGTGCCACCTCGACACCCGTCGCCCCGGCCGGAGCAGGACCGACATTCCCGAATGCTGGTGCGGTCGTGTCGGGCACCGCCGGTCCCTCCGTTCCCGGTCTGCCGTCGATCGGCGGGACGTCCGGCACCGGCTCCCTGGGTTCGGCGGTCGGGTCGGCCGTCGGCGGTCTCGGCTCCACCGTCGGTGGGGCCGGAGGGCTCGGTTCCACGGTCGGTGGGGTCGCCGGCGGGCTCGGTTCCACAGTAGGCGGGGTCACCGGTGGGCTCGGTTCCACAGTAGGCGGGGTCACCGGTGGGCTCGGTTCCACAGTCGGCGGGGTCGCCGGTGGGCTCGGTTCCACAGTGAACGGGCTGACCGGAACCCTCGGGCTACTGGGCCTCACCGGTTCGGGCACCGCTCCGGCCACCGATTCGGGATCCGGCGCGGTGTCCGGATCCGGGCTTCTCGGCCTCGGCGGCTGACCGGCGGCGACCGCCGGGACCGGTCACGGCCGGGGAGGCGGCCCGGTGGACAGCTTCAGCCGACGGTCGGGTGCCCGGTCGCTCCAGCCGTGCCCAGATCCGGCTCCCGGGCCGCTCGACCGCCCGGCGGGGCCACGCCGGCCGGTTGCTCGGGATCAGGGCCCGTCGGTCCTGCCGTCGGGTCCGCCCCTGACGTGGCCTGACGTGTCGGCCCCGGCACGTCGATGATCCCGTACCGTCCCAGGACCTCCAACGCTTCCACCCGTCCCGCCGCGATCAGCGCCTCGGTATCGGAGAAGTCCGTGTAGTCACGCGAGGCGGCGGTTCCACCGCTGCAGACGATGATCTCGACACCCTCGGGGAGGTCGGCGAGCTCCCGCACGAAACGAGCGTGGATGGAGATGAACAGGGCGTTGAGCATGGCCTCCACCGGTCGCCTGGCCGTCACCGGAACGTAGGCCGGGGGCCCGCAGAGCAGGACCACGATGCGCGTGGCGCCCGCCTCGATGGCCCGGGAGATGGGCACGTTGTCGACGACCCCGCCGTCGATCAGGCGGTCGCCGTCGATCTCCACCGGGGGGAAGATGGCGGGGATGGCGGCCGAGGCCAGGATCGCCTCGACCGCCGGCCCGGACATGAGCCACCGCTCGCGGCCGTCGACGATCGAGGTGGCGACCACCTCGAAGTGGACGGTGGCGTCCTCCAGACGTTCGAAGTCGATCCCCTCCTCGATGATCCGACGGAGTCCCGTGTTGGGATGGATCGACTCGCGCTGCTGGAGAAATCGCCACGGGCCGTGCCCGAGACGCTGGGGGTAGACGTCCTCGCCGCGGAGCTCGCGCCAGATCCGCGTCAGGTGCTCCACCCCCTCGATGGTGGGATCGTTGGCGAACGCCGCTCCGTTGACGGCACCCACCGATGAGCCGTAGATGCGGTCGGGGACGAAGCCGCCCTCGGCCAGCACCTGGAGCATCCCCACCTGGGCGGCGCCGCGGGTGCCGCCCCCCGACAGCACCAGGGCGGTCCGGGGCCGGTCGTCGTCCTCGGACCCCTCGGCGGCGAGCAGGTCGTCACGCTCCGCCAGCCAGGCCCGCCGCGAGGCCACCCCCCGCTGCACGATGAACCGGATGGTGAGCACCAGGAGCACCAGGAACGCCACGACGAACACGCCGAACCCGACGTAGCCGACGAGGGAGGTGGTGCCGGGAACCATCGACCGAAGGCTACCGGTGCCGCCCGGGCACCACTGATACAGCCTCCGGGCACACTGCACCCATGGCACCGCTCGACACCGACACCCGGCCCGGTCTTCCGGCGGAAGCCCAGGGCCACGCCTTCCCGACCAGGGACGACCGGCCGCCCCGCGTCCGCACCGGCCCCGGTTCCGGCGCCGGCCACCGGCCCGATAGGGACCACGCACCGACCGCCGGGTGGATCCCGCTGGCCGGCGAGGCCCTGCTCGACCGGTTGCGGATCACGGGGCGCCCGCGCCCGATGGCCGATCCGGAGCGGGCGGACCGGTTGCGCCAGTGCCTCGAGGACGGCATCGGCCGGGTGGCACCCCGGACCGGACTCCCGCTGTTGGTCACCAGGGGAAATCTGACCAGGGCACTCTCGTGCGGGGCCCATCGAATGCCCGGCGGAGTCGAAGAGCGGCCCTTCTCGCTGCCGCTCGCCATCGGTGCCCTCATGGAGGTCCTCTTTCGACAGCTGGTCACCACCGGTGCCCTGGGCGACCCCATGGTGGACGGGCTCGACGGGCTGAGCGTCGACGGACGGCGGGCCGGGCTGGTGCACTGGATCGGGCGCCTCTCCTACGGCGATCGGCGGGCACTGGCCGGCGAGGTCCGGCGCCAGGCCAGGGGGCTCGCCGACCGGTGGCCCGCACTCGACCCGGCCTGGCTCCCCCGGACGCAGGAGCCGATGCGGGTGGCACTGGGTGGCGGTGCGGTCGAGCTCTCCACCCGGGTGGACCTCGCCATCGGCCGGCCGGGGCTCGACGTGGCGTCGGTCGGCATCGTGGAGATCACGTCCGGCGCCCGGCGACCCGAGCATCGCGACGAGCTGGCCTTCTCCGCCCTCCTCGAGACCCTCCGCCATCCGGCGCCGCCGTTCGTCGTCGCCACCTACTACACCCGGAGCGGAGAGCTCGACGTGGAGCCGGTCAGCGAGGAGCTGCTCACGGCCGCCGCCCGGCGCACCGTCGCCGGGGTGCAGGCCATGCTCCACAACGGTCAGGCCGGGGGCCCTGCGGGTGATCCGGCGATCGGCGGTGGCGCCCGCCAGGGTGGCGCCTGCGCCGGGTGCACGGTGTGGGGCCCGGTCGGCGGATGAGCCTCTCCGGCGGGCCCACGGGCGCCTCTGCCCTCCGCGGGCCGGATCCCCACCGTGGAGGGCAGCTCACCGACGTGCTGCTGGCACCACCGACGTCCCTGGTCTCGGCGGCGGACCGCGATGCGGCCCGTGACCGGATCGTGACGGCCCTGGTCGGATCCGTCGGAGGACGCCCGGAAGGACCCGAGCGCACCGTGGGCCTGCCGGTGCTGATCCAGCGGGCGCGGGACCAGCCGGTGCCGACCGATCCCGAGGAGTCCTTCACGTGGAAGCCCGCCTTCGTTCGTCGGTCACTCGGGCTGGCCACGGTCGAGGCCTGCCTCGAACGTCGGTTCCGCTGGCCCGCCGAGGCCGTCGGACCCGTGGCTGACCGGGCGGTCGCCGAGTGGCAACGGACCGGATGGCGGACGTTCCACTGGGAGCCATGGTTCGCCGCCCTCTCTGCCGGTGCCAGGGCGGCGGTGCTCGCCGAGGCGAGCGCCTGGGCGACCACGCTGTGGTCGGCGCTCGCCTGGCGGCGCTTCCCGGTCCCTCCCCGGCTCGGCGGATCCGATGACCAGTGGGTCTGCCCCTCAGACCGCACGGTCCGCCTACGGGGTCGCTGCGAGGTCCGGATCCCCCTCGTCGGCCAGGCGGCCGCCGGACACGCTCCGCCGGTCGTCGGCACCGCGCTGGTGTCGTTGATGAGCGGTCACCCGCCGGCGGCGGGTGGGGAGCCGGAGCTGGCCTTCCTCGCCCTGGTCTCGGCCCTGGCCTCTCCGACGCGACCGGTGCCGAGCCGGGTGGCCGGTCTCTGGCTCCACGCGGGCGAGCACCGGGTGGTCGAGGTCACCGGCGAGCTCCTCGTCGAGGCAGCCTCGAGGGTCGTGGGTGCGGCGGCGTCCCTCGCCGACGAGGGTTCCGGTGATGCGGTCGGCCCGGCCTGAGCGCCGTCGACCCGTGGGCCGGGCGGTCAGAGCGCCAGGAAGAGCGCCTTGGCGGCCTTGGCGTCGGGCTTGCCCGCCGCGGTGAGCGGCACCTCCTCGATGAGGAGCAACTCACGGGGGATCTTGTAGCCGGCGATGAGCGTCCGGCAGTGGTCCTGAAGCTGCTCGAGCGTCAGCGGCGCCGCGTCGGCCTTGGGATGGAGCGCCACCGCCACCCGCTCACCGAACCGATCGTCCGGGACGCCCACCACGATGGCGTCGTAGACGTGGGGGTGGGACTTGACCGCCGCCTCCACCTCCTCGGGGAAGATCTTCTCGCCACCGGAGTTGATGGACGCCGAACCCCGTCCGTGGACGGTGATGGTGCCGTCCACCTCCACCGAGGCGAGGTCGCCGGGCACCGACCAGCGCACCCCGTCGGGATCGACGGGGAAGGTGGCTGCGGTCTTCGTCTCGTCCTTGTAGTAGCCGAGCGGGATCCTTCCGGTGCGGGCGAGACGCCCGATCCGGCCGTCCCCGGGGGAGAGCGGGCGCAGGTCCTCGTCCAGCACGCTGGTGTCCCCGCCCATCTCGAACCGGGGCCCCGTCGCCCCGGTCTCGACCACGCCCTGGGCCCCGCTCTCGCTGGACCCGAACCGATCCATGATCATGGCCCCCGGGAGCTGCTTCTGGAGCTCCTCCTTGACGGTGGCCGACAGCATCGCCCCACCCGAACCCACCACGAACAGGGTCGACGTGTCGTAGGTGCCGGGTTCCACGGCGGCCAGCGCCTGGGCCATCGGCCGGGCCATGGCGTCACCCACCAGTGCCACCGACACCGCCCCCTCGTCACTGACGATCCGCCACAGCTCGTGGGGATCGAAGCGGTGGTTGGTGTAGACGACCGCGGTGCCGGCCATCATGAAGGCGTTCCACAACGCCCACTGGGCATTGCCGTGCATCAGCGGTCCGACGATCAGCATCACCGCCCGGGCATCGTCGTCGATCTGCAGCCGGCCGGCCAGCTCGTCGGCGGCGGTGATCGGCTCTTGGCCCCAGCCGCCGCCCCCCATGGCGGCGAAGAAGATGTCCTCCTGACGCCACATCACGCCCTTGGGCATGCCGGTGGTGCCGCCGGTGTAGAGCAGGTACAGATCGTCGGCGGAACGGGGCCCGAAGTCGCGCTCGACCGACGCCGACGCCAGCGCCTCCTCGTAACCCACCACCGGGCGCCCGATGCCGACGGTGGGGTCGGTCCCGTCCTCGACCACCAGGAGGACCCGCGGTGCCCTCGCCTCCCCGTCGGTGGACCCACCGCCAGCCCCTCCGTCACCGCCGGCCGGTGACAGGGACGCCTCCACCAGCGGCGACAGGGCCCGTTCGAAGACCAGGGCGACCAGATCGGCGTTGTCGATCACGTACCGCAACTCGGGGGCGACGTACCGGAAGTTCAGGTTGACCGGAACGGTCCGGGCCTTGTAGCAGCCGATCATCGCCTCCACCCACTCGGCGCAGTTGTGGGCGAGGATCCCGACGTGGGACCCGGCGGGTATGCCGCGGTCCGCGAGGGCGTGGGCGAACCGGTTGGCACGCCGGTCGAGCTCCCGGTAGGTCCAGCGGGTCGTGCCGGCCACCAGGGCGGGTCGATCGGGCACGGTGTCGACGACCAGCTCGAACAGGTCGGCCAGATTCAGGGCTCTGGTGGTCATGGCGGTGCTCCCCCTGCCGGCCCCCGGGCGGTGTGATGGGCCGTGCGCTCGTTCCCGTATCATGCAGCCCTCGACCGACCGCCGTCCCCCGGGGGGCACGCGGGCCACCAAAGGAGATCGTCAGTGTCATCGGGAACCGAAGGTTCGCATGGTATCGCCGGGTTCTCGGCCCTCGTCACCGGCGGGGGCAGCGGCATCGGTCTCGGCACCGCCTCGCGCCTGGTCGCCGACGGCGCCCACGTCACCGTCTGCGGACGCACTGAGGACCGGCTGCGCCAGGCGGTCGCGACCCTGTCGGGCATCGGGTCGTCGGGTAGCCACCCGGTGGGCACCGCCCGGTACGTGGTGGCCGACGTCACCGTGGAGGACCAGCTCGCCGAGGCCGTCCGGGTGGCGGCCGAGGAGCGGGGTCGGCTCGAGATCCTCTTCGCCTGCGCCGGCGGGTCGCTCCACATGGGACCGATGGTCGATGCCGACGTCGAGCAGGTGCGGGCCACCGTCGACCTCAACCTGATCGGCACCTTCCTCTGCATCAAGCACGGTGCAGCCCTGATGGCCGCCGGCGTGGGCACCGGCGTCGACGGCGGCGAGGCGCCGGGCGGCTCGATCATCGGCATGTCCTCGGGGGCCGGGGCCTTCCCCCACCGCTACCTCTGGGCCTACGGGTCGGCCAAGGCCGGCATCGACATGCTCTGCCGGTACGCCGCCGAGGAGCTGGGTGCCACCGGGGTCCGGGTCAACACCGTCCAGCCGGGGATCGTGGACGACGAGCTCATGGCGTTCATCACCGCCGGAGGCCCGCTGCTGGACGAGTACCTGGCCGAGATGCCCATCAGCCGCGTCGGGACCGTGGAGGACGTCGCCGCCGCCGTCCGGTTCCTGGCCGGCCCCGAGTCGTCCTGGATCACCGGGGAGAACCTCTCTGTCGACGGGGGCCACCACCTCCGCAAGGGTGCCAACTATGGGCTTCTCTTCGGGGAGTAGCAGTACCGTCGGGTGAGCCCGGCCGGCTCACGGTGGGCCGGTCCGGCCTCGGCTTCCGGAGCGCGCCGGTGGACACCAGGGGGCTCATTCCCGCACGGGGTCGCCGCGATCGGGCGGGCAGATTCTCCGGATGACCGCCCCGTTCACGGATCTTGGTCCGACGGCCGGCCGTTTCCCGATCATCCGGTCCGGCGATGTCGCCCTGTCGGCGATGTCGCCCTGTCGGCGATGGCGGTATCGACGGGGTTGGCGGCGTCCCGTCATCACCCGACGGGGTCCCTGGGGTCGGGCGACCGGGTGCCGATCGCCGCCCCCGCGGTGCCCTACCGGACCCGGGAGCTCTGAAAGGCAACCACCGACCGGTCGGCGACCGTGCCCTCGTCCGCAGGGCCCTCAGCAAGGTCCCCGAGGTCACCGCCATCTTCTGGATCACCTGGGTGCTCACCACCGGCATGGGCGAGTCGACCTCCGAGTACCTGGTCAGGAACGGGGACCCCGTCCTGGCCGTGCTGGCCGGCGCCGTCGTGCTGGCCGCCGTCCTGGTGCTGCAGTTCGAGGTCCGGCGGTACCTGGCCTCCGTGTACTGGTCGGCAGTGGTGATGGTCAGCGTGTGCGGGACCATGGCGGCCGACGCCCTCCACATCCGGTTCGCCACTACGCGGTCTCGACCGTCTTCTTCGGCGTGGTGCCGGCCGTCGTCTTCCTCGTCTGGAAGGTCGCCGAGGGCACGCTCTCGATCCACAGCATCTTCACCGCCCGCCGTGAGGTCTTCTACTGGCTGACGGTGCTCACCACCTTCGCGCTGCTCGGACATCATGGGGGACCAGACGGGACCGGCGCCGGCCGTGGCCCCGGAATCCGGAGCTCGTCGAGCGAACTGATCCGGTCGGGTTCGTCCGTCGGCCCGAGTCCCCGACGGTCGAGGTGGACGGCCCGAAGTCCGGCAGCCCGGGCACCCGTCACGTCGAGGTCGTACCGGTCCCCCACGTGAAGCGCGGCCGCCGGGGCCACCCCGAGCCGCTCGCAGACCGCCAGGTAGGCGGCGGGATCCGGCTTGGCCACCCCGAGCTCCTCGGCGGTGACGACAGGGCGTACGACGTCCCCGATCCCCAGGGCCTCGACCTTGGCCCGCTGCTGGGCGTCGAGGCCGTTGGTCAGCACCGCCATCCGGAGGCCCGCGCCGTGCAGTCGGTCCACGGCGGCCCGGACATCGTCGAATCCCGTCCAACTCTCGCGGTAGTGGGCCAGGTAGTCGTCGAACAGGCGGTCCAGCTCGGCCTCGCCCCCGACGCCGAGCCCGACCGCCGGCAGCACGTCGCGCAGCCGGCGGCGGCGCTGCTCCGCCGACGTGATGTCGCCGGCACTCCAGCGGGGGAAGTGGCGTTCCTCGGCATCGAACCAGGCGGCGACCGCGCGGTCGTCGGCCACCGACCCCAGGGTCGGGAGCCAGCGCGACAGGGCGGCGGTGGACGAGCCGCGGTGGTCGAGGAGGGTGTCGTCGAGATCGAAGATGACCGCCTCGACCGCGTACCCGGTGGCGTCACCGGATGGCGGGGTCGGCGGGGTCGATGCCATTGCGGTGACGGGGTCGGCGGGGTCGGCGGGCACGGCGGGAACGGCTGCCGGGGACCGCCGGGTGTCGGCGGCACCGCCTGCGACGCCCGGCCTACAGGCCCTTCACCTGGCTGGGCGGCCAGGCCACCAGCACCGCCCGACCGACGATGAGGGAACGGGGAATGGGACCGAAGTAGCGGCTGTCCTCCGATTGGGTCCGATTGTCCCCCATCACGAAGTACTCGCCCGCCGGGATCTTGACCGGACCGGGCAGGTTGAACTGCGGGTGGGGGTCCGGCTCGTTGAGGGCACCGGTGTAGGCATTCGGGACGGCCGGGAGCCAGGGCTCGCGGAGGACCTTCCCGTCGATGAGGATGTGCCCGTCCTGGGAGGAGATCGTCTCGCCCGGGAGCCCGATCACCCGTTTGACCAGGTCGGCGTAGTCCTGGTGCTCGAGAGGTGGGCGCTTGAAGACCACGATGTCGCCGCGGTGGACGTGGAAGTCCAGCTTGTCGACCACCATCCGGTCGCCGATCTGGAGGGTGGGGAGCATCGAACCCGAGGGGATCGAGAAGGTCTGGATGACGTACGCCCGGAGCACGAAGGTGAAGGCCACCACCAGCACCAAGATGACCGCCCATTCGGCCAGCCACCGGCGGCCCGACCGGGCGGTCGGGGTGGCGGCTTCGGTGGCGGGTTCCGGAATCGTGGCCGTCGCATCGTGAATGTCGGGAGGTAGGGGGGACACTGGGCCAGGACGCTACCGCCCCCGACCGGTCGTCACCCGGTCACCCCGGGTTCGTCGAAGCCGTCCGATCCACCGGGGGACGATCTTCCGCCGTGATGCGGGGGTTCCCGGGGGTCGTGGGCGAGGTGCGACTGAGCCCGTCGGTACATCGACGGCTTCCGGCGGTGGAGTGCGCCCGTCGGCGCCCGAATTGTCAGTGGGCACGCGCCAGGGCCGGAAGCCCGTCCCGGAGTCCCGTTTGCGTCACCGTCCGCCAGGGGGCCGGCCGCCATGGTTCGAACGATCGACCGTGGCTCAGGAGCCACCGACGACCAGGCGGGACGCGGCGGCGAAGGCGCCGTCGGCGCTGGCGGTGTAGCCACGTCGGCAGGCCTCCACCAACTTCACCTGGTGGGGGTCGAGGCTGGCGGCCGCCGAGTCCGCCACGCCATCGTGCCACTCCCCGTCCGGACCGAATGGTCGGATCCGCTCCGCGGATCCGTAGAGGAGCGCGTGCTCGGATCGCAGGATTCCCAGTGCCGCCGCACCATCAGCCGGACGGAGGTGGTCGACCAGGAGATCGACGGCCATGGCACCCGTCACCCCGTGGAGGTTGAAGATCGACGGGTCGGCCAGATAGGCGCGGGCCCCGTCGGCGGCCGACGCCACCACCGCACCACGCAGGTCGTCGTCCCGGACCGGCCCGAGGTCATCGCTCCCCGGTCGCCACCACGATGCCCAGAGTCCCAGGCCACGGGCCAGCTCCGCCCGGCGGGTCGGCGTGTCGGCCACCCCGAGCGCCCGGACGGCGTGGGCGGTCCGGATCACCCCGTGGAAGAGGGCGGCGGACAGTCCGGGCACCAGGCGCGGGACCCAGACCGCCACCACCGGTTCCCATCCGTCGTCTTCGATGGCCCGCCCGAAGTGGCCGAGCAACCCGGGGAGCCGGCGGTGGTCGCCCAGGGCCGCCTCCCAGTCGAATCGCTCGCCTTCCTGCGGCTCGACCGGTACGGCGCCCGGGGTGAGCAAGGCACTGTAGTGGTCGGACCAGGTCGGGAGCGCCTCCGCCCGGCCGAGCGCCACGAGGACCTCACAGGCCATGGGTGCGTGGTTGACGAACGGGCTCGGGGGCGGGACATCCAGCCCGGAGACTCGGTCGAGCGCGGCATCGAGGGTCATGGTGTCCGACGGGTGCACTGCGCTCATGCCGCGTCGGGTCCGTCGATCGGGCCGACGTCCCGCCCCGAATGCCCGACACGTCCGGTGCGTCCGGAGCGCCCCGAGCGGTCAGTACCTTCGGAATCCGCTTCCGGGGCGGTCTTCAGCCGAAGTTGGAGGTGGATGCCGCCGCCGGTCGGGTGGGCATGCACACGGGCGGTGGGACGGGATTGGTACTCGCTCATGGAACCACCCTAAAACCTCAAGTATTATTGAGGTCAAGACCATGACCCGACTTCCTTCCACCGTCCACGAGCTCTCGATCGGCCAGCTGGCCGATCGCAGCGGCGTGGCGGTGTCCACCCTCCGCTTCTACGAGGCGGAGGGGCTGATCACCAGCCGCCGTACCGCCGGCAACCAGCGGCGCTTCTCCCGCAGCACCCTCCGGCGGGTGGCCTTCATCCGGGCCTCCCAGCGGGTGGGCATCCCCCTCCGGTCCATCCGCCAGGCGCTGGACCGGCTCGGGGACGGGCGGACACCGACGCGGGCCGACTGGGCGGCACTCTCCGCCGACTGGCGGGCCGACCTCGACCTCCGGATCCGCCGGCTGGAGCAGTTGCGGGACCGCCTGACCGGGTGCATCGGCTGCGGGTGCCTGTCCCTCGACCACTGCCGCCTGGCCAACCCCGACGACGCGCTCGGCGAGGCGGGCCCGGGGGCCCCGACCCTCGACTGAGGCCCCGTCCCGGGATGCGGGGTTCGACCCGGGATGCGGGGTTCGACCCGAGAGGCGGGGATGGACCCGGGAGCGGGTCAACTCGTCACCGGACCTCAATGGCCGGGCAGCCACACCGGTGAGCTGCACCTCCGGGTCCGCCTCCGGGTCCGCCGACAGGGCCGGGTGGGCGGCCGCGGTTCTGGGGCAGACTCTCCGGTGCCATGGCAGCCCGGGACAGCAGTCGAGGAGCAGCAGGCGGAGACCCCGTCGTCGATGGCTGAGCCCGCGCCCGGTGCGCCCCGCGTGCCGGACGCACCGGGGTCTCCGATTCCGGCATCCGGGCGGGCCGACAAGGTCTCACGGGCCGCGCTGAAGGGCCAGATGCCCGCCCTCGTCTGGCTGACAGGACTGCCGGGGGCCGGTAAGACCACCATCGCCGCCGCCCTTGACCGGAAGCTCGTCGAGCTCGGGCAACACACGTATGTACTCGACGGTGACGTGCTCCGTCAGGGACTCAACCGCGACCTCGGCTACACCGATGTCGACCGAGTCGAGAACATCCGCCGGGCCGGTGAGGTGGCGGCCATTTTGGTCGACGCCGGCCTCGTCGTCATCGCCTCGTTCATCTCGCCGTTCGAGCGGGAGCGGGCCGACGCCCGTCGGCGGGTAGGGGCAGACGAGTTCCTCGAGGTGTTCGTGGACACACCGCTGGCCGTAGCCGAGGCACGCGACCCCAAGGGCATGTACCGGCGGGCCAGGCGGGGGGAGCTGAGCAACTTCACGGGCGTGGACTCGCGCTACGAGGCCCCGACCGCCCCTGATGTCCGGATCGAGACGACCGTCACCAGTCCCGAGGAGGCCGCCGCCGCGGTGATCACTGCATTGAGGCGTTTGAAGCAGGGCACCGGCACCTGAGGCAGCACCGGCCGGCGGTGATCCCGAGAGGCCCATCCGAAGCGTCGGCGTCGGCCCCGAGGTCAACGCATCCGTCGATCAGCCCGCGTCGTGGTCGATCAGCGAGGCCTGCATCGAGTCGGTATCACCCGGCCCGGCGCAGCGACTGAGCCGCTCGGCGTTCGCCAAGTCCGATACCTCGGCCGATCTGCGGAAGACGCCGATGGCCGGGGGCGAGAGTGGCGGAGGGAGTGGGATTCGAACCCACGGAGACTTGCGTCTCACGGCTTTTCAAGAGCCGCGCATTCGTCCGCTCTGCCATCCCTCCGAGCGTTGGCCAGGGTAGCCGTCGCAGCCACGCCGGCCCGAGGAGTCGCCGATCCGTCGACCGGATCTCAGCCCGGCGCCGGCTTGGGGGGGCGTACCTGCGATCGGAGGCCGTCGATCCACGAGTCGGCCCGGGCCCACGCCTCGCCTGCCTCCCGTCGGAGTTGCGGGCCGGCGGCCCCCGACGCCGGGTACGACCCCAGGTACTTGAGCCCGGGCAGTCCGGCGTGGAGGTCGCGCAGGCAGTCGGCGATCAGCTCGTCGGCCACGTGACCCTCGAGGTCGATGATGAAGCAGTACTCCCCCAGGGCCTTTTTGGTCGGTCGGGACTCCAGCTTGGTGAGGTTGATGTTGCGGGCGGCGAACTGCGACAGGATGCCGAAGAGGCTCCCGGGATGGTCGGCCCGCTGGAAGCAGACGATGCTGGTCCGGTCGTGCCCGGTGGGGGCCGGGATGCCGGTCCGGGTGACCGACACGAACCGGGTCTTGTTGTCCGGGTGGTCCTCGACATCCTCCACCAGGATCTCGAGACCGTAGAGATCGGCCGGCAGCCGGGGGGCGATCGCCGCGGTGACCACCCCGGCCAGCGAGGAGTCGCCATCCCCCAACAGCCGTGCCGCCTCGGCGGTGGAGTTGGTGGCCACCGTCTCGGCCCAGGGCATCTGCTCGCTGAGGAACCGGCGGCACTGGGCGGTCGCCACCGGAATCGACGCCACCCGCTTGATGTCGGTCAGCACCGTCCCCGGCGCGGCCATCAGGTGGAGGTGGATGTCGAGCACCACTTCGCGCTGGATCAGCAGGTCGTAGTCGAAGACCAGGCTGTCGATGGTGTCACGGACCGTGCCCTCGATGGCGTTCTCGATCGGGAGGAAGCCCAGGTCGACGTCGTCTCGCTGGACGGCCTCCAGCACCTCCACCAGCGACGGGTACGCCACCAGCTCGGCGCGGGCGTAGTCGGGCTGCGTGAGGAGGGCCTCCTCGGTGAAGGTGCCCCGGGGCCCGAGGTACCCGATCCGCCGGATCCCGAGCGGGGAGGCGTCGTGGGATGCGTCCGGGGCCATACCCAGGCAGGATAGTGAACGATATGGACGAACCCGCACTCCAACAACTCCTCGAGGACGTCCGCTCGGGGGCCTGCACCCCCGACGACGCCGTCTACCGCCTGCGCCGGCTGCCCTTCGCCGACCTGGGCTTCGCCAAGGTCGACCATCACCGGTCGCTCCGGCAGGGCTTCCCCGAGGCGGTCTACGGGCAGGGGAAGACACCGGCCCAGTGCTCGGCCATCGTGGGCGAGCTGCTGCGCGGTATGGGCGTGGACGTCGAGGCCCCGGTGCACGAGCTGGTCCCGGCGGACGGCCCGGAGGCCGTGGCCGGCCCCGGCAGACCGGGCAACCCGGTCATCCTGACCCGGGCGGACCGTGCCCAGGTCGAGCGGGTGACGGCGGACCATCCGGGGGGCGGGATCACCATCACCGGCACGGCGACCGGTGCGGACCAGGTCCGCGGCGAGCTGGCCACCGTGGTGTGGCGACCGGCCGCCGCCCGATCCGCCCGGACCCTGGTCATCACCGCCGGCACCTCCGACCTCCCGGTGGCGGAGGAGTGCCGGGCCACGCTGGTGGCCCTCGGCCTCCGTCCCACCGTGCTGGCCGACTGCGGCGTGGCCGGGGTCCACCGCCTGCTGGCCTCCGCCGACGAGCTGGCCGACGCCGACGCCGTGGTGGTGGTGGCCGGCATGGAGGGTGCCCTCGCCTCGTTGGTCGGCGGCATCACCCCGGCGCCGGTGGTGGCCGTCCCGACCAGCACGGGCTACGGCTCCGCCCTCGAGGGCGTGACCGCCCTGCTGGCCATGCACGCCTCGTGTGCGGCGGGCATCACCGTGGTCGGGATCGACAACGGCTTCGGGGCGGCGAGCGCCGTCGCCCGGATCCTCCCGTGATCGATCCGCGCCGCGGCGAGGATAACGCCGGGGGCCCCGGCGGACCGGACCGGGCGGCACCGGCCGCCGGAAACCACCGGGGGGGTGCCGGCCGTGGACCGGGCGGACCCGGTGGGCCGAACGCCGGGGGCTCGGGCCGCACGGTGGCGTGGTTCCACTGCTTCGCAGGCATCGCCGGTGACATGGCCCTCGGGAGCCTCCTCGATGCCGGTGCCGACTTCGACGAGGTCCTGCGCCTCCTGGAGCGACTGCCGCTCGGGGGCTGGGCCCTGGAGCGGGAGCCGGTCCTGCGCGGGGGGATCGCCGGCACCCGGGCCATCGTGACGGTGTCCGACACGGTGGTCGTCCGCACCCACGCCCACATCGTCGGGCTGATCGAGGAGGCACGGCTCCCCGAGCGGGTGACCCGCCGGGCCCTGGCCACCTTCGCCGCCCTGGCGGCGGTCGAGGGTCGGCTCCACCAGCGCCCGGTGGAACAGGTGCACTTCCACGAGGTGGGAGGGCACGACGCAGTGGTGGACATCGTCGGGACCGTCGCCGCCCTGGAGGTGCTCGGAGTGGACGAGGTCGAGTCGAGTCCGGTGGCCACCGGCATGGGGATGGTCCGAGCCGCCCACGGCCTGCTGCCCAACCCGGCGCCGGCCGTGGTGGCACTGCTCGAGGGCGTTCCCACCTGGGGACGTGACCTGCCGCTGGAGCTCACCACGCCGACCGGTGCCGCCCTCCTCGCCGCCCTCTCCACCGGCTACGGCCCGCTGCCGGCCATGCGGGTGGTGACGAGCGGGTTCGGAGCCGGCACCCGCGACCTCGACGAGCTGCCCAATCTGACCCAGGTGGTCATCGGCACCCGGGCCGACCGCTCCACGGGCGTCGCCGTGACCCGACTCCCGGGCACCCCCGACGGCCGATTCGACGGCGGTGGCCGTGACGGCGGTGGCGGCAGCGGTGGCGGCAGCGGTGACGGCGGTCGAGCCGTCGTCACCCC
>JGI20133J14441_1001566_pt1 | contig 18064 bp, 13 predicted proteins | sample RS3BMetagenome_FD_14441 | JGI IMG/M metagenome (IMG submission 14441)
CGACGGCCTCCCTCCTTCACCCCGCAAGGGCCGTCCGGGCGACCTCGCCGCCGGGCCGACAGCGCGCACCGGCCGGCCTCTCGATCCCTCCCACCCGTTAAAACGACAAACTCGGAAATCGCCGTAATTTATTTTCGGGCGGCGCGTCGCTTTCTACCGAGCGCTCGAATCACGCCGCCCGGTGCAGCTCCTCCACGGCCGGCCGTCCCGCGACGGCCCGCCTCGTCCTCCGCGCTCACCCCTTCTGTCGGAAAACGAGGCCGCCTGGTGACGCAGTATCTTCAAAACCGACCAGACCGATCGGAATGGCGCGTCCGCACGCGCTCGCGCGACCCGTCTCGCGCCCGCGAGTGGGGGCATCCCTTCCTCCCTTTCTTGGCCGCCTGCGAACGGCCCCCCTACGATCCCCTTCATGCGCCCCGTCCTCCACGCCGATTGCCCGCGCGCGCGCCTGCGTCGTCGCATCCAGCCCCCCTGCGAAGTCGTCCGCGAACGGGACTTCAAGCTCGTGGGCACGCGCGTGCTCGATCTGTCGGTCAAGGGAATGCTGATCGAGAGCGACCTGCCCCTGCTCACCGGCGAGGAGCTCATCGTCTCGTTCCGCGGCCCGCGGGCCGACCGCTGGTTCGACTGCGGGGCGACGGTCGCGCGCGTGCTGCACGGACGGCGCCGCGGCGACACGCACCGCGCCATCGGCATCGCCTTCGATGCGCTCGACCCCTGGAGCGAGATCCTGCTCTGCGAGGACCTGCGCGCCGCCCCCGTCGCCAAGCGGCACCTGGCCTCGTACACCGGCCTCGGACGCGCCGCCGAGGCGCTCGCGGTCGGCTAGGCACCACCGGGTCCGAAACCGCCGGGCCATCTCATGGGACATGGCGCTCGGCCCTGGCGACCACGAGGCATGAAGAGGGCCCTCTCCGCCGAGCGGCTATGTCACATAACATGACATGACATCCGGCGGACCGGAGGCCCCCGGCCGGCCGCGGTTCACGGCGCGACGAAGTGCGCGCCGCCCTGGTAGCGGGAAGGGTCCGCGCAGCGGGCTCGCACGTCGTCGGCGGTGAGGCCGACGTCGTTCGGCGCGAAGCCGCCCTCGGAGGCGCCGCCGTCGTCGCCCTCGCCGCCGTCGCCCCCGTCCCCCTCGCCCGCGTCGCCGATCAGGGGCGAGACGTCGTAGTACCAGTCGGTCACCTGCGAGCCGTCCTCGTTCTTCTGATCGAGGTGGCAGCCGCCGACGACGGCCGCGCGCGGGCAGGGCGCGTCCTGCGCGAGCGCGCCGAACTTCTTGCGGCAGTCGTCGCGGAACTGCGAGCCGGCCACCGTGTCGTCGATCTCCTTGCAGAAGGGCTGCGGCTTGGCGCCGAAGCGGCGGTCGCAGCTGTCGGTCGAGTTCGACCCGAGGAAGCTCCCGAGGCTGCCGTACCAGCCGGCGACGACGCTGCAGCCGGGCGCGAGCCACAGCGCGAGGGCCGCCGACATCGCGAGGGCGCCGCGCCGCATCGCCTGGGTGTAGCAAGCGAACGGCCGCTGCGCCCGCGACGCGCCTGTCACGGGCCACCCGGCGATCCGTCCGGGCCAGCGGCGCGCGCGCGACTTCCGCGTGAATTCCACGGGCGCCGGGCGCGGCACGGGGCGTGAAGGGGTGGGCGGCATGGCGATCATCGAAGCAGGGGCCGGGCCGCGCGAGCGCGCCGTCGAGGTCGGGGTGGAGAGTCTGGGCGACGCGGAGCTCGTCGCCATCGTGCTCGGGACGGGGCGCGCCGGGGTGTCGGTCGGCGTGCTCGCGGCGACGCTGCTCGAGCAGCACGGCGGCGTCGCGGGGCTGGCGCGGGCGGGGCTCGGCGAGCTGGCCGAGAACGACGGGGTGGGCCTCGCCAAGGGGGCGCGGCTCGCGGCGGCCGTGGAGCTGGGGAGGCGGGCGGCGTTCGCGGCGTCGCTCGACGCGTCGCCCAAGCTGCCCGACCGCGCGGCGGTCGAGGGCTGGGCGCGCCCGCGCCTGGCCACGCTCGACCACGAGGAGCTCTGGCTGCTGGCGCTCGACGGCCGCCACGGCCTGCGCGCGGCGAGGCGCGTGGCGTCGGGCGGCATCCACGGGCTGCACGTCGCCCCGCGCGACGCGCTGCGCATCGCCGTGCGCGAGGCGGCCAGCGCGTTCGTGCTGGTGCACAACCACCCGAGCGGCGACCCCGCGCCGAGCGAGGAGGACGTCTGCTTCACGCGCGCGGTGTCCGAGGCGGCGCGCGTGGTCGGGACGCCGCTGCTCGATCACGTCGTCGTCGCGCGCCGCCGCGCGACGTCGATGCTCGACGCCGGCCTGCTACGGTGACGCGATCATCTCCTGGCCGGAGGCGCGCAGCGGCAGCGCGAGCAGCTCGTCGAGCGCCTTGGGCGCGTACAGATACGCGTACGCCGCCTCGCTCGAGAGCACGCGCTTGATGTAGTTGCGCGTCTCGTCGAAGGGGATGCGCTCGACGAACACGTCGAAGTCGCCGGCGCCGCGGTCGGCGAGCCAGCGGCGGACCGAGCCCGCGCCGCCGTTGTACGCCGCGATGGCCAGCGCCGGGTTCGCGGGGAACGAGGCGCGGAGCGTGGCCAGGTAGCGCGTGCCGAGCTCGATGGACACGTCGGGGCGCTCGAGCGCGGGCTCGTCGACGACGAGCGGCGAGGGCAGCGCGCGCGCGACCAGCCGCGCGGTGCCGGTCATCAGCTGCATCAGCCCGACCGCGTTCGCGGGGCTATGCGCGTCGGGGACGAACGCGGACTCCTCGCGCATGATGGCCCACGTCAGCGGCACGGGGATGCCGCTCGCCTCGCTGTCGCGCACGACGACGCCGTCCCACGGGCGCGGGTACGCGATCTCCCAGGGCAGCCGCCACCGTCCGGCCGGCCAGTGCGCGCGGAAGTCGACGAGGCGCGCGCGCGCGAAGGAGTGGCCGAGCTCGGGGGCGCCGGCGCGGTCGTACATCCAGGCGACGGCCCAGACGACCTCCGGGTCGGCCCCCTCGCCGGTCAGCCCCGCGGCGGAGGCCTCGCGACGTGCGGTGTCGACGTCGCCGACCTCGAGCAGCCGCGCGAAGCGCTCGAACGCCGGCGACGACAGCTCCGGGTGCGCGCGCGTGAGGAACGGGCCGCTCGGCTCGCGGGCGACGGCGGCGTCGAGGGCCTGCCGCGCCGCCGATCCGTCGAGGGCGCGCAGCCGGTCGTAGGCCAGCAGCATGTAGAACGACAGCGGCTCTCCCGCGACCAGGGCCGCGTAGCGCGTCCTGGCGTCGTCGGCGTCGCCGGCGAGCTGCGCGACGCGCGCCCGGAAGTACGCCGCGCGAACCGCCGCCTCGTGCCGCTCGTCCGCGATGGCGAGGAGCTGGTCGAGCGCCGCGCGCGCCCCGTCGAAGTCCCGCCTGCCGAGGCGGGCGAGCGCCAGACGGAAGAGCGCCTCGCCTCTCATGTCGCCGCCCGGGTAGCCGTCGGCGACGGAGGCGAGCGTCGACTCGTACTTCGCCTCGTCGCCGTCGTCGTAGATGACGAGCGCCTCGCGGAAGCGCGCGTCGTCGGCGAGGCGGTGCCCGGGGAAGCGCTTCTCCACCTCGGCGAAGCGCGCGAGCGCCTCGGCGTGGCGGTGCGCGGCGGCGCTCGCCTTGCCGCCGTGGTAGAGCGCCGCCGCGAGCGCGTCGTCCCCCTCGCAGCGCGCGATGGCCACGCCCCACGCGTCGGCCGCCTCGTCGGCCTTGCCGTGCGGCACGGTCTGCGCGCGCAGCGTCGCCGCGCTGCACGCGGCCGCCGCGTGCGCCTTGTCGCTGCGGGGCAGCGCGTGCAGGAGCGCGTCGGCGCTCTGCATCGCGCGCTTGCGGTCGGGCGGTCGTGCCCCGAGCCACGCCTGCGCCTGGCGGGCGCGCTCCTCGGGCGTGAGCGGCGGCGGGGCCGCCCGGTGCAGCGCGGCGGCCGCGCGCGCGCGCAGGCCGACCACGTCCACCTTGTCGGCCACGAACGGCGCCTCGACGAGGACGCGCGTCGTCAGGTCGAGCGCCTCCTGCGCGCGCGCACCGGGCGGCCCATCCACGCCGTCGAGCAGCGCGCCGGCCAGGCGCAGCGACGTGTCGACCCAGCGCAGGCCGTGGGGGCTCGCCTCGAGCAGCGCGCGCCAGAGGGGTACGGCCGAGGCGCGATCGCCCTTGGCGGCGTAGGCGTCGGCCAGCGCGAGCCTGGCCTCGTCGGTCGAGGCCACGTCGATTCCGAGGGCCGCCCCGCCACCGCCGCCGTCGGGGGCCGCGCGCGCGCCGGAGCCCAGCGCCCGCAGACACGCCAGCGCGTCGTCGTCGCGACCGACGCGAACGAGCGCCTCCGCCTCGCGCAGCGCCGCCCAGGGCGCCAGCACGCACCGCGCGCCCGCGTCGGGCGGCGACACGACGCGCTCGAACGCGGCCGCCGCCTCCGCGTCCCCTCCCGCCTGCAGGTGCAGCCGCCCGGACAGGTAGCTCCACGCGCACGCCTGCGCGCCGTCGAGCGCCGCGGACGCGCGCGCCGCGTCCACCTCGCGCGCCGCCCCCGACCAGTCACGCTCGGCCTCGCGCTCGCGCGCGGCGGCGAGGCGTGGATCCTCGAGCACGGGCGACAGGGGCGGCAGGCCCGACTCGAGCCCGATCGTCCCGGCATCGCCCGCGCCGGCGCCGCGCGGCGCGAGCCCCGCGGCGGCGCCCTTGGCCGACGCCGGCTCCGACGGCGGCCGCCCCTCCGACGCGCTGCCCCCGCGGCACGCCGCCGCGAGCACGACGACGGCGCTCGCCCCGGCTCCGAGCCGGACCCCTCTCGCGACGCTCCGGCCGAGACGGAGCCCTGCCCGCCTCGTCATCGCTTCGGCCGGCGCCCTTCCGCCGCCGCCTCTTCGTCCCGCGCCTCGGCGCGCTTTCGTTGCTCTTCTTGCCAGCGCGCGCGGTCGCTGGCCACGACCTTCGCGTCCGCCCGCCGCGAGGCCACCTGCTCGCGCGCGCCGCGCTCCTTCGCCTGCGCGCGCGCCTCGACCTGGCGCGCGCGCGTCAGCGACGCGTCGTGGGCGGCCCGCTCGGCGGCGACGCGGATCTCCCAGGCGTCGGCGCGCACCAGATCGGCCACGGTCAGCTCGCCGCGCTCGAGCGCCTGCTGCTCGGCCGCGCGGGCGCCGCGGATGGCATGCTCGTGCCCGGCGCGCGCCCGGTCGGCCCGGGTGCGCTCCGCCTCGGCCGCTTCGCGCTCCCCGACCGCCCCGGCGAGGGCGCCGGCCGCCTCGTCCACCTTGCGGTCGCGCAGCCGGGCGAGCGGCTCGAGCGCGTACTTCGGGGGGCGCATCGCGAGCGAAGCATACCCCACGCTTGCGGCGTCGGCGCGCGCGCTCATCATGAGCCGGTGACGATTCGAGCGCGCGTGTGCGACCCCCGGGGCCCGGGCTGGATGCGCCTCCTGCCCGCGGCGCTCGCGCTCGCGCTCGTGCTGCTCGGGCTGGTGGTGCCGGCGGCGGCGACGGCGCGGGCGTCCACCGCGCTGCTGGGCGCGGCGGTGCTCTTCGGGACCCCCCTGCTGCGCGTGCGATGGTCGCCGCGCGACGCCGAGGTGCGGGTCGGGTACGGCTGGGTCGTCGTGCGCGCCGGGCCCCTGTCGCAGCGGGTCCACGCGCGCGAGGTGGCGGGCGCCTCGACGGCGGCGACGGCGCGCGGCGTCGCGCTCGCGCTCGGGCGCGCCGGCTCGGGCCTGGCGCCGCCGCTCGTGCTCGAGGTGCCGGACGACGCCGCGGCCGACCGCGTGCGTCGCGCGCTCGGGATCGGGCCGCTCGGCCTCGGCCAGCTCGTCTGGCCGACCCGGCTCTCCGGCTGGCAGGTCGCGCAGCGGCTCGTGTTCGGCCTGCTCGCCGCCATCGGCCTCGCGATGGCCTGCTACGCGGCGGCCGGCCAGGACGGCTCGTGCCTCGCGCTCGCGGGCCTGCTCGTTCCCCTGATGATCGTGGCCCTGCCGATCGCGGTCATCGCGCGCGAGGTCCAGCCGCGCCTCGTGCTGGAGCGCGAGGGGCTCGCCGTGCTGGAGCCGGGCGCCGTCCGGGTGCCGTACGCGGACGTGACCGACGCCGTCGCCGTCGGCGCCGACGTGGTCGTATCGACGGCGCCCGGCCGGTCGCCGGTGCTCGTGCCCCTGCCGCGCGCCAGCGCGGAGGAGCGCGAGCACGTCGCCGCGCAGATCGGCCGTCGCCGTGCAGGCCGTGCCGCCGCCCCTGGCCGTGCTGGCGCCGCGCGGCGAGGGGCACCGGGCCTGGCTGGATCGCCTCGACGCGGCGGCCGCCTCGATGGCGGCGCCCGGCGGCTCACCCGACGGCTACCGCGTCGCGATGCCGCGGATCGACGATCTCTGGAGCGCGCTCGAGAGCCCGGACGTCGTCGCCCCCGTGCGCGCCGGCGCGGCGCGCGTCCTCGTGCGCGTCGACCGCGAGCAGGCCGGCCCGCGCATCGCGCAGATCCTCGCCGCCGAGCGCGATCCGGGCGTACGACGACGCATCCGCATCGCCGCCGAGGACGACGCCGACGACGCTGCGCGCAAGCTCGCGCGCCTCGACCGGCGCGGGCGTCGAGGGGGCTAGCCTCGCCCCCACTCCTGCAGCGACCGCACGCGCACGTTCGGCTCGTCCTGCGCCGCTTCGATCGCGTCGCACGCGGCCAGCGCCGCCGCGATCGTCGTGAAGTAGGGGATGTTCGCGAGCAGCGTCTGGCGACGCAGCGAGTAGCTGTCGCGCACCTCGCGCGCGCCGATGGTCGTGTTGACCATGATGGCGATCGTGCCGCTGCGCACGGCGTCGATGACGTGCGGCGACCCCTCGTTGACCTTCTTGACCACGTCCGCCGGGATGCGGGCGCGCCCGAGCGCCGCGGCCGTGCCGCTCGTGGCCACGATGTCGAAGCCGAGCGCGCGCAGCCGCCGCGCGATGTGGATGGCGGCCGGCTTGTCCTCGTCCTTGACGCTGATGAACGCGCGCCGGCGCCTGGTCTGCGCGTCGGGCAGGGCCAGCACCATCCCGCTGGCGAGCATCGCCTTGCCGAAGGCGCGCGCGAACGTGCCGGCGATGCCCATCACCTCCCCCGTCGACCGCATCTCCGGGCCCAGGATCGTGTCGACGCCCGGGAACTTCGCGAACGGGAAGACGCTCTCCTTGACGCTCGTGTGGCGCGGCACCGGCGCGTCGTCGATCCCCAGCTCGTCGAGCGTCTTGCCGACCATGAGCATCGCCGCGATCTTCGCGAGCGGGCGCCCCGTCGCCTTGGACACGAACGGGACCGTGCGGCTGGCGCGCGGGTTGACCTCGAGGATGTAGACCTCGCCGCCCTTCACCGCGAACTGCACGTTCATCAGGCCCACGACGCCGAGCTCGAGGGCGAGCATGCGCGACTGCTCCTCGATGGAGAGCACGATCTCGGGCGAGAGCGAGTGCGGCGGCAGCACGCTCGAGCTGTCGCCCGAGTGCACGCCCGCCTCCTCGATGTGCTGCATGACGCCGCCGATGACGCACTTCTTGCCGTCCGAGACGCAGTCGACGTCGACCTCGATGGCGTCCTTGAGGAACTCGTCGACCAGGATCGTCTGCGTGCCCGCCTCGCGCGCGGCCTCGAAGGCGCGCGTGATGAAGACGTCGAGCTCCCCGCGCGAATAGCAGATCATCATCGCGCGCCCGCCGAGCACGTAGCTCGGGCGGACGAGCACCGGGTACCCGAGGCTCTCGGCGATCGCGACCGCCTGCTCGGGGGACGTGGCGATGCCGCTCCGCGGCCGCTTGAGGGCGAGCTTGGTGAGCACCTCGTCGAAGCGCCCGCGGTCCTCCGCGCGGTCGATGGCGTCGGCGCTCGTGCCGAGCAGCTTCACCCCGCGCTTCTCGAGCGGCACCGCGAGCTTGAGCGGCGTCTGCCCGCCGAACTGCACGATGACGCCCTCGGGCTTCTCCTCGTCGACGATGTTGAGCACGTCCTCGAGGGTGAGCGGCTCGAAGTAGAGCCGGTCGCTCGTGTCGTAGTCGGTCGAGACGGTCTCGGGGTTGCAGTTGACCATCACCGTCTCGAACCCGAGCTCGCGCAGCGCCTGGACGGCGTGCACGCAGCAGTAGTCGAACTCGATGCCCTGCCCGATGCGGTTCGGGCCGCCGCCGAGGATGACCACCTTTCGCTTGGACGCGTCGGGCGTGGCCTCGCTCTCGCTCTCGTAGGTCGAGTAGAGGTACGGCGTGTGCGCCACGAACTCGGCGGCGCACGTGTCGACGCGCGCGTAGACGGCGCGCGTGCCGTGCGAGAGGCGCATCGCGCGCACGTCGTCCTCGCAACCGCCGGCGTGGGAGGCGATCTGCCGGTCGCTGAAGCCGAGGCGCTTGTAGGCCCGGATCTGGTCGGGTCCGATCTCGCCGCGCGCCATCGCCTGCTCGGCGGCCACGATCCGGCGGATCTGCGCGAGAAACCATGGGTCGATGGCCGTCCGGGCGTGGACCTCCTCGTCGGTGAAGCCGATCCGCATCGCGTCGACGACGTAGAACAGGCGCTCGGCGGTCGGCGTCGCCACCAGCTTCTCGAGCGCCGCTCGCGTCTCGGCCGACGTCGCGGGCGGCATGTGCCGCGGCGCTTCGAGGTCCGGCGCCTCCATCGACAGGTCGCGCTGCCGCTTGGGCTCCGCCAGCGCGCGGTAGTCGACCCGATCGAGCAGCGACACCAGGCCGTCCTTGCCCGTCTCGAGCGAGCGGGCGGCCTTCTGCAGCGCCTCGCAGAAGGTGCGCCCGATGCTCATCGCCTCGCCGACGCTCTTCATCTGCGTGCCGAGCGTGGTGTCCGCTCCCGGGAACTTCTCGAACGCGAAGCGCGGCCACTTGACGACCACGTAGTCGATGACCGGCTCGAAGGCGGCGCTCGTCCCCTGGTTGGCGCCGCCGGGCGGCGACGTGATGTCGTTCTTCAGCTCGTCGAGCGTGTAGCCGACGGCGAGCTTGGCGGCGATCTTCGCGATCGGGTAGCCGGTGGCCTTGGAGGCGAGCGCCGACGAGCGCGACACGCGCGGGTTCATCTCGATGACGTGCGTGCGCCCCGTCTTCGGGTCGACGGCGAACTGCACGTTGGCGCCGCCCGTCTCGACGCCGATCTCGGTCATGACGGCGCGCGCCGCGTCGCGCAGGCGCTGGTACTCGCGGTCGGTCAGCGTCATCGCAGGCGCGACCGTGATCGAGTCGCCGGTGTGCACGCCCATGGGGTCGACGTTCTCGATCGAGCAGACGACGATGAAGTTGTCGGCCCGGTCGCGCATGACCTCGAGCTCGAACTCCTTCCACCCGAGGACGCTCTCCTCGATGAGCACCTCGTGCGTGGGCGACTGCGCGAGCGCCCACTTCACCTTCTCCTCGAGCTCCTTCTCGGAGTAGGCGATGCCGCCGCCCGAGCCGCCGAGGGTGAAGCTCGGCCGCAGGATCGCCGGGAAGCCCGTGTCGCGAACGACCGCCCACGCCTCCTCGACCGAGTGTGCGACGCCGGCGCGCGGGCAGGTCAGGCCGATCTTCTCCATCGCGGCCTTGAAGAGGGCGCGGTCCTCGGCCTTGGCGATCGAGTCGGGGCGGGCGCCCAGCATCTCGACGCCGTACTTCTCGAGCACCCCCTCCTCGCGCAGCTTCATGGCGAGGTTGAGGCCCGTCTGCCCGCCGAGCGTGGGCAGGAGGGCCTGCGGGCGCTCGCGGGCGATGATCGACTCGACCGTGCGCCACTCGAGCGGCTCGACGTACGTGCGCACGGCCAGCCCGGGGTCGGTCATGATCGTCGCCGGGTTGGAGTTGACCAGGACGACGTCGTAGCCCTCTTCGCGCAGCGCCTTGGCCCCCTGCGTGCCCGAGTAGTCGAACTCGCACGCCTGGCCGATGACGATGGGACCCGCGCCGATGAGGAGGATGCGCTGGAGGTCGGTGCGGCGAGGCATTCCGAGCGAACGCGCTTAGCAGGTGCGCGGGCCGAGGGGTAGCGTCATCGGCGCGCCGTCGTGTTTGTCCGAACGGGGCCCCGGCCCCATCGGGCTGCGCCTCGAGCGCGGCCCGCAAGCGCCCACCTCGGCCGGAGTCCGGCTCGGCCGCGCTCGGCCGCGCGGGCTGGCATAAGATGCGCGTGCGATGACCGCCCACGCCCGCTTCACCGTCGACGCCGACGTCACCCCCCGCTTCACGGCCTGCTACCTGCGCGTCGCCGGCGACGAGTGCGCGTTCGTCGAGGCGCACACCGCGCACGCGCTGCCGCGCCTACTCGCAGCGCTCGCGGCCCACGGCCGGCGACCCGAGGACGTGCGCTGGATCTTCGTCACGCACGCACACCTCGATCACGCCGCGGGCGCGAGCGCCCTCGTGGCGGCCTGCCCGAACGCGACCCTGCTCGCGCACCCGCGCGCCGCGCGGCACCTCGTCGATCCGACGAAGCTCGTCGCCAGCGCGACGGCCGTGTACGGCGACGAGCGCTTCCGTGCGCTCTACGGAACGGTGTCGCCCATCCCGAAGGAGCGCGTGCGCGCGCTCGACGACGGCGAGAGCGTCGAGCTCGGGGGCGCGCGGCTGACCGTGCTGCACACGGCGGGGCACGCCAGGCATCACTTCGCCGTCGACGATCCGACGCTGCAGACCGTGTACACGGGCGACACCTTCGGCCTCGTCTACCCCGCGCTGCAGACGCACGGCCGCTTCGCCATCCCGTCGACGAGCCCGACCGATTTCGACGCCGCCGAGGCGCGAAAGAGCATCGACCGCGTGCTGGGGCTGGGAGAACGCTTCGTGTGCCCGACGCACTTCGACGCGTGGGAGGACGCGCCGGCGATCGCGGCGCAGCTTCGCCGCTTCGTCGACCGCGCCGAGCGATGGGTCGACGAGGCGGCCCGCGGCGACGAGAGCGTCGAGGCGATGCAGGCGCGCTTCGCCCGCGCGTGGTGGGAGGCGATCGTCGAGGAGGCGCCGCGCTTCGGCGAGGCCGAGCGGAAGGTCCTCGCGCTCGACGTCGAGCTCAACGCGCAGGGCCTCGCGTTCGTCGCGAACGCCCGCCGCCGCGCCGCGGGGCCGCCGGGCCGATAGCGACCTCCGGTCGCGTGCTCAGAGCGGCTCGGCCCCGACGACGGCGCCGTGCTCCCACGTCACGCGCCACACCGCGCCGTTCTTCACGGGCGGCGGCAGCGACCCGGTGGCGGCGGCCACCAGCGCGCGCAGCGCTCCGCCGTGGGTGACGACGAGCGCCGGCGCTTCGGCCCTGGCCACGCGCTCGGCGACGCGCCCGATCGCCGCGACGACGCGGGCCGTCAGCCGCTCGTGGTCCTCGCCGCCCCGGGGCGGGCGCTTCTCCGCGAGCCACGTGCGCCACGCCTCGGCGTGCAGCGTCTCGCACTCCTCGCGCGTCAGCCCCTAGAAGACGCCGAAGGCGCGCTCGCGCAGCTCGCGGTCGACGTACGCCACCTCGATCCCGAGCTCGGCCGCGACGATGCGCGCCGTCTCGTGCGCGCGCCGGAGGTCGCTCGCGACCGCGCCCGCCAGCCGGTGCGCACGCAAGCCCTCCGCCAGCGCCCGCGCCTGAGCGCGGCCGTTGTCGTTGAGCGGCACGTCGGTGTGCCCCTGCCAGCGGCCGGCGACGTTCCAGTCGGTCTCGCCATGACGGGCGACGTACAGCAAGCGACGCATCGCCGACGCAGTGTAGTCACGACGAGCACGCCTTCGAGGCCGACCGGGCAGCCCGCGCGCCTCACCGCACGGCGACCGCGGCGCGCGCGGAGGCCGATCGCCCCTCGACGCGCGCGCTTGACGGACGCCCGCGCCGCCCGACGTTCGCCGACGATGTCGAGAACCCGACTCGCGTTGACGATGACGGCGGCGGCGGCCGTGGTCTCCGCCGCTGGTTGCGGACGAGGCCGGGGCGCCCCGACCTCGAGCGGGCTCCGTCCGGCGCGCACCGCGGACGCTGGAGCCGAGGCCGATGGTTCGGCGCCCGGCACCACGGCTCCGGATGCCGAGGCCGAAGGGGCGGAAGCCGGGGGTCCCGAGGCCGGCGCGCCGACGCAGAGCCTCGTGCGCGTCGCGAACTTCACGGCGGGCGCGCCGGCGGCCGGCTACGACGTGTGCCTCGCGCCCGCGGGCACGACCAGCTGGATGGGGCCGATGCTGAGCACGGCGTTCCCCGCCGGATCGCTGGGGGCCAATGGCTCGGGCGTGACGTTCCCGTCGGTGACGCAGTACTTCCCCGTCCCGCCCGGGACCTACGACCTGCAGCTGGTCGCGGCGGGCTCCGGGTGCGACCAGGGGGTGATCGCCGTGACCAACGGTCTGCCGACGCTCGCCGTCGGCTCGCGCACGACGTTCGCCACCGTGGGTGACGCGCAGCCGACCGGCAACGACGCGGCGCTCAAGGTCCTCGCCTTCCAGGACGAACAGAGCGCGGGCGCGGAGGGGGCGGCGCTGCGGATCATCAACGCCATCCCGTCGATGGGATACGTCGACGTCGGCACGGGATCGCTGGCGAGCAACACGTTCTCGCCGCTGGCCGTGTACGTCGCGTTCGGAACCGCCGGATCGAGGCTCGCCGACGGCGGCGCCCCCGACGGGGACGGCTACGCGCTGGTCGCGCCGTGGTCGGGCGTCGAGCTGAGCGCCCACCCGAGCGGGACCACGACGGACGCGGTCACGGGGTCGAACGTGTCGCTGGCCGCCGGATCGGCGACGACGATGGTGCTGGTCGGCGGAGGCAACGGAATCGCCCCGCCGCAGTTCCTGGCGTGCACCGACAGCGCGCCGGTGCAGGGCGCCCTGTCCGCGTGCTCGCTCGTCGCGCGCTGAACGACGACCGCCGGCGGGGTCGGCAGCGCGCGGGCGTCCGCCGCAAACTTGGCCGCGCCCGGCCGCGCTCCCTAGCGTGGCCGTGCCATGGGCGAAGCTGCCACCAGGGGCTTCTCGAGCGCCGCGCCCGCCCTCCCGCTGCCGCGCATGCTCGGGCGGCGCATCTTGCTCAAGCTCGCCGCGCGCGGCGGCATGGGCGACGTCTACCTGGCGGCGACGACGGGCATCGAGGGGGCCGAGCGGCCGTGCATCGTGAAAACCGTGCGCCGCGACCACATCCACGACGGCTCGTTCCTGGCGCGCTTCCTCGACGAGGCGCGCGTGCAGGCGCAGCTGCAGCACCCGGGCGTCGCGCAGGTGCTCGAGGCGGCGACCGACGAGGACGGCGAACCGTACACCGTCGTCGAGTACGTCGAGGGGCGGGCGCTGAGCGACGTGCGCCAGCGCGCCATCCAGGTCGGGATCCGGATCGGCTGGCCGGAGGCGGTGGCCGTCGCCATCGAGATCGCGCAGGCGCTCGCGCACGTGCACGAGCGCTCCGGTGCGGACGGCTCGCCGCTCGGCATCGTGCACCGCGACCTGTCACCGCAGAACGTGATGGTCGGCTACGCGGGCGAGGTGAAGCTCATCGATTTCGGCACTGCGCGCGGCCACAACCGCCGCTGCCACACGGTGGCGGGCGTCGTCTTCGCCAAGCCGGGGTACGTCGCGCCGGAGGTCGCGCGCCAGCAGGTGGGCGACGGGCGCATCGACCTGTACGCGCTCGGCATCATGCTCTGGGAGATGTGCGCGGGCCGGCGCTTTCTCACGGTCGATCCGCAGCGGCACCTGGACGACGCGGCGGCCGGCCGGGTGATCGTCCCGCACATCGCGACGGCCTGCGGCGCGCCCGCGGAGCTCGACGAGGTCATCGCCAAGCTGACGATGAACGAGCCGGAGGACCGCTACGCGCGCGCCTCGCTGGCCGTGCCCGATCTGGCCCGCGTGCTGACGATGGCGCCGTCGGCCGAGGGCGAGGAGCGCGGCGTGCGGGCGCGCATCGCGCTGCTCATGCGCCGGCTCTGGACGCACGAGCCGGCGCGGTCGCGCGCCGAGTTCGTCCGGCTGCTGAGGGACGCACGCGAGGAGCTGCGCGATCGGGGCGGGCGGCCGAGCGAGACGCCGCCGGCGCCGGTGAGCGAGCAGATGGCCGCGCGGACGGCACCGAGCGACCCGGCGCTGGTGCTCGGCACGCCCTACCGCCTGGTGCGCAAGATCGGCGAGGGGGCGAGCGGCGCGGTGTGGGAGGCCGAGCACGTCGAGCTCGGGCGGCCGGTGGCGCTCAAGATCCTCGCGCCCGAGCACGCGTCGTCGGCACCGGCGCTCGAGCGCTTCCGCCGCGAGGCGCGTGCCGCGGCGGGGCTGCGCCACCCGAACCTGGTCGAGATCCTCGATTTCGGCAAGTCGCTCGACGGGCGGGCGTACCTGGCCATGGAGCTGTGCGTGGGCGAAACGCTCGACGCGCGAGTGCGGCGCGCCCCGCTGGACTGGCACGAGGCGGTCCGCATCGCCGGCGAGGCGTGCGAGGCGCTCGCGGCGGCGCACGCGGCCGGACTGGTGCATCGCGACCTCAAGCCGCAGAATCTGATGGTGACGGCGGCCGGCGGCGTCAAGCTGCTCGACTTCGGCCTGGCCACGGCGCTCGCCACGGGCCCCGACAAGAAGCCGGACGTGAAGGAGCGCGCGATGCACGGCTTCGCGATCTTCGGCACGCCCGAGTACATGGCGCCCGAGCAGGTCGCCGGCGAGCGGGTCGATGCGCGCACGGACGTGTACGCGCTCGGGTGCGTGCTCTACGAGATGCTGACCGGCGCGGTGGCCTTCGAGGGCTCGTCGAGCGTCGTCGTGATGGGCAAGCAGCTGCGCGACACGCCGGCCCCGCCGCGGGCACGCGTACCGACGGCGGCGATCCCGCGCGCGCTCGAGGCGGTGGTGATGCGTGCCATCGCCAAGAAGCCGGAGGAGAGGTTTGCGTCGGCGGCCGCCATGCGCGACGCGCTGCAGGCGACGGCGTCGGCGCCGGAGCGGCGGAGGGCGCGCGTGCGCCAGGCGGCTGCGGCGGTCGGGACGACGCTGGCGATGGCGGCGGCGGCGAGCGGATCGGCACAGTGGGTGAGGTGGCACGCGGCGGCGCTGGAGGCGGCGATGGGCACGACCTCGACCTCGACCTCGACCCCGACCTCGACCCCGACCCCGACCCCGACCCCGACCTCGACCCCGACCTCGACCCCGACCCCGACCCCGACCCCGACCTCAGCCCCGGAGCCTGCCCCCGCGTCGACTGCCGGTCAGGTCACCGTCCCGCGCTCGCGGGCCGGCCATCGCATATGGATCGACGGCCGGATGGTCGGGCAGTCGCCCGGCAGCTTTCCGACCAAGTGCGGTTGGCGCCGGGTGCGCGTCGGCAGCCAGGCGCACGAGAAGAACGTGAACGTGCCGTGCGGGGGCGAGATCGAGGTGCGCTGACTAGAAGCGGCCGCGAACGCCCATGGAGCCCAGGCCGACCCACGGCTCGATGCGCGCGCTCTGGTCTTGATCGCCCGCGGGCTCCGACGGCTCGGTGGAGTCCGACGAGCTCTTGCCCGTGAGCAGCCCGACGACGCCGACGACCGCGCCGGCGCCCGCGGCGATGAACGACACGGTCGAGATGGTCGCCATCGTCTTGGCGGACTGGATGTCCGAGTGCTCGTACGGGTTGCACTGGTTGCCGCTGCACCACGGCGAATTCTTGATGCCGTTCGTCTTCGACATCGTCAGGATGCCCGTCACCGTCCCCGCGACGACGCCGACGCCGGCCAGCCCGAAGCCGCCGAACATCAGCACCTTGGATGTGCCCGAGCGGCCCGCCGGCTGCGCGGGCGGGGGGGGCGGCGCCTCGGCCGTCGCCGGCTCGGACGCGGGGGCCGCCGCCGCGGGAGCCTGCTGCGCCGGCAGCGTCACCGTGACCGTCTTCGTCTCCTTCTCGGCGACGTCGACCTCCTCCTTGCCCTCGGCCGTCCCGGCCTTGGCCACGACGACGTGGTGCCCGGGGTCGAGCTTGCGCGGCTCGCCGATCAGCGCGGACGGAAGCTCGTTGCCGTCCAGCGTCACCGTCGCCGTCTGGCCGTCGGGCACGTTCTTGACGTCGATCGTGAGCGACGGGATGCGCGCCTCGATGTCGGAGTCCAGCGTCCCCGCCTCTTCGCGCGCGCGCTTGAAGGGCGCCGGCTCGCCCGGCTTCTCCGGCGAGCGCATCACGCGTAGCGCCGTGTCGCGCGCCTCGACCAGCAGGCCGGCCGCTTCCTGCGAGCGCGCCAGCTCGAGCCCCGTCGTGGGCACGTGCATGATGGCGTCGGCCGCCTCGAACGCCTTGAGGGCGGCCTGCACGTCGCCCTTCTGCCGGGCGGCGCGTCCCTGGGCCATCAGGCCGCGCGCGGTTTCCTTGTCGGCGGCCGAGGGGCCGGCCGACGCGACGCTCGCGAACGCCAGGCTGGCGGCGACGAGCGGCACGAAAAGGAGCCTAGAAGCCATCGTCGGGGGCACCGTTCTTGGCAGGAGGAGCGGACTTCGGGGGGTTGGGGACGGGGGCGGGCGCCGGGGCCGCCGCGTGCGACGCCCTGTGCGGCGGCGGCGCCTCGTGGTGCACGCCGGCTCGCGGCAGCGACGTCGCTGCCAGCGTCGGGATGCCCTTGGCCGAGCCGCTCCCCTCGGCCGTGGCGCTCGCGACCGGAGCGGCGCTCGTCGCAGGCGCGGCGCTCTCCGTGGCGCTCGCCGCGGGGGGCTGCATCGTGCCGCTCGCGGGGCTGGCGGTGGGCTCGGCGGCGGCGGCCTGGGACGGCGCCGCATCCCCCACCGCCTGCGTGCGGAACACGCGGAACGAAACCCCCGTCGCCGCGGCCGCCGCGACCACGATCATCGACAGGACCACGAACAGCGGTTTGCGCGAGCGCGGCGGGGTCGGCTCGGACGCGTCGAGCGCGGCCGACCCGAGCGTGGCGTACGAGCGCGCGTTCGGCGGGGGCTCCGAGATGCGCGGCGTGAGCTTGGAGAGGGCGGCGGGCACCTCGGGCGCGGTCATGTCGCGCGCCGAGGGAAGCGCCGCCGTCGACGACGACGGGGGCGGCGCCGCCGGGCCGGCGGCCGTCACGACGCCCGACGAGGAGCGGTCGCTCGGCGGCTTGAGCAAGTCCTCCACGCGCCGCCGCTCGGCCGCCGCCGCCAGCGCGACGTCGATCGCGTGGCGGCGCCTCTCGGTGCGCTCGGCCAGGTGTTGCGCGGAGAAGTTCGCGACGTCCGTGCTCGTGGCCGGCACCGCCGCCTCGAGCATCGCCTCCTCGATGGCCGCGCGCAGGTCGGCCGCGCTCTCGTAGCGGTCGTCGGCCGCGTGCGAGAGCGCCTTGCGCACGACGGCGGCGATGGCCGGGTGCACGGTGCTGGGCAGCGGCACGGGCGGTCGCCCCGATCCGAGCAGGTGCAGCGTGGCCAGCTGGTTGTCCCCCTCGTACGGAGGCCTGCCTGCGAGCAGGTGATAGAGGATGGCGCCGATCGCCCACACGTCCGCCCGCCGGTCGACGGGGCGGCTGAGCGCCTGCTCGGGCGCCATGTAGTTGATCTTGCCCTTGAGCACGCCCGAGTTCGTGTCGCTGCCGACCCGCGAGCGCGCCTTGGCGATGCCGAAGTCGATGAGCTTCGCGATCCCCTTGGTGCTGACCAGGATGTTGTGGGGGCTGACGTCGCGGTGGACGATCTCGAGCGGCTTGCCCGCGCTGTCCTTGAGCTCGTGCGCCTCGTGCAGCCCGGCGCACGTGTCGGCGAGCACGCGCAGGACGATCCCGGTCGGGATCCGCACGCCCTTCTTCTGGCACGCTCGATTGAGCTTCGAGAGCGCGTCGCCGTCGACGTACTCCATCGCCAGGTAGAGGACTTCGTTCTCCTCGCCGAGGTCGAGGATCTGCGCCACGTTGAGGTGCTCGATGCGCGAGGCGATGCGCGCCTCGTCGAGGAACATCTGCTGGAAGCGCTCGTCGGCCGCGAACTTGGGCAGGATGGTCTTGATCGCGACCAGCTTCTCGAAGCCGTGCTTGCCGCGCTGGCGCGCGACCCACACGCTCGCCATGCCGCCCTCCGCGATCGGGCACAGAAGCTCGTACCGATCGAGCTTGTAGCCCGGGGCGAGCGGAGAGGAGGGGGTGGACGTGGGCGCGGCAGCCGTCACGACTTCCAAGC
>JGI20133J14441_1001605_pt1 | contig 17739 bp, 17 predicted proteins | sample RS3BMetagenome_FD_14441 | JGI IMG/M metagenome (IMG submission 14441)
ATCCCCGGGTGCTCGAGGTGCCCGGTGACGGCGCCTTCGTGGAGCAGGGCGAGGCGCGCCCCCTCGCCGGCGTCGGGGTGCAGCGACTTGATGGCCACCTCGCGATCGAGCGAGTGCTGGCGCGCGACGTAGACGCGTCCCATGCCGCCCTCGCCGAGCGTCCCGAGCACCTCGAGATCGCGGCCCTCCGTCTCGTCGCCCTTCGGCGACGGATCCGTCAGGTCGATCGAGATACTGGGGAGCTCGCGCGACCGCGGCATCGGCGTGGCGCCGTTGCCCGGGCCGCGGCCGACGTCGTGGGCGGCGGCGCGGATCGTGGCCCGCGGGTCGACGCGCTCTCCACGTGGGAGCCCCAGGCCCTCGATGCGCGTCGCAATCTGTCGGGGGTCGGGCGCGAGCGGCAAGCCGCCGGGCAGTGTATCGCGCGTTGGCCGGATCTCCGAAAGCAGCTCTGCCTTGACGCGATTGTGAATGCCATTTACTAATTGGTCGTGCTTCACGAACCGAAGGCGACGCCGCGCGCCCGCCGCCGCGACGCCAACCTGCACCGCATCCTCGAGGCGGCCATGGACATGGTCGCCGGCGACGGCCTCGAGGGCCTGTCGATGACCAGGCTCGCCGCGGCGGTCGACTACACGCCGGGCGCGCTCTACCGCTACTTCGACTCCAAGGACGCGATCCTCTCGAGGCTCGTCGAGCGCATCCTCGAGGACGTCCGCGCCGGCCTCGATCGGTCCCTCGCTCTGCTGCCCGCGAAGGCCTCGCCGCTCGCGCACGTCGTCGCCCTGGTCGACGGGTACCGGGCGTTCGCGCGCGCCGAGCCGCATCGCTTCGGCCTGCTCGCGATGACCATGGCCGATCCCCGCGTCCTTCTGCAGCAGCCCAAGGACGCCGAGCCCGTGGCGCGCGCCATCCTGGCGGCCATGCAGCCGCTCGGCGTCGCGCTCGACCAGGCCGCCGAGGCGGGCCAGCTCTCGGCCGGCGACGTGACCGAGCGCACGCTCTGCCTGTTCGCGATGCTGCAGGGGGTGCTGCTCCTGCAGAAGCAGGCGCGCCGCGCCCCCGGGGTGCTCGACGTCGATCGACTCGCCATCGGGGGCACGCGGACCCTGCTCGTCGGATGGGGCGCGAAGCCGCGCGCGGTCGATGCGGCGGTGGCCCGCGCGATCGGGGGCCGTCGCCCGGGAGGTGCCTCGTGATGACGCGCGCGCTCGTTTCGGCGCTGCTCGGCGCCTTCGGCTGGACCTTCCTCGAGTACGTCATTCACCGCTGGATGGGGCACGATCGACGCCTGCGGTGGACGCCGTTCGGCAAGGAGCACCTGCGCCATCACGTCGAGGGGGGCTACTTCGCTCCCGCCTGGAAGAAGCTCGTCGCGGCGGCCGTGACGAGCACGCTCCTGTCGGGTCCGGCGATCCTGCTGGCCGGCGCGCCGTCGGGGCTCGCGTTCGTCGCCGGGCTGATGGCCATGTACGGCGCGTACGAGGTCCTGCATCGCCTCGAGCACGTGCGCGAGGGCATGGGCGCCTACGGACGCTGGGCGCGCCGCCACCACTTCACCCACCACTACGTCGACGCGCGCTGCAACCACGGCGTCACCTCTCCGCTCTGGGACCTCGTGTTCGGCACGTACCGGCGGCCGCCCGAGGAGATCACGGTGCCGGCCCGCCTGCGCGCCAAGGTGCCCTCATGACGCTCATCCTGACCACGCTCGTTCGCGAGCGGCTGCACCCGGCCGACGTGTTCGGCGTCCGCCCGGCGCGGGACGCGGTGCGTGCCGCCCGCCTCACGTTCCGCGGCGATCCGCACACGCCGCGCTCGCGGTTCGACGCCACGGCGCTGCGGCAGCTGCAGCCCGGGCTGTCGCTCGCGACGTGGATCGGGCTCCGGCGCGCCGATGGGCTCGTGCCCGTCCTCAACTACTTCAACCGCGTGCAGACGCCGCCCGAGCTGGGCTGGTCGGTGCGCGTCACGCAGGTGCGCGATTTTCGCGGCGGCGGAGCGACCTACGACAGCCACAACGGGACCGATCTGGTGGTGCCGGTGGGCACGACCGTCGTCGCGTCCGCGCCGGGGCGCGTCGTGCGCGTGTCGAACGAGTGGAACCGCGGTGGCCTCAAGGTGGTGCTCGACCACGGCGACGGGCTCCTGACCATGTGCAACCACCTCGCGCGCGCCCTGGTGCGCGAGGGCGACCTCGTGCGCCGCGGCGATCCGATCGCACTCTCGGGGGCATCCGGCGTCGACGCGCTGCTCCTGTTTCCGTGGAACACGCCGCACGTGCACTTCAACGTGTGGCTCGACGGCGTGCCGGTCGATCCGTTCGCAGGACCCGGCGAGGTGCCCATCTTCCGCGACAACGAGGCGGTGCGCGGCGCATCCGGCGACGGCGGAGAGGCGCAGCCGCCTCTCGATGCGATCGACGACGACGCCGTGGCCCACACCATCGCAGGCTGCGTCGATCCGCGCCTGAGCGCGGCGCTCGCCGCGATCCCCGACGCTCGCGCGCGGGCGTTCGCCACGATGTTCCACGCCAACTACTACCCGACGCGGTTCCCGCGCTCGCCTCGGCTGTACCGCGAGGCGCACGCGCGCGCACCGCGCCTGGACCTCCCGTTTCGCCTCGAGGACGCGAAGGGCGTCGCGCATCGCGCCGCCCCGGCGAGAGGCTGAGTCGGCGAGCGCACGAACGCTGCTTCGGGCGCCTCGGGTCGCGTGCGCGCTCAGGCGCGCGCGGCGAGCACCACCGCGACGACGAGGAGCAGCGCGAAGACGAACGCCCGGAACGACCGCTCCGGGATGCGCCCGTGCAAGAGGTCCCCGACGACGAGCCCGGCGGCGAGCCCCGGCACGAGCAGCGCGGAGTCGCGCAGCGTGCCGAGGGTGATGCGACCGGCGACGGCGTAGGCCGTCACCAGGATCGCGTTCGACACGAGCCAGAGGGCGCTCATCGTGGCTCGGAAGCCGGTCTTGTCCGGCAGCGTCCGCGCGCACACGTACACGACCGGCGGCCCTCCGGTGGCGAAGGCCCCGTGGGCCACGCCGCCGGCGACCAGCAACGCCGTCGAGAGGCGAGGGGACGGCGCGCGATCCGCGCCTGCGCGTCGCCCCATGCGCGCGAGCTCCAGGGCCGCGAGCACGAAGACGAACGCCGCGAACGCGAGCTGCAGAGCGGTGCGCGGGAGGCGCTCGAAGGCGACGAGGCCGACCGGGAACCCGACGATCATCGCCGGCAGCACCTTGCCGGCGAGCATGCGCACGCTCACCCCCTTCGGGGCGCGCAGGACGATGGCCGACGACAGGACCATGTTGACCGGCACCAGCGCCGGCAGCATGACGTCGATGGACGTGACGAGGGACCCGAGCGAGAGCGCGATCAGCGTGCCGCCGAAGCCCACGGCCGCTTCGGTCGCGAACGCGAGGGCCACGATGGCGACGAGCGGGAGGGTCATCGGTTGAGCACGTGGTCGAAGAACGAGGCGATGACGGTGATCGGCACCGCGAGGCCGAGCACCGATCCGGCGAGGTAGTCGCGGAAGCGCACGCTCGACAGCGCGAGGGCGTAGTTCAGCTGGGGGGCCATCCAGAGCACGAGGCGCAGCAGGGCGATCGTGCGTACCGGCCGGCCGTCCAGGTGCGCGAGCATCCGGCGAACGAACGGCCGCCGGACGGCGCCGAGCGGCTCGCCACCCACGGCGCGCACCACGACGAAGTTCACGCTCAGAGACACGACCGCGCCGCACAGGGCCAGCGCGCACCCGCCGAGGCGCCCGTAGGAGAAGACCGCCGCGGCCACGAACACCGTGCCCGGTACGTGCACCAGCTCCCCCGCGGAGAACGCGACGACGAACAGGACCGGCCCCCACACCCCGGCCGCCGCCAGCGCCGCGCGGATCCGCGGCGCGGAGAGATGGTCGGTCAGGCCGGTGAGCCGGCCGACGACGACGAGCCCCAGCACGAGCGCGGCCAGCGCCGCGACGCGTGCCCAGCGGACCTCCCTGGCGGCTCCCGTCGTCATCGGGGATCACGCTCGCATGCGGACGAGGCGCCCCGGACGGGCGCGGGTGAGGACGCCGTCGTCGGCGACGATCTGGCCGGCCACCAGGGTGGCGACGTAGCCCTCGGCGCGCTGCACGAGGCGCCGCCCGCCCGCCGGCAGATCGCTCTGCATGACGGGTCGCAGGAGCGCGAGCCGGTCCATGTCGACCACGTTGAGGTCCGCGCGCATGCCGGGCTCGATCGTGCCGCGGTCGCGCAGGCCGATGAAGCGGGCGGTGTCGCGCGCCTGCATCCGGACGACTCGCTCGAGCGGGATGCCTCGCTCCGCGCCCCGGTCTCGCGCCCAGTGCGACAGCAGGAACGTCGGCATGCTCGCGTCGCAGACCGTGCCCACGTGCGCGCCGCCGTCACCGAGGCCGACGAGCGCGCGCGGGTGCAGGAGCATCTCGCGGACGACGTCGAGGCTCAGCCCCGTGTAGTTGTAGATGGGGAAGTACATCAGCGCCTTGCCCTCGTCCTCGAGCAGCGCGTCGTACACCCGCGCGAGGACCGGCACGCCGGCGCGCATCGCCTCCGCGGCCAGACAGGCGTCGATGCGCGGCTCGTAGGTGGGCCGCTCGCCCATCGGGTAGAGGCGCATGGCGAGCATCTCGAGGTTGGCGAGGAAGAAGTCGGCCAGCGGGGGGATGGGCGTGCCGTCGCCGGCCACCTTGTCGCTCTTCTCGGAGAGGATCCGCGCGCGCAGCGCCGGGTCGCGCATCTCGGCGACGCGCTCGGCGAGCGGCAGGTGTGCGATCGCCTTGTACGAGGGGAAGCCCATGAAGGGGTGGAACGTCGCCTCGAGCCCGAGCAGCACGCCGATGCCGCGCGCGCCCACCTGGCAGCGCACGTCGAGGCCGCGCGACGACGCGCGCTCCGCGCGCGCCAGGATGCGCCGCCACTGATCCGGGGCGTGATCGCGCTGCATCGTCGAGATCGACAGCGGCCGGCCTCCGCTGGCGGCGACCATCTGCTCGAGCAGGTCGAACTCGGGGTCGAACCGCTCCGGCCCGACCATCATGTCGAAGTCGCTCACGGCCTGCAGCACGCCGTGCCCGAGCCCCTCGAACGCGCGCGCGATACCCGCGAGCTCCCGGCCCGACGCCTCCGAGGCCGGCGTCGCCACGCCGCGCGCGGTGCGGTGGTTGTCGGTGCGGCCCGTCGAGAAGCCGGCCGCGCCGGCCTCCAGCGCCGCGCGGAGCAGCTGCCGCATCGCCGCGACGTCGTCGTCCGTCGCCGCCTGGTCCGCCAGGGCGCGCTCGCCCATGACGTACATGCGCAGCGGATCGTGCGGGACCTGCAGCAGGAAATCGATCGCGTGCGGCCTCGCGTCGACCGCGCTCATGTACTCGGCGAACGACTCCCAGCCCCAGCGGATGCCCTCGGCCAGCGCGGAGCCCGGGATGTCCTCCACTCCCTCCATCAGCTCGACCAGCTCCGCCTCGCGCCCGGGCCGCACCGGCGCGAAGCCGACGCCGCAGCTGCCCATGACGCAGGTGGTGACGCCGTGGAGCGACGTGGGCGAGAGCTCCTCGTCCCAGGAGACCTGGCCGTCGTAGTGCGTGTGGATGTCGACGAAGCCCGGCAGCACGTGGGCCCCGCGCGCGTCGATCGTGCGGCGCGCCGGCCCCGGGCACTCGCCCACGCCGGCGATCCGGCCCCCGTCGATCGCCACGTCGCCCGCGAAAGGAGGGCGCCCCGTCCCGTCGACCACCATCCCCCCTACGATCTTCAGATCGATCACGGCACTGGTTCCTTCCGGCGGCTAGGGAGCTCAGGAGAACAGCTCGCCCATGAAGAGGACGAGAAGGCGCTCGCGAACGGCGGGAGGCGCGGCGTTGATGAGCCGATGGATCACGCCCGCGCGCTTCGGCAGCTGGCCGTCCTTGATCCCGAGCTGCCCCATGAGCACCCCGGCGTCGAGATCGGCGCCGCCGCCCTCGCCGAGCTGCGAGAGCATGGCCACGACCGGCGCGGGCGGCTCGGTCGCCGGCGACAGATCGACCAGGCACTCCGCCAGATGGCGCGCCAGGTCGTCGGCGCGCTCGGCGTTCGTCGGATCGATCGTGAGGTGGATGTGCGCCGGCGATCGCCCGTACGCGTACGTCGGCTGCACGTGCCACCCGCGCTCGGCGAGCCGGTCGGCGAGCTCGAAGACGTCGCCCGCCTCGGTCGTGAAGGCGAAGAGGTTCAGGTCCGGACGCGCGACCAGGCGTAAGCCCGGGGCGGCGACGATGGCCTCGACGAGCCTCTGCGTGGCCTGCCACATGCTGCTCGCGCGCTCGCGATAGCCGTTCTTTCCGAGGTACTGCAGCATCGCGAGCGCCGCCCCCATCGCCGCCACGGATTTGGAGCCGAGCGTGGTCGAGTTGACGATGGCGTAGCCGCTCCACGAGGCGCAGGCGAAGTACTGCGCGTCGCGGAGCTCGCGCCGGCGCTGCAGCAGCATCGAGATCCCCTTGGGCGCGAAGCCGTACTTGTGCAGATCGAGCGAGATGCTCGTCACGCCGGGCACCGTGAAGTCGAACGCCGGCACCGGGACGCCCACGTCGCGCAGGAAGGGAAGGACGCAGCCGCCCACGCACGCGTCGACGTGCATGAGCGCCCCGTGCTCCTGCGCGAGCGCCGCCAGCGCCTCGATGGGGTCGACGACGCCGTGCGCGTAGCTCGGCGCGGAGCCGACGACGAGGACGACTTCGTGGGTCATCTTGGCGCGCGCGTCGGCCGCGTCCGCGCGCATCGTGGCCGGATCCACGTCGACGGCGACGACCTCCAGCCCGAGGTAGTGGGCCGCCTTGTGGAAGCAGGCGTGCGCCGTCTCCGGCAAGAGCATCTTCGGCGCCTTCACGTGGGGGCGCGTCCTTCGCGCGTGATCGCGCGCAGCCTTCACCGCCAGCATCACGCTCTCGGTGCCACCGGCGGTCGCGGTGCCCACGGCGCCCCGAGGGGCGCGCAGGAGCTCCAGGCACGCGCCGACGAGCGCGTTCTCGATCTTGCGCGCCGACGGGTACACGGTCGGGTCGAGCCCGTTGATGCTCATGCACGCCGCGAACGCCTCGCGCGCCAGGGCCCGCGCCTCCTCTCCGGCGTCGTAGACGAACGCGAACGCGCGCCCGTCGGCGCGAAGGTCGCCCGTCCGGGCGTCCGCGAGCGCCGCGAGGATCTCGGCGCGGCCGAGGCCATTCTCGGGAAAGTACGTCACGATGCCCTCCTGTCCTGCTGTCTCTTTCTGTCGATCCCGAGGAGCGCCGCCGCGTTGGCCCACAGCATCTTGTGCCGGAGCTCCTTCTTGCCCTCCGTCGCGATGAGGATCTTCGCGATGGAGATCGCCGGGTGGTAAAACGGCCAGTCCGAGCCGTGCACGATGCGCTCGGGATCGGCGCGCTCCACCATGCGCCTGATGCTCGACACCGACTGCGACGAGGTCTCGAGCCACACGTTCGGGTAGCGGCGCTGCAGCTCGAGCGCCTGCTCGAACTGCAGCGCGCCCGAGTGGCCGAGGACGAACTTCGTGCTCGGGTTCTCGGCGATGGGCTTCTCGTAGAAGCGCACCTGCGACAGGTAGCGGGGCAGCCGCCCCTCGATGCCCACCGGGCCGCAGTGCCAGAGGACGATCATCTCTCGGCGCGCGCACATCTTGTAGAGCGCGTCCGCGCGGCGCGCGTCGGGGCGGACGAGCTGCACGGCCGGGTGCATCTTGATGCCGAGCGCCCCCTGCGCGAGCTGATCGTCGAGGCGACGCTCGGGATCCGCTGCGTAGGGGTGCACCGATCCGAAGCTCAGGAGCCTGGGCTCCTTCCTGGCGGCGCCCAGCGCGACGCCCGCGTTCTGCGACAGCACCGGGAAGTCGATGGGCAGGAGGAGCGACGCGCGGATGCGCATCTCGTCCATCTCGCGCACGAGGTTGGGCACGGTGTGCGTGGCGCGCATGCCACGGCGGCCCATGCTCCGGAGCGTGAGGTCCACCTTGAGCTCCTTCAGCGCCTCGGGCGGGATGTTCCTGTTCGCGTAGACGTCCAGATCGAGCGCGCAGCAGGAGGGCAGATAGTGCTTCGTCTCGTCGTGCAGCGCCCCGAGGTCGACGCTCATCGGACGCACGTAGGCGAGCGCCAGGTGCGTGTGCATGTCGGCGATGGGGCCCAGGCTCTCGTCGCGGAGCACCAGACGCCCCGCGTCGTCGACGCGAAACCAGGGCAGCCGCGCGAGATCCGCGAGCGACTCGAAGCGAAAGGGCAGGGCGGTCATGGCGTACCTCCGTCGGCGGTCGGTGCGCCCGCGTCGTCGGTCGACGGGGGCGGTGGTTGCGGCACGCCGGGCGGGACCTGATTGTCGGGCACGCGCCTCGCCGTCATCGTCCCCCCGCCCGCTCCCAGCGCTGCCGTGCCCAGGAAGGTCGCATCGGCGGTGAGACTGCCGGTCGCGCGGACGACGCCGTCGGCGCCGGGCGCGAACTGCGCCGTCATCGTCAGGCCCTGCACGGTCACGGCGGGCTGCTGGACGATCATCGTCGCGGGCTGCGTGAGCATGTCGGTCGCCATGCCGTCGTCGACGACGCAGCCGTGCACCTCGAACGAGTAGCCGGTCGGAGGCGTCGCGTTCGGCACCCAGTCGGGGTACTCGTCCACGCTTCCGGCGGCCGTCGACGGCGCCACGCACTGCGGCATGGGCAGCAGGCGGCACGCGTCGCTCGACCCGCACGGCGTCGGGCAGCGGCTGCCGTCGGGGTTGCGGTCGGCGTTCGTGAACTGGCCGACGAACGAGCCCGTCTTCGGGTCGACGTCGAGCGCGCCGAAGAGCTGGATTTGCGTGCCGATGGGCTTCTCGACCTGCAGCAGCAAGAAGTAGGTGCCGCTCTGGAACATCGTCGGCTTGGCGCTGGGGGCGCACTTGACGACGTAGGAGAAGGGGATGCGCGTCCGGTAGTGGCGCTCGCGCCCGTCCTGCGACCGGAGCCCGGGCTCGACGAGCAGCACGAGCTTGGGCCCGACCGGCATCGCGCCGCTCGGCACGAGGCGGAGCGTCGAGTCGCCGTTCTCGAAAGACGTGGTCACCGCGTAGTCGCCCTGGTCGGGGTCGTGTCGCAGCACGAGGCGAAGGGGCCCGGCGTCCGGCTCCTCGTCGGGGAGGTTCCCGTCGGCGTCGACGTCGTAGAACGCGATCTCCAGGCGAACCGAGCTCTCGTCGATCGGCATGCCGAAGTCGATGACGATGGGCGCGTGCGGGTCGTCGAGCACGCCGTTGGTCATCCCCTCGACGCTGACGTCGGGCGGCGGCTCGTACTGCTGGCACGCAGGCAGCGGGGCGAAGGAACCGAGCAGGGCGAGCGANGCGGGCACGAGGGCGANCAGCAGCTTGTTCATCGGCACCTCACATGAAGAACGTCGCGCGCGCCTGGACCATGAAGCTCCGGACGGCGTCGCCGTTCTCGTCGGCCAGGGCGCCGCCGGGGAAGAGGACCGCGCCCTCCAGGTCGGCCGCGAAGTGATCGAACATCCGGTACTGGACGCGGCCGTCGACCTCGGTCCCGTAGAAGCGGTTGTCGGCCGAGCCTCCGGCGAAGTTCACCAGCACGTCTTTGGAGGGCACGTTTCCACGGCGCTGCAGCGAGGCGATCGGGTCGACGACCTCCGCGGGCGCCCAGGCGACGAGCACGCCGCCGCGAACGAGCAGGTTCTTGACCGGGTGCACGTCCACCTGCGGGAAGAGGGCGAACGCGTTGGTGAACGAGCCGCGCGTGTCGATGGACTCGACGGGGAACGTGGTGGCCCCGAGCTGCTGCAGCAGCGCCACGCCGGCCGCCGCCGCGCGCGCGCTCTGGTACGCGAGGATCTGCTTGAACATGAGCAGCCCCACGTTCGTGTCCTCGGCGAAGCGGAACTGCGTGAGCGGGCTGCGTGTCGCCGGGTCCGAGTCGCCCGACGCGTAGTCGCTCTCGAGGTACAGCGAGTAGAGCGGCTTGTCCCACCGGACGACGGCGCGCGCGCCGAGCTGGCGGATGGGCTGGGAGACGACCGGATCGTTCGTGATGACGCTGAACGCCTGGCTGATCTCGCTCGTCGATCCGGCGATCGCGGAGACCTCGAGGCCGGCGGAGACCTCGCCGATGCGTGACATCAGCCGGCCGCCGAACGCCGACACGCTCGTGTCGTTGGTGTCGCTCCACCGGTATGCGTGATAGAGCCGCGCCTCGAAGTTCCCGCCGTAGCGGTGTGTTGGCTCGAGCCAGCGCACGGCCGTGATCCAGTCGTGGAGATCGTCCCCGAAGACCATCGGATCGCCGGTGACCAGGCGGTCGTAGGCGAGGATGAGGAAGACGCCACGGGTCTCGGACTTGTCGCGCTCGGCCGCAGGCTTGAACGCCTCGAGCGGCTTGGTCGCGAAGAGGACTCGATCGGCGGTGTTGCCGATGCCCGAGTACCCGAAGCGGTTCCTGCGTCCATCGCCGTCGTTGACCGCGATCGACGCGCCCTCGGTGAACGGCTGCCGGCCGATGCGCAGCAGGCCGACGGGCGTCATCACGTCGCCGTAGAGGCGGCGCACGAAGACGGGATCGCCGGGGCAGAGCCCCATCTTGTAGCTGGACGCGAGCGTCGCCGGAGCGCCCGGGCGCAGCGCGATGCACGCGGTCGCGAGGTTCGGGTTTTCGGTGGCCACGGCGGCGCCGGAGGTCGGCTCGGGCGCCGTGCCGCGCGTCCCGTTGTCGCCCCACAGGACGCCGTTGAGCGCGTCGACCGACGTGGTGATTCGGACCTTGTCCTCGTAGTCGACCGTGCCGTCGAGCCGCAGGCGCTGCTCGATGTCTTCGAAGTTGGGATCCTGGGTGCTGGCGAGGTCGATCGGCGTGATGCTGACGGCGTTCACCCGGTACTCGGCGGCACCGCGGAAGCCGATGGACGAACCGGGTGACACGACGACCCGCTGCGGAGGCGCCGCCGGATCCGCGTCCGACCACGGCTCGACGGGCTGGGCGGCGGGCGCGGGCGCCCCCGGCGGCTGCACGGGCTGCGCGGCTGCCGGGGTCGCGAACGACAGCACGAGGACGGCGGCCAGCCAGCGCACCCGCGTCCTTTTACACCGTAAATGACCGCACGCAAGAGCTTCCGGCCTCGCGATGCACATGACGCGCTGCGGCTCGATCAGCGGCGAGCCTGCGGGGCGGCGCGCACGAGCGCGTCGAGCAGGATCTCCAGCCCGAAGTCGAACGTCGCGTCGTCGTGGCGCGGCTCCAGCCACTTCGAGACGGCGGCGAGCCGCGGGAAGCCGGCGCGAACCGCTGCGAGGCTCGGGTCGTCGTCGTTGCCGGCGAGCTCGTTGAGCGCGACGCCGCTGCAGTAGCCGCTCACGGCGCGATAGAAGCGCGCGATCGTGCGGTCCGGCACGCCCTGCCGGTGCGCGACGTCGAACAGCTGCTCGAGAAACGCGTAGGTACCCGCCGTCGCGAAGCGTCGCGTGGCGAGCAGCGGAAACGCCCTCGGGTGCGCGCGGGCGATGCCGCGGTAGGCGTGCGCGATCCGGCGCAAGCCCTCGACCCAGTCGGCAGCCTCGATCGCCGAGGAAGGAGCAATCCCGGACATGAGCAGGTCGACGACGGCGTCGAGCAGCGCGTCCTTGCTCGGGTAGTACCAGTAGAGCGCCATCGCCTCGCACCCGAGGATGCGGCCGAGCTTTCGCGTGCTGAACTCCTCGAGCCCCTCCTCGTCGATGAGCCGCAGCGCCTCGCGGCGCACGATCTCGTGGGTCAGCCCGACCGGCTCGCGCGAGCGCCGGCGCTTGCGCGTCTTGGGCCTCGTGCTCGCCACGACCGGAGATTACCGCAACGCGATGGCCTCGCGCCCGGCGACGTGCGTGGCCGAGCGAGATCACGCGCCTGCTCGAGCTCGCGCCGCCGGTGCCGCGGTCGACGAAACGACCGTGGCGCGCCCAATCCTTCAGGTGTAAAAGGTCTGTCCGAGGAGAGCCGCCCACCATGAAGAAGCAGCTCGTCAATCCGCCCAACTTCCCCAAGCCGCGCGGGTACTCCAACGGCGTCGTCTGCGGTCCCGGGCGCATCCTCTACGTCGCCGGGCAGGTCGCGTTCGACAAGGACGCGCGCATCGTCAGCCCCGACTTCGCGACCCAGTTCCTCGCCGCGCTCGACAACGTCATCGACGTCGTGCGCGCGGCCGGCGGCGGGACCGAGCACATCGTCAAGCTGCTCGCGTTCGTCACCGACATGGACAAGTACCGCGCCGCGCAGAAGGCCATCGGCGAGGGGTGGCGTGCGCGCATGGGCAGCTACTGGCCGGCCATGAGCCTGGTGAAGGTCTCGGGGCTGCTCGAGCCGGGCGCGCTCGTCGAGATCGAGGGCACGGCCATGCTGCCCGTCGACGAGGCGCAGCCGGTCGGGCGATGAAGGCGGCCGCGCGCGCGCCGAGCCGCGACTCGGACGCGGTCGCGTCCATCGGCGTGAGCCTCTGGGTGCGGCTGCTCGAGTCGCACAACCTGATGCTCGGCGAGGTGCGCCGGCGGCTGGCCGACGACTGCACGATGCCGCGCTTCGACCTGCTCGCCAACCTCGAGCGCGAGGACGGGCAGACCCTCGCCGCGCTCAGCCGCCGCATGCTGGTGACGGCGGGCAACCTCACGGGGCTGGTCGGCCGCGCCGAGCGCGACGGCGTCGTCGAGCGCCGCCCCGATCCGAGCGATCGGCGGCTCTCGCGCGTGTACCTCACGTCCAAGGGGCGGGATCTCGTGCAGTCGCTCCTGCCCGCGCACGCGCAGCACGTCTCGGAGCTTCTCTCGGCGCTCGACGCCGGCGAGCGTCGCGAGCTGCGCCGGCTGCTCGGCAAGCTGCGCGAGTCGCTCCTCGCCCGAAAGGACTCGCGATGACCACGGCCCCCATCACCCCCGAAGGCTTCCGCTTCGCGCTCGACGGCGGCGTCGCGACGATCACGCTCGCGCGCGCCGAGCGTCTCAACGCGCTGACCTTCGAGATCTACCGCGAGCTGCGCGAGGTCGTCGACCGGCTGGGCGCGCGCGACGACGTCCGCGCGGTCGTCCTCACGGGCGAGGGGCGCGCCTTCTGCTCGGGCGGCGACGTCGAGGACATCATCGGCGAGCTGTTCGCGCGCGACATGCAGGGGCTGCTCGAGTTCACGCGCACGACGGGCGCGCTCATCGCGTCGCTCCGGCGCGTTCGCAAGCCGGTCGTCGCGGCCGTCAACGGCGTGGCCGTGGGCGCGGGGGCGGTGATCGCGCTCGCGTGCGACGTGCGCATCGCCAGCGAGGCGGCGCGCTTCGGCTTCATCTTCCCCAAGGTGGGCCTATGCGGCGCCGACATGGGGGCCGGCTACCTCCTGCCGCGCGTCGTGGGCCTCGGCCGTGCGAGCGAGCTGCTCTTCACCGGCGACGTCATCGGGGCCGAGGAGGCGCTGCGCATCGGGCTCGCCAGCCGCGTCGTGCCCGCGTCCGAGTGCGTCCCGGCCGCGCAGGCGCTCGCCGCCCGCCTGGCGAGCGGACCCGCCTTCGCGCACGCGATGACCAAGCAGATGCTCGAGAGCGAGCACGGGATGACGCTCGACGAGGCGATCGAGGCCGAGGCGCAGGCGCAGGCCATCTGCATGCAGCACCCCGACTTCCGGGCCGCCTTCGACGCGTGGAAGGCCAAGCGCCCCATCCGCTTCGCGGGCGCGCCCGGCGATTTCGACGGCACGTCCCCGGCTCTGCCGGGGCGCGGTCAGGACCCGAAGAAGTGACGATGCTGCCGCTGTACGACGAGAACCACGCGCGACTGGCCGAGGAGCTGGGCCCGCGCGTGCGCGCCATCGACTGGTCGAGCGACGATCCGGCCGACGTCGTGGCCAAGCTCGGGATCGCGCACGTGCTGCCGCTGCTCGCCCCGGAGAAGAGCGTGCGCGCGCTGTGCGTCGCGCGCGAGATCCTCGCCTACAGCTCGCCCATGGCCGACGCGATCTTCGCCGTGCTCGGGCTCGCCTCGCACCCGCTGGCGATGGCGGGCGCCGACGCGTGGCGCGCGCGGATCGACGACGTCCTCGGCGGGCGCGCCGTCGGCGGCTTCGCGCTGACCGAGCCGGAGGCGGGGAGCGACGTCGCGTCGATGCGCTCGGTCGCACGCCGCGAGGGCGACCTCTGGCGGCTCGACGGCGAGAAGACCTTCATCTCCAACGTCGGCATCGCGCACTATTTCGTCGTCTTCGCCAACGCCGACCCGTCGCTCGGCAAGAAGGGCATCGGGGCGTTCCTGCTCGAGGCGGACGCGCCGGGGCTGACCCTCGAGCGCATCGAGACCATCGACGACCACCCGCTCGGGCGCCTCGTCATGCGCGGCGCGCCGGCGAAGATGGTCGGGCAGCCGGGCCAGGGACTCCGCCTCGCGCTCGGCACGCTCGACGTCTTCCGCACGTCGGTCGGCGCCGCCGCGGTCGGCATGGGCGCGCGCGCGCTCGACGAGGCGATCGCGCACGTGCGGCGCCGCGTGCAGTTCGGCAAGCCGCTCGCCGAGTTCCAGCTCGTGCAGGCGGCGCTCGCCGAGATGGCGACCGACCTCGACGCCGCGCGCCTGCTCGTCGCGCGCGCCGCGTGGGCCAAGGACACCGGCCACGCCGGAAAGACCGAGGTGGCCATGGCGAAGATGTTCGCCACCGAGGCCGCCCAGCGCGTCGTCGACCGTGCCGTGCAGCTGCTCGGGGGCCTGGGCGTCGTGCGCGGAGGGGTGGTCGAGCGCCTCTACCGCAGCGTGCGCGCGCTCCGCATCTACGAGGGGACCACCGAGATCCAGAAGCTCATCATCGGCGGCGCGCTGGTGGAAAGGACGACTGCGACGTGAGTCTCGTGTTCTCCCCGCTGAAGATCCGCACGATGACGCTGCCCAACCGCATCGTGCTCCCCGCGATGGTCACGCGCCTGTCGGGCGAGGACGGCGTCGTCAACGAGGACATCCGCGCGCGCTACGTGCGCTACGCCAAGGGCGGCGCCGGGATGATGGTCATCGAGGCGATGGCGGTGCACCAGTCCAAGAGCGGGCCGCTCCTGCGCATCGGCGCCGACGAGTTCAAGCCGGGTCTCGCCGACCTGGCGAGGCGTTGCCACGACGCCGGCCCCGGGACGGTCGTCCCGCAGATCATCCACTTCCTCAAGATCTCGCGCTCCGGCTGGCGGCAGACGATCGACATGCTCTCGCCCGACGACATCGACGCCATCGTCGAGGCGTACGGGCAGGCCGCGCTGCGCGCGCGCGAGTGCGGCTTCGACGGCGTCGAGCTCCACATGGCGCACGCGTACACGCTGTCGTCGTTCCTCTCGCGCCTCAACCCGCGGCGCGACGCGTACGGCGGCACGCTCGAGAACCGCCTGCGTCTTCCGGTTCGCGTCGTCGAGCGCGTGCGCCAGCGCGTGGGAAACGACTTCGCCGTCGGCGTGCGCTTCCTCGGCGAGGAGTGCATCCGCAACGGGTACACGGTCGTCGACGCGGTGCCGATCGCCGTTCGCCTCGCGCGCGCCGGCGTGGATTACGTCTCGCTCAGCGCCGGAGGCAAGTTCGAGGACGCGCGCCCCATCCCCGGCGAGCCGCTCTATCCCTACACCGGCTACTCGGGCGACCGCTGCATGCCCGGGAGCAACTACCCCGACGGCGCCAACCTGCACATCCCCGAGGCGGTGCGCGCCGGGCTGCGCGAGCACGGGCTGAGCACGCCGGTCGTCGCGGCGGGCAAGATCGGCTCGCGCGAGCTGGCCGAGAAGGTCCTCGAGCGCGGCGTCGGCGACATGATCGGCATGGCGCGCGCCCTCCTGGCCGATCCCGACCTGCCCAAGAAGTGGCAGGCCGGCCGCGAGGACAAGGTCGTGCGCTGCGTCTACGGCAACGTCTGCAAGGCGCTCGACGAGAACTTCCGCCGCGTCGACTGCACGCTCTGGCCGAAGAAGCTCGGCCAGGCCCCCGAGAGCGCCGACGAGGTGCCGCCGGAGTGGTCGGCGCAGGGCCCCGCGCTCACGGCCGAGTACAAGGAGGGGAGGGTGCTCTTGCGCTGGCAGGCCGCCAAGGACAACGAGGCGCTGTACGGCTACCAGGTGTTCCGCGCCGAGGGCGACGGGTTGCTCCTGCATCACTCGAGCGTCCGCGGCGCCAGCACGCGCTTCGAGGACGCGCGCGTCATCGGCGGCGCGCGCTACCGCTACGCGCTGCGCCCGTACGATCTCGCCGGCAACCGCGGGCCGATGTCGGCGACGGTGGAGGTCGGCGTACCCGACGAGCACGTCTCGCCCGACTGGGAGGTGCGCGTTGCGCGCGATCCGGGCGCGCTCGAGGCCTGCACGGCAGGGACCGGAGGCTGACGGGCGTGGACGGGCCGAAGACGCAGCTGGCGCAGCACATCGAGCGCATCCTCGACGCGGCGCGCCTCGCGCCTTCGTACGAGAACGCGCAGCCGTGGCGCTTCGTCGTCGAGGGGGACACCGTCTCGTTCCTCGTCGACCGCGAGCGCGATCGCTCTCCCCCGGGCGCCGGCGGGCGCATGGCGCGCATCGCCGTGGGCGCGGCGCTCGAGTGCGCGCTCGTGCGGGCCGGCCGCATGGGGGCGGCCGTGCGCTTCGAGGCCCCGCGCGGCAGCGCGCTCGTGACGGTGACCATCTCCGACCCCAAGCGCGTCCCCGAGCCGGACAAGGCGCTCTTGCGGCGCGCGACCAACCGGCGCCCGTACGACGGCCGTGCGGTCGACGACGCCACCTTCGCGTGGCTGCAGGAGGCGACCGCGCCGATCGACGCGGCCCGCACGCTCTGGTTCGGCCGCGAGCGGGTGCGCACGCTCGGTCCGCTGGTCGAGCAGGGCGAGGCGGCGCTCTACGCCGAGCCGACGCTGCGCGAGGCCGCGCTGCGCGCCATCCGCTCCGACGTGCGCGACCGCGAGGAGGTCTCCCAGGGCCTGTCGCTCGGGTCGCTCGAGCTGACCGCCGCCGACCGCCTGACGCTCGACGGTCTGCGCAAGGTCTCGCAGGATCCGCAGCAGGCGGCGTGGGCGCACAAAAAGATGGGCGCGCGCGCGCGCCGCCTCGTCGAGAGCGCCTCGGGCGTGTGCGTCCTCGTGGCGCGCGGATCGGAGCCGGCGGTCGACGTCGCGGTGGGACGCAGCATGCAGCGCGCGTGGCTCGCGCTCACGCGCCGCGGGCTGGTGGCGCAGCCGATGAGCGCCGTCCCGGTGCTCGAGGCGATCCTCGAGACGGGCGGGGAGGGGAACGCGGGGGCCGGCGCGCTGGCCGACCAGGCGCGCGCCGAGGCGGCGGTCGAGGCGGTGCGCGCCGCCTTCCCGAACGTCGAGCGCGGATCGCGAATCGCGATGATCCTGCGCTACGGCTGGGCGCCCGACCCGAGCGCGCGCGTGCGGCGCCTGCCGCTCGAAGAGAGCGTGTCGACGGGTACGGCGGGCGGCTGAATCAGCGAGCACTACGAACCCTGATTCAGGGCGCAGCGAGTGCGGGCTGGCGGACGTCGAAGTCGATCACGCCCTCGTTGCACGTGTGCGGCGTCGTATTCCCCTGGCAGACTGCCTCGGTGTCGCTCGTCGGCCCGGCGAGGCGAAGCGAGACGAGCGCGCCGTCGCTCGCGCGCAGCAGCATCTCGCCCGCGAGCTTCGCGTCGTTGGTCCAGTGGTGGCACATGCCGGAATCCGACTCGGTGGCGTGCAGCGTCACCTCGAACGCGATCGCGTC
>JGI20133J14441_1001609_pt1 | contig 17717 bp, 13 predicted proteins | sample RS3BMetagenome_FD_14441 | JGI IMG/M metagenome (IMG submission 14441)
TTCAAGACCTGGCAGGCGAAGCGTCCGGGCAAGCGTGGCAAGTCGCTCTCGACCACCACCATCCGTCACCGTCTCGGGCTGTTGCGGACCTTCTTCGAGCGCATCATCGAGTGGGGCTACGAGGACGCCCCCACCCGGGTGCCCATCTTCCCCGGCGACTTCCCGAAGGCCGACGAACCACTGCCCAAGTTCCTCGACGACGCCACCATGGCCCGGTTCATGGCGGCCGTTGCTGCCGACCCCAATCAGCGCCGGCGGCTCATGATCGAGCTGTTGGCCCGGACCGGCATGCGGGTGGGCGAGCTCGGCGCCCTGGAGGACGACGCCATGGTGCAGATCAGCGAGACCTTCTGGCTGCGCATCCCGGTGGGCAAGCTGCACAACGACCGCTACGTGCCCCTCCACCCGATCCTGGTCGATCTCATCACCGACTACCGGAGAACGAGAGGCCCGAGCCCTTCGGGTCATCTGGTCGTCCGCGATGACGGCCAGCCCTTCGACCGCCGGACCATCCACCGCTACGTCGCCGCAGTGGCCAAGCGAGCCGGCATCGGCCACGTCCACCCCCACCAGCTCCGCCACACCCTGGCCACCCAGGCCATCAACCGGGGCATGAGCCTGGAGGCGATCGCCGCCCTCCTCGGTCACCGGTCGATGCGCATGACGATGACCTACGCCCGGATCTCGGACCGCACCGTCGCGGACGAGTACTTCCGGGTGACCGAAGCCGTCGAGGCGAACTACGGAAACACCGGGCCCCTTCCCGACGACGCCGCCGGGTCGAACATGCGACGCCTGGCTGCCGACCACCGTCGGATGTTGGGCAACGGGATGTGCACCCGGCCCGCCGCCTTGGGGTGCTCCTTCGAGTCGGCCTGCGAGCGTTGCACCTTCTTCGAGACCGGCCCGCAGTTCATCCCCATCCTGAGGCGCCAACGGGACCATGCCGTCGAACACGACCAAGCCGACCGGATCGTGCTCTTCGAGAAGCTCATCGCAGTCGTCGACGGCGCCGGCTGACTGTGCTTCGATGGGCCTCGGTCCAGGGCCAGCGGATCACCCGTGTAACGCCGGTTACGCGCCGCAATATCTCGGGCTCACGTTGCGCGACGCTTGCTACCGCGAGCACCCCGGCGGCGTCACCACACCCGCAGGTGACTGTCCCAGTGAACCGGAGCAAGTCCGGCCAATCGGTGCCCTGAACTGCGGATTCACGGTTCGAAGCCCTGCTTCGTGCCGATCGCGGGAACCCTGGTGTAACTGATTGCTGAGCAACCTCCTGAGCGAGGGATGGCGGTGGAGGGTTGCCCATCCCTCGAGGAGTGTGCCGCAATGGTCGAACGCATCGCCGTTGCCCTCGGTGCCGGCGCTCGAGATAGTTGCCTGCCCATGAACAACCCATGAGGGATACCCATCAGGTGTCCGCCGTGAGCATCGTCTCCACGCACCGGGACCACCGGTGTTGGAGCGATTCGGTCCGATCCCAGCCCTGCCTTGGGACTCGGGACAGTCAGAGGGCCGGGGATGTACCCCCCGGCCCTCTGCGGCTTAATCCTGGAGGTGCAAACGCCGACAGTGTCGGGCGTCCACTCGGAGGCGTCAGGACGAGATGCCGACCGCCTGGTTGTTCAGCGTCCCTGCAGCTGAGCCCTGGAACGCTGCATCGCCGAAGGCAAACACCCCTCCATCGGCTGCGGCCAACAAGTAGCCGCCATTGGAACCGGTCGCAGTGAGGCCCACGACGGGGGCGTTCAGGTGCGTTCCGCCGGTCGAGCCATGGAATGCTGCGTCACCGAAGGCGAAGACCCCGCCATCGGCCGCCACCAGCCAGTAGCCGGCACCGTCAGAGGTCGCAGCCGTGCCCACGACGGGGGCGTTCAGGTGCGTTCCGCCGGTCGAGCCATGGAATGCTGCGTCACCGAAGGCGAAGACCCCGCCATCGGCCGCCACCAGCCAGTAGCCACCACCGTCCGGCGTGGACGCAATGCCCACGACGGGGGCGTTCAGGTGCGTGCCCCCTGTCGAGCCCTGGAAGACCGCGTCACCGTAGGAGAAGACCCCGCCGTCAGCGGCGACCAACCAATAGCCCTTCTCGTCGCCGGTGGCGGCGATGCCCACGATGGGCTTGTTCAGGTGGAGGGAGCCAGCCGAGCCGAAGAACCCGGCGGTGCCGAAGTTGAAGACCCCGCCGTCTGCGGCGGCCAACCAGTAGCCGCTGCCGTCCGGCGTGCTGATCGTGCCCACGACAGGGGCGTTCAGGTGCGTGCTCGAGAGGTCACCCGCACAGGCCTGACTGCCGAAGCACGCCACCTTGCCCGTGCTGGAGGCCACCCGGTAGCCGTTGCTGGACTTGACCTGGCCCACCGTGTAGTCCTGCACAACCGCGGTCAGGGTGCTCGGCGTGGCCGTGGCACTCCCGATGGCGTAGGCGATGTAGACGTGGCCTGCCGTGAGGGGCAGATTGATCGGTCCGAGCACCGGAGTCGAGGCCGACGTCGACGGGTGCACGGCCACCGACACCGGCAGCGTTCCCGCCGGCACGGCCAGGGGCCCGGCCGAGTTCGGGTTGGTCAGGTTCGTGATCACCTTGGTCGAGCCCGCATACACGTCGACGCCTGGGGCCTGGGCCGTGTGCCGGACCAGCACCCATGCATTGCCGGCAGCTGTCGGCGTGGTCGGGTTGGCAAAGACGTTGAGCGTCGGGGCGCCGGCCGGGAAATCGAGGTTGGCCACGACGGTGGCGTTCTCACCGGCCGTGACGGTCGCCGAGGCGCTCAACAGCGTGTTGGAGGTCCCGGCTGCCTTGACGGCAAGGGCGTACGTACCCGGAGGGACCGAAAGTGCCGGGCTGACTGTTCCAAAGGTGAAGTTCGGCAGGACATCGGTGCCGTTGACGTAGACGTCGACCGGCACACCGGGAATGCCGTGCACCACGGTCACCGTGGCATTCCCGGCGGTGGAGGCGGCGCCGGACGTCCCGGAGCCTGATAGCAGAGCTAGGGCGGGTGCAACGACGAGTGCCGTCACCGCCGCGACTAGGGACAGTCTCTTGTGCATACTGAAGTACCTCTACGTTCTGGACAGGAGAGGGGCCGCTCCCCCCTCGATTAGCTCTTCGTTGCCACGAGACGTTCTGGATGACCGGACCCGAGGGGGCCCCATTCCTGGCTGTGATTTCACCGATTGAGTCGACGGCGGATTCGATCCAGCGTCGGGAGGTGCCCATGATCGCTGTCGGCTGTGGGCGAGTTCTCGAGGGAGGTGTCCGCACCCTGCGCAGACTTTGACCAACGGCGCCCATTCTCGTTGCCCACTAGACGCCCACGAGTACATCGCCATCTCGGGTGAATGACGGTCGGCACGACAACTAGCATGCTGATATGACCGACGAGCAGACTTCAATTGCCCGACTCCGGCCCTACAACCTCGGCGCCGGGTGCCTGCACCTCGTCCAGGCGGTCCTCATCGTGGTCCTGGCCAACAGCTTCTCGCTTCCGGTGCGAGCGACCTACATGACCGGTCCGCCCGGTCCTGGCGTCGGGCAACAGCCGGTCGTCCTGTTCAACGTCGGGTTCGCAGCTGCGATCGCCGCCTTCTTCCTTCTCTCGGCCGCCGCCCACTTCTACGTGGTGGGGCCGGGCTGGGGGAGATATACGGCTGACCTGCTGATCGAGCGCAATCCGTACCGCTGGATCGAGTATTCGATGAGCTCGTCGATCATGATCGTGCTCATTGCCATGCTCACCGGCATCAGCGACATCGCAGCCCTGGTTGCGCTCATCGGCGTCAACGCATCGATGATCGGCTTCGGCTGGATGCAGGAGCGCTACGAGCGCCCGGGCACCGGGCTCGGACCCTTCTGGATCGGATGCCTGGCCGGCATCGTCCCGTGGATCGCCATCGGGATCTACCTGATCGGCCCTGGGGCGAACCAGCATCCGCCCGGGTTCGTCTACGCGATCTTCTTCTCGCTCTTCGTGTTCTTCAACTGCTTCGCCATCAACCAGTGGCTGCAGTACAAGAGGGTCGGTCGGTGGGCCGACTACCTCTTCGGCGAGCGGGTCTACGTGACCCTGTCGCTGGTGGCGAAGAGCCTGCTGGCCTGGCAGATCTTCGCCTCCACGCTGGCGTCTTCGTCCGCCCATTGATCTCGGCGACGCTCGCTCGCCCACCTCAGCACCACGAGGTCCACACCACAGCGCGGTCCACTGGAACCGATCCGCCCTGGCCCGAATGTTGAGGGTCCCCTCGACGGGTATGTCGTGGGTGCCCCCTCCCGGGCCGGACATCCAGATGATGCTTCCGCTCCGAATGACTGCGGCAACCCAGTGAACGTCCGCCTAATCAAGGAGTGCCCGTGAAGTTTCGTAAGGCAGCATTCGCTTTGTCCCTCGCCACCGCCGGCCTGTTGATCGCCGCGTGCAGTTCCAACTCGACCTCGAGCACGACGACGAGTGCCCCGACAACCGCAGCCACCTCGTCGAAGACCATCGTCCAGATCGCGGAGTCCAATCCAGAGTTCTCCACCTTGGTGGCAGCAGTCAAGGCCGCAGGCCTGGCCGGCACACTCTCCGGGACCGGTCCCTACACCGTGTTCGCCCCCACCAACGCTGCGTTCGCAGCACTACCTGCGGGCACGGTGACCACGTTGCTCCAGCCGCAGAACAAGGCTGAGCTGACCAAGATTCTCACCTATCACGTGGTGCCTGGTGCGCTCATGGCAAAGGACATCATGCCGGGCAAGGTCACCACGGTGGAAGGCTCCACTTTCACGGTCAACTCCTCAGACGGCTCACTGACCATCACCGACGGCAAGGGTGGAACAGCCAAGATCATCAAGACTGACATCGTGGCCTCGAACGGGGTCATCCACGTCATCAACGCGGTGCTCCAGCCGGCCAGCTGAACCCAGTTGCGGCACGACCGCCGAGGGGATTCGAGATTGGATTCCCTCGGCAGGTCGCCGCCTTGGGGGCTCACTACCGACGGGTAGCAAAGGGCTCTCCTTCTCGATCCGAGGACGTCTGTGGCGCCGAGGAGTGCCTCCGGCCATTGTCCGTTGCAGGTGGGCATCAGAGCCTTCATTGACGGCATCCCAAAGGAAGCGCACCGCTTGGTGCTTTGTGACCAGGTGCCCGCGAACGCCTGGTCGATGGGGCCGCCCGTCCGGGAGGGTCGAGATCGTCAACGGCATGAGCACGGTCTTGGAACAGCGAACCTCTGCCTGGCTGGACGATCATCAGGAGCGAAGGTCAACCGCCAATCCGCCCACATTGCGTGGTCGTCGGTGGCTCCGAATTCGGCTGAGACATCCATGCGGCCCGTCGCTCCGAATGGGTTCGTGTCGCCAATCGGCGCTGGGGCGGTAACGCGTCCCCGAGAGAGGAGCAACCTAATGAAGCATCGCATCTTGGGCTTGGTAGGGGCGGCGGCACTCGTCGCCGGTCTCGCCGTCGCATCGACTGGTACCGCCGGTGCCAGCTCGTGGAACTACGGAGGTGGCGGAACACTGGCGCCTTCGGCCAACCTGAATCTGGTCCATGGCATTCCTGGGCTGGCCGTGGACATCTACGTCGTGAAGAACTTCAACATCTTCCAGGCCAAGGAGCTGAGTGACGTCACCTTCGGAACCGCGGCCGATCTGAACACCGCGCTGCCCGGCTTCATCACCCCGGGCTTCTACATCATCGACATCGTCGGCCACGGCGGAAATCCGTTCAAGCCGGTCCTACTGACCTCGACGTACCTCGGAGCCGGTCAGAGCAAGACAGCAGTGGCGTACATCAGCGCCTCCACTGTGGGCGTCGCAGGCGCCCCCACACTCACCGTGTTCAACAACAACGTCACGGCCACCAACGGTCAGGCCCGCGTAAGCGTTGCCCACACCGCCGTTGCCCCCACGGTTGGCGTATGTGCTGACGGTTCGGTTCCCCTGGTCCCGGCATTCTCCAACGGGCAACAGGCCACAGCCGTCGTCCCCGCCGGTTCGTACAGCGTGACCGTCACGGCTCCGAACAACTGCTCCACCGTGCTCGCCGGTCCGATCGGGCCGGTGGCCCTGGCCGCCGACACGACCACGCTGGTCTACGCCATCGGCACCTACCCGTCCACCTTCACCGTGGCCTCGCTGGTGGTTCCCAACAACTCGACCCCGTCCATCCCCGGTTGGGGCGGTCACATCTGAGCCAACGACGCCTCTCACGCGTTCTACGCGGAGGCACCGGGCACAGCCGCAGGGCCGTGTCCGGTGCCTCTTGCCGTCGGAGGAAGGCGAGTTGTTCGCCGGGGAGGTCGATGGGAGTGATCCGTCGATGGGAGCGCTCTCATAGCTTGCAGCTCAAGGCACAGGCAGACGACCATGCGTCCCGTGGATGCGCTGAGCTCCGAAGGGGCGTCTCTGGTCAGTTCAGGCATTCCACGACATTGGTGCCGTTGCCTTCGGGTCGGATCAGGACCGGTTCGCCAATCGGATCTCCGCTGCTGATGAGGCTCATCAAGCTGGCGTCGGTGGTTCTGGCGTAGACGCGGATCTCCGTGGAGAGGTCAGCGATGATCAGCCCCGACACTGGAGCGCCCGACCTGTCGAATGACACGGTGGCGGCGGCAATCTCCGCCCGGACCGGAGAGGACAACTGCTGCATCACCTCGACGGCGGGGTCGGAGTCGATCTTGCGCTGCACATCGTCGTAGTCAGGAGGTCTGAGGGCTCCGGGGTCGGACCCGTACACCGCCCACACGTGCTTCGTCATGTGCATTCCCACGCCGGAGACGAGACCATACGACCCGGACATGCCTCGAAGGCGATGGACCGTCTCGGCGATCGCATGGGTGGTGTAGTTGCTGGCCGGGCCGCCGTGATAGGGCAGTCCGCCGGTCACGGTGAGTTGACGATCGCCGAGCGGATCGATGCCGAGCGCGTCCGTTGCGAACAGCACGGACGATGCAAAGCAGCTGTAGAGGTCGAGGTGGGCCACGTCGTCGATCCCGATTCCAGCCTGGGAGAGCGCATCGCGTGAGGCGATCTTCATCGCTGACGACCGGTGGAGGTAGCTACGTGCCGCCAGGTGGGTGGCGTCACGACCGAAACTCCAGCCGCGCAGGTAGACCCGCTGGTCAGTGGGAATCCCCAGCTCGTCGGCCTTGCGGTGTGTCGTCATGAGGAGTGCTGCGGCCATGTCCACATCCATGATGGCCACCATGTACTTGGTGTAGGGCGACGAGATCATCCGGTTGGATTCGGTCGCGGTGGTGATGTCGGTGGGTTCGCGTCGGATTGGAAACCAGGCGTGTTCGTTGCTCGAAGCCACGGCGGTGAGCCGCGAGAGGAGTTGGCCTTCGACTGCGGCGTAGTCCTGAGGCTTCATGCCCACTCGTGCTCGGCGAGCGGTGTCCAATGCGGCAAAGGTCACCGTGGGCTGGATGACGTCGTGGGCCCATTCCGTTGGACTGATCCATTCCTCCAGATCGATCGGCGAGTGTGACGGATCCGGGGCGAGATGACTCCATCGAGGCGTCTCCCCTGATGTGAGAACCTGCCTCCTGGTGTGGAGCGCCTCACCTCCCACGACGAGGGCGACCTCGGATTCTCCACGCAGCATGCGTTCCGCAGCCGAGTTCACCATCCGCTGGCCCGCGGTTCCGGCGAGCACGGAGGTCTCTGTAAACCCCGGGTCAAGGTTGAGCGCATCTGCCAGACGTCGGGGAGCGTCGTCGTAAGCCCAGCTCATGCAGTGCACCAGGTGCACGGCGTCGATGGAGCTGAGGATCGACGACGCCCTGGAATCATCGACAGCCTGGCGGGCCATGGCGGCCCACATTGTGAGGGGTTCGGGCGCCGGCGTCGTCCGCCATGTCTTTCGGGCGATACCGATGATGCACGGGCTCCGAGGATCGATCATCCGAATGCTCCTGACGGTGAGGCAGACATTGCCCCGGTAAACCCGGCGCGATACCGGTCAGCCGGGGAGCTGCTGCTGGGAGGTTGCGCGACGCTCATGGGTTGCATCGGTCGCACATGCCCGGGTCGGCGGCTGCTTCGCCGACGGATCGTTCGATCCGAACGCCGCAGTTCCAGCAACCGTCGATCTCCGCCCGGACGATGGGGACGTGGCGACCACACCAGTGGCACGGGACGCCCCTGACGGAATCCACGGTGCCCCACCCCGCGGCTCCGCACTCCCGACAGCGGGAGGCAACACGGTGGGCCAGGCGCTCGGCAGCGTCAGCGATCACGATCTGGCGGGACGGACAACAGTGTGCTCGGAAGTCAGTCGTCACCATCGCGTGACGCGTTCCGGATGCTGCACAGCTCGCTTCCACCGCCGAGGAGAGGTCCGACGGCCTCCGGATTCCTTTGTAGATCTGCTCGGCGCCATGTCCCGACCTCGGGGAGGGCACTGCCGGTCGGACGATGACCGCATGTCGCGGCAGATCGGCCCGGAGGGCAAGCGACGTGAGATCTGCCTCGGAGTCCACCATCTCGGTGATCGCCGTGACCTCAACGCTCACCGCACACTCCCAGAAGACGTGGTCGAGTTGATCGTCCACCAGCACGACCAGCTCCCTGTCGGTCGTCAGCCAGGGAACATCCGGATGCGGGCTGAACGTGCCCTCCGATGCCATGCCGAGGTCCGATCCGCACTCCCTCATGGCAAGCCGTGCCTTGGCGATCGCGCAGTCCAGCTCGGAGAGCGTTCGTGGGATCTCGCCGGAGAATGTGCCGAGCTGATCCGTGTCGACGCCCACACCCACGACCTCGATCCCCAGAACGCCGCGCATGGCTGGTGCGATCTGGCCCAGCTTGCCGTGCTTGGTCGCGAGGACGGCGGTCCGACCCGCATAGGCGACGGCGGACCTGATCGCCCGGGGATCGTCTACGACAGGTGTCGCCTCATCCCTTACGGGCGGAAGCAGCTCGGAGGCGGTCGGGTTCGGGCGCGGCCAGTGCGAGGAGCTCATCGATTCGGTGCGACTGTTCCAACGGATGGCGGAGTTTCCGGTCCATGGCGATGCGGTAGTGATTTCGTCGCCCAACGCGAGTGCGCTCGACGTACCCCTCGGCGACGAGGTCGGCGACGATCGCCTGGGCCGCCCGCTCGGTGATGCCCACCCGGGTGGCGATGTCCCGGCCGCGGATCTGTGGATCGGTGGCGATGCAGACGAGGACGTGTCCGTGATTGGTGAGGAACGTCCAACCGGGCTTGGCGGGCGGGATGTCAGCATCCTCCATCTCCATAAACGTAGTCGACTTCGTGAAGCACAGTACACGCCTTCTAGTTAATCATACGAAGAGTACTTGCGGGATCAGAAATTATGGGATAGAACTCACGAAGTTAAGATCGTAAGAAACAAGGAGCATGCGGTGGTGATCGGCTACGCGAAGGAATCCGAGGAGGACGGGCGATGACGACGGTTGGGAAACTGTGCCTCGTCGGAACGGTGGCAGCGCCGCTGCTCGGTGCGGGAGCCATGGCTCTGTCGAGGGCTCGCCGACGGGAGGGAGCCCGCATGAGTGCGGGGCTGCACTGGTGCGGTGTGGCGCTCGCCGGTCTCCTGGTGGTTCTCGTGGCCATCCACGGCACCATCGACATCGGCATCCACTCGGGTGGGAGCGTGATCATCGGCCTCAGCGGCAATCGGCTGACAGTGACGCTGATCGCACTCGTGCTCGGGATCGGTGCCGTCGTCCAATCCTTCTCGGTCCGCTACCTCCGGACCGATCCGCGCTCGTCCCGGTTCGTGATCGGTGCCGGCGTCCTCGTCGCCTCCATGACCGTTGTCGCCGCCTCGACAACGTTGGTGGGTCTTCTGTTCGGATGGGTGCTCGCCTCGATCGGCTTCCTGGTCATCGTCGGCTACCGGCCAGACCTCCCCGGGGTGCGGCCGAGCACACGTCGAACGGCGGTTGCCTTCCTGATCGGTGACGGGGCGCTCGTGGTGGCTACCGCGATCGTTTCGCTCCGAGTTGGAAATGTCGCCCTGGTCGGCCATGTGTCCCTGTCTCACGTGGCCGACCGGCTGGGGGGCGCAGGCACGGTCGTCGCCCTGCTCGTCGTAGCCGCCGCCCTGGCCCGATGCGCCCAGGGCCCTTTCGGACCCTGGCTGCCCGGCACGGTGGCTGCACCCACTCCGGTCTCCGCGCTCCTGCATGCCGGGTTCGTCAACGGCGGCGGCATCCTGCTCGTCCGGACCGGTGCGATCGCCTCCAGCTCCGCGGTGGCCATGGTCGTCGCCTTCGCCGTGGCCGCAGCCACGGCGGTGGTGGCGACGGCGATCATGGCCCAACGCTCCGACATCAAGTCCGAGCTGGCCTACTCCACCATGGGCCAGATGGGATTCATGGTGGCCGAGTGCGCTGTCGGAGCGTTCGGTGCCGGCGTCGTCCACCTCATCGGACATGCGCTCTACAAGGCCACCCTCTTCCTCGGTTCCGGGGCACAGATGCCACGGCCCGGCGGTGTCGCACCCGTTGCGGACGGCGCTCCGACATTCGGCCGAGTCATCATGGCCGGCACGGCCGGACTTGTCTCGCTGGGCGTCGTACTCGCGGCCCCCGGAATCTCCGGACACCGGGCGAGCGGACCGCTGGTGCTCTTCGTGGCCGCGACTGCAGGGGTGAGTGCCTGGTCGCTGTGGACGAAGCGGAATGCCGGACGGGCCATGCTCTCTGCCTTCCTGATCGTGTTGGCCAGCGCCCTCTACGCTGTCGTTGCCGCCGGTCTCTTCGCCTGGGTCGACCCGAGCCTCCCTCCGGTCGGATCCGCTGCGCTCAGTCCCTGGCTCCTGCTCGCCGTCGCCGGCGGCGGTGTGGCCGCAGCCCTCCTGCTGCGTGCCCCGGTTGTCGGCCTCCGGCTCCGGACGGCACTCATCGACATCGGCGCACCTGCCGCGCGGTCGACGCAGCGCTTCGAGGCCCCACGTCCCGTTCCCATCCTCCATTCGAAGCCACGCATCGAGGCCTCGCCCGTGTGGAGCGCGGCATGACTGAAACCGCAACACCCACCAGTCATGCCCGGCTCCTCGTGGAGCTAGACGAGGCGGCACGGGTGATCGGCCCCTTGTGGCCGCTCGGCACTTTCATCGCGGTGAACCCGTTCTGGGACCTGCGCCAACTCGGATTCGAGGCGGCGGTGTCGGTGGCGCGGATGGTCTTCGGGGCCAACGGTCTACCGAGCCCCGACTATTTCGTCGATGCCCTGGCGTCCGGTCGGGTCACTTCGGCCGACGTCGTGGGGGCCGCCGCTGAACTGGTCGACAGTGCGGTCAGTCCGGCCAGGTCCTCCGACGACCTGTCCGGGTGGTCCGCGACCCGGTCCGACTCGGCCGACGACGTGAACCGCCAGGTGGCAAAGTGGTGCGCGGCGTTCCTCTCGGCCAAGCTCCCGGGAGCCCCGGATGCCGCCTTCTACCCCTCGTGGCACGCGACGGTGCGCTTCGACCCGGGGACGCGGGCGCTGCTCGGTCGCCACGGGCGGGCGCTCCTGGTGGACCTGCCGGACCGCGCCGAGGACGCCATCGCCTGGTGCCTGGACGAACTCGGCCTCGATCGGGACGGATGGCGCGTGGAGTTCGTGGCTCAGTTGGCCGCACTGCCAGGATGGGCAGCACATGCCAAGTGGCGGTCGCGTTGGGCTCCGCCGGGTACGCCGGGGCCCGCCTTGGATCTCGTCGACTTCGTGGCCGTCCGTCTGGCCTACGACACCATCTGGCGGAGGGAACAGACCGCGCGTCCCGCGTCGGTGGTGCCACGTTCCTCGAGCCGAAACGGTGCCGTCCACGACCCCCGTAGTGTCCCGGGGCTTAGTCACGCCGCACGGGCAGTGCTCGCGTCGATGGATCGTGACCGGGCGAGCAGTGCGTGGTTGCTGGCCCTCGAGCACCACTACCGGGACGAGCTGCTCGGACTGCTTGGACCGACAGTCGTCGAGGCCACGCCGGATCCCGACGCCCAGGTCGTGTGCTGCATCGACGCCCGTTCCGAGGGGATCCGTCGCCACCTCGAGTCGGCGGGCCACTACGAGACCTTCGGGTTCGCGGGGTTCTTCGCGCTCCCGCTCCGCTACACCGCCCTCGGAGCCGAACCCGTCGACCTGCTTCCCGTCCTCCTGGCCCCGACGGTGGACATGGAGGAGCGGGCCACTGCCGGACAGGAGGGCGCCGCACAGCGCCGACTCGCCGGCGAGCAGCTCCAGGCCCAGGGCGGCCATGCCTTCGATCAGACCCGGGAGAACGGCGTGGCCCCGTTCATGCTCGCCGAGGCCGGCGGCTTCGTGGCCGCCCCGATCCTGGCCACACGGACGCTCGGTCCGGCCCGCTTCGCCCGGGTTCGGGGGCGACTGTCGGCCTTGGTCGCCCCCTCGGCCCCGACGCAGATCGATGCGGACCCCGATCGGACGGGTATGCCGGACGAAGAACAGGCGCTCTTCGCCGAGACGGCCCTGACCACCATGGGACTGACCCGGGGCTTCGCCCCGCTCGTGGCACTCTGCGGCCACGGCAGCACGACGGAGAACAACCCGCACGCCGCCTCACTCGACTGCGGAGCCTGCGGAGGGAACCGTGGAGCGGACAGCGCACGGGCCGCTTGTGCGATCCTCAACCGTGCGCCGGTGCGAGCCCTGCTGGCCGAGCGCGGCATCGCCATCCCTGACGCCACGCACTTCGTGGCCGCCGAGCACGACACGGCCACCGACACCTTCTCGTTCTTCGATCTCCACCTCGTGCCGGAGCAGCACGTCGAGGCCCTCGCGCTTCTCCGCGATGACCTGGCACGGGCCGGGGCGGCGCTGGCGGCTGAGCGAATGGCCGATCTCGATCCCACCGCCGGTGGCGATGCCGTGGCGGCGGTCCACCACCGGTCCGCCGACTGGGCCGAACTCCAGCCCGAGTGGGGACTGGCCCGGAACGCCTCGTTCATCGTCGGACTCCGCACGATGACCGCGGGCGCCGATCTCCGGCGCCGTTCCTTCCTGCACTCCTATGACCCGGAGGTCGACCCTGACGGCACGGCCCTCGAGACCATCCTGACAGCACCGATGGTCGTCGCCCACTGGATCAACATGCAGTACTACTTCTCCACGGTCGACCCCGATGTCTTCGCGGCGGGGGACAAGACGGTGCACAACATCGTGGCCGGTGTCGGCGTCACCGAGGGTGCGGGGGGAGACCTCATGGTGGGGCTGCCGCTGCAGTCGCTGTTCGTGGGGGACCACGCCTTCCACGAGCCGCTGCGTCTGTTGACGGTTGTGGAGGCACCCATCGCCCGGATCGACGACGTCATCGCCCGGAACCCGGTGCTGCGTGAGCTCTTCGGTGGCCAGTGGGTGCACCTTGCCGCCCGCGACGATCGCTCGGCTCCGTGGATGCTCCGCCGGGTCGACGGTTCCTGGATCCCGTGGGACCCGCAGGCCACACCAGCTCCCCGCAATGACAGTCCGACGAACGAACAGGAGGTCCACCATGGATGACGCGTGGCAGTTGACGGCAATGACCAAGATCGAGGTGGTGGTCGGAGGTGAGGAGTCGGCAGCCGTGGCCGAGTTGTTCGCCGAGGTGGGTGCCACCGGATTCACCGCCGTGTCCAATGTGTCCGGCCTCGGTCACGACGGCTATCACCAGGGGCGCCTGTTGTTCAACGACCGCAATGGCCTTGCCCTCCTGATGGTGGTCCTACCGTCTGACCGGGTGGCGGACCTGCTCGACGGACTCCGGGCACTCCTGGCCAGTCGTCCAGGCGTTCTGATGGTGTCGGATACCTACGTCAGCCGCCCGGAGTACTTCCAGTGAGCAGCGGGGGAGAGGCAATGGTCCTGAGCGAGACGGTCCGGGTAGCGCCGACGGCGCGGGTGGCCATGGTCGGGGCGGGCCAACTGGCCCGGATGACCCATCAGGCCGCCATCGACTACGGGATCGACCTACACGTGTTGGCCGGATCTCCGGCCGACCCGGCTGTCACCGCCGGTGCAAGCTACACGCTCGGTCGTGCAGACGATGCCGCTCTGCTCAGACGGCTAGCCACTGACGCCGATGTGATGACCTTCGACCACGAGCTCGTACCCCTCGACGTGCTTCGAGCCATAGCGTCCGAGGGATCGGTCATCCGTCCCGGAACCGAGGCCCTGGCACTCGGTTGCGACAAGCTCTTCGCGCGTTCGGCGGTGAGTGGCCTCGGTGACCTCTCGATCCCGGTCCCTGCGTTCGCCCCTGTGGTCGAATCAGCTGACGTCGTCGCATTCGCCGACCGGCACGGCTGGCCCGTCGTGCTGAAGGCACGCAACGGCGGCTACGACGGGCGCGGCGTGGTGGTGGCGGACGACGCAGCCGCGGTCGAGCGGGTGCTGGCCACAGACGGTGGTGGCGACGGGCCACGGTGGGTCGTCGAGGAGCACCTCGAGCTCGCCGCCGAGTTCGCCGTCCTCATCGCCCGCAGTCCGTCGGGATTCACCGCCACCTACCCGCCCATCGGCACGCTGCAAGTAGAGGGGATCTGTCGGGAGCTCACGATCCCCGCCGACCTGCCGGGAGACCTGGTGCGCCAGGGTGAGTCGTGGGCACGGTCGATCCTCGAAGGCTTCGGCGCCACGGGCATCGTCGCCGTCGAGTACTTCGTCACCAATGACGGCCGACTCCTGCTCAACGAGTTCGCTCTTCGCCCGCACAACTCCGGGCACATCACCCTGGAGTCGTGCGCCACCTCGCAGTTCCACCAGCATCTACGCGCCGTCCTGGATTGGCCGCTCGGCGAATCGGGACTGCTGCGGCCGGCAGCGACCGTCAACCTGATCGCCGATGCCAACACGATGGATCTGTCGAGCCGCCTCCCACTGGCGTTGGCGATTCCCGACGTCCATGTCCACCTGTACCAGAAGGCCCCACGACCTGGTCGCAAGGTGGGGCACGTCACCGCGCTGGCGGATTCGGTGCCTGAGGCGTTGGAGCGGGCGCGGACAGCGGCCGAAGGGTTCCTCGGATGAGCGACGACAACACGCACGAGTCACAACCGCCGGTGATCGTTTCCGTCGTCATGGGCTCCAAGTCGGACCTCCCCGTCATGGAGGCCGCCGCTGCGGTGCTCGACGAGTTCGGTGTGCCGAACGAGGTGCGAGTCGTTTCGGCCCACCGGACCCCCCAGGACATGGTGGCCTTCGGTGCCGGGGCCGAAGCCAGAGGGGTGGGGATCATCATCGCCGGTGCCGGTGGTGCGGCCCATCTCCCGGGGATGCTGGCCTCGCTGGTGTCCATCCCGGTCATCGGGGTCCCGGTTCCGCTCCGTCACCTCGACGGCATGGACTCGCTCCTGTCGATCGTCCAGATGCCTTCGGGTGTGCCCGTGGCCACCGTGGCCATCGGTAACGCCACCAATGCAGGGCTCCTCGCGGTGCGCATGCTGGCCATCCAGAACCCCGAGCTGCGCCGGCGCATGACGACCTACCGCGAGTCGCTCAGCCAGTCATCGCGCGAGTCCGGCATCAACCTGCGTAGCGAGCGGCCTGGTGCGGACGACAACCCAGATGAAGAAGATGGAGAGCGAACGTGAGCGTGCAACTGTGAGCCCCGAATTGTTGGCCGGCAAGCGATTGCTGATCACCGGAGTCGCCACCGAGGACAGCATCGCCTTCGCCACGGCTCGCCGGGCCGGAGCCATGGGTGCGGAGGTGGTGCTGACGGCATACCCACGAGACGTTGAAAAGGTGCGCCAGCTGGTGGACGACACCGGTTCGTCACTCGACGTCTTCCCCTTGGATCTCACCCAGCGATCCGAGGTGGACGAGCTGACCGAGATGCTCCGGTCCCGATTCGGTGCGTTCGACGGAGCGCTCCATGCCGTGGCATTCGCGCCGAGGGACGCTCTGGATGGCCCCTTCATGGATGCGGATCCCTCGGGTATCGAATTGGCGTTCCGGACCAGTGCATGGAGCCTGAGTAATCTGGCCCGCCTGGTGACCGCGCTGGCCTCGGAGAGTGGTGCGTCACTGGTTGGGCTCGACTTCGATGCCAACGGCGGTGCGTGGCCGGTCTACAACTGGATGGGAGTATGCAAGGCTGCCCTCGGCTCGACGGCCCGCTACCTAGCTCGCGACCTCGGCCCCCAGGCCATTCGGGTCAACTTGGTGGCTGCGGGCCCACTGCTCACCCGGGCCGCACGCGGGATCCCGCGGTTCGACGCTCTACTCGACGCGTGGGCAACAACGAGCCCCCTGGCATGGTCGGACAGCGATCCCGAGCCGGTGGCCGATGCCATCTGCTTCTTGTTGTCCGACCTCGCTCGTGCCATCACGGGCGAGGTCCTGCACGTGGATGGTGGCTATCACGCAATGGCAGCACCGCTGCGTCCCGGTTGATGGCTTCACAACCGGTGTCGAGCCAATGTCCGTCACTCGGACTACCGGCGCGTAGAAGGAACGTCCGAGCGGATCGGACGTAGGTGCCGTGCGCTTCAAGTCAGGTGCGCACACAGCCTGCAACTTCCACGACGGAGGCCAGACAATTGTTGTGACCGAAGAAGTACTCCTCGTGCCATCTCTGGGTGAAGACGTCATGGAGCATGTCGGTGGAGGATGGCCCACGCCTCATTGGCTGTTGCGTCTCGCTCGGGTCAATTCTTCATTCAAGGAGTTACCGGCGCTAACGAAAGTCAACTGCGCCCAGGGCACTACCGGCACGGTGAATCGGATCGTCACTCCGATTCATCACAATGCTCCTTCGTCGAGGGAAGCGAGTACGTGCTCGGCCCGTAGCTTGACCGCCTCGAGGTCGCCCAGTCGTTGTGCCACGGCGACCTGCTTCGCCATGCGGGCATTGCCCGCGAACCGTTCCTGGTGTCGTTCCAGAAACGCCCAGTACAGCGTGGTGAACGGACAGGCATCGGGGCCCGTCCGCTTTCGACGGTCGTACGCACAGGACCCGCAGTGGTCACTCATCTTGTCGATGTAGGCACCGCCGGCGGCGTAGGGCTTGGTGGCCATGCGGCCCCCATCGGCATGGAGTTCCATCCCAACCACGTTGGGGAGCATCACCCATTCGGCACCGTCGACGAATCCCGACCACATCCACTCGGTCAGTGCGCTTGGATCGACACCGGCGAGCAGGGCCAGGTTGCCGAGAATCATGAGGCGCTGGATGTGGTGGGTGTAACCGTGGTCGGCAACGTAGTCGATGACCTTTCCGACGCAGCGCATCGTGGTCGGTACGCCGGCGAAGACCGGTGGAAGGGCACGGTGGGCACCAAGTTCGTTTGCGCCGCGATAGTCAGGCATCCACTGCCAGTAGCGACCCCACACGTACTCGCGCCACCCGATGACCTGGCGGATGAATCCTTCTGCTGACGCAATCGGGACATCACCCGTTCTATTCACAGATCGATCTGAGTCGGCGGTTTCAAGGTTGGCACCAAAGTGGCAATCTGAGCTGGGGTTTCACGCCCTGAAGCCATATTTCGTACTCCGCTCACGAACCCTGGGGTAACTGATTGCTGAGGAAGAGGAGGGTGACCCTGTCGGATTGCAGTTGCTCTTTGCCAACGGGAGCGAAGCAAATCCAACTATGAGGGGCCTGGCGTAAACGAGGAGGACACCGCTCGCATCCTCAGCATTCACTGTGTGAACCTCATGCAGCTTTCTGAACCGGTCCAGCATCCGTGGAGACTCCATCACTTGGAAACGAGGATGGAGACATGGCAGACAAGAGCAAGAAGCAGCCGGCCCCGAAGCGGTATCCAG
>JGI20133J14441_1001616_pt1 | contig 17668 bp, 12 predicted proteins | sample RS3BMetagenome_FD_14441 | JGI IMG/M metagenome (IMG submission 14441)
AGCGCTCTCTGGCCGGACGCGAGCGTGTCGGCCCCGGTGACCTCGCTGAAGGTCACGGTCCACGCCCTTCGCCAGACGCTGGGCCAGCTCATCGGCGAAACCGCTTCGCTGGCGATCGTTTCCTGGGGATCCGGTTATCAGCTCAACGCTCCAGATCTCTGGTTAGACGTCGAGGAGTTCGAGCGCTGCTACGCCGAGGGGCGCGCGCACGAGGCCCGAGACGAGATCTCCGAGGCGATCCGCTGCTACGCGCATGCGGCTTGGCTCTACTTTCTCGAAGAGCTGCTCGACGACTGGCCGACATTCCGTCGGGAGGCGCTCAAGGACCAGTATCTGTTCGTCGTCGGTCGATTGGCCGCCGCCGCGATCAAGGCCGGGGACTATCCGGGCGCGATTGGCTGGTGCCACCGGCTGCTTGCCAAGGACTGCTGCCGCGAGGACACCTACCGCACCTTGATGCTGTGCCATGCGCGGCTCGGACAACGGAGCCGGGTGCGCTCCTGGTACGAGCTCTGTGTCCGCACCATGCACAAAGAGTTGGATTGCGAGCCGGAGCCCCAGACCGAGCGGGTCGCCCGATTGGGGATGGCGGGGAAGCGGTGAAAGATGCCCTTCTCACTCGTCGCTTCGCCCACTCACTGAAACCTGGCGAAGAACGAACAAGCATCGGCTTGACGAGGATGATACACTGTGCCTCACCAAAAATGTATCAGAGACGGAATATATGCTCCGTGGGCTCGCTCCTCCGCCGGCAAGTGGGATGGTGCAGCTTGCGCGTGAGGCGGACTCGGCCGGTACGGGACGCAGTCTTTCCGAGCGGTCGCACCGCAAGGAGGACTGGCGTTGGCCCGAACCAGCCCAACCCGATGGCACGCCCTAGGATGGCTCAAACCTGCGGCCGTTGGCCCCCGCACACATAACCTACGAGGAGGCAGTCGTGGCTCAGCTAATCAGCACTGACGGCACCAGATTCGAGCTGGTGGAAGGCGAGAACCTGATCGGCCGCGGGCCGCGCGAGGACAACGACCCGCCGAAGATCAACCTTGGCCTGCTCCAAGGCTACAGGACTGTCTCTCGCCGCCACGCCCGGATTCGCGAAGAGGGGGGGAAGTGGTACATTCGGGTCGAGCCCGAAGCCCCAAACCCGACCCTGGTTGGCGGACGGCGCGTTTTCGGGGGTGAGGAAGCCTTGCTGGTCGGAAACACCAGCGTCCAGCTCGGCGACGTCACGCTGGTCTTCCGCGGGCCGGTTCCCGCGTCGCAGCCCGACGTCACCATTGTCGAGAGTGAACCGGGGCCAGACACTACCCGGTTCGTTCCCGAGCCTTTACCGCACGTCGAAGCTCCGGAGGTTACTCCGGCACGGGAAGAGCCCGCCGAAGAGTCACCAGTCCCACCAGCCAAACCACGGCCGCGGTCCGCGCCCAGCGTCAGCTGGCCAGCCCGTCTCACGGCACGGCCGGACGCGATCAACGGTATTGGCGTCTCGGAGTTCAAGCGAGTCAACCCGTTCAAGGGGCTGATGATCGACGAAGTTGCTGGGGGCGAGACCGGACGGTTCGCGGCGTCGGTGGCGGCCCTCGCCTCGGCGCTTGGCCGAGAGCTGCGGCCGGTGACCCGATGGCATCCGCTCCTGATGGCGCGGCATCCGTTCGCGATGGCGCCGCTTAAGGCAGATCCGACCAACGGCGAAGGAGTCACCCTTGCCGAGGGGGACGGACTCATTCTGACGACCGCGGACTATGGTTGCACCTGGACCGGTGGCCACGGCGACGACGCGCTCCCCCGCGACACCGTTCGGGCCGCGCTGCAGCTTGGCGTTAACGCCGCGGTGTTTGCCCGCCAGCGGCAACGTCCGCTCGAAGCAATCGAGCTTGAGTTCTAACCTAATGCCCCGCCAGGGCGGGGTGGTGGGGCACCAATGCCGAATCGGTGCCCTGATTGCGCACTAACTTTTGCGATGTGAGGGTTCCATGGCTGAGCTTGTCGCGGGAGAATCGGCGCACCTCCCGCTCAAGGCGGAAAATGTCCTGGTCGGCCGGCGGAGCGACGACGGTACGTTCATCCCGGACGTGGATCTGGCCGACCTCGAAGGTGGGCGCACCGTTTCGCGTCGCCACGCGCGGGTGTTTTTGCAGGACGGCCGCTGGTACATCAAGATTGAGCCGACGATCGTGAATCAGACGATCGTCGGTGGGCGAATCTTAGAAGCCGGCGAGCAGTCCGCCCTCAACGACGGCGACGAAATCCAGTTAGGGCGCGTCGCGGTCGTCTTTCGAGCGGCGAGCTCGGTCGTCGAGACCCCTCCTGCCCCGTCAGTCCCGGAAACCCCACCCGAGCCGAAAATAGTGATCGCGGCCGAGCTGCGAGCAGTCGAAGGCGAAAACAAGGTCTTTCCACTCAAGGGGGCGGACGGACAGATCCTCACCCTGGGGCGCCATTCGGACGATCGGAGCTACCAGCCGGACGTCGACCTCGGCGACGTGCTTTACGGCAAAACCGTTTCGCGCCGGCACGGCCAGCTGTCCAACCGCGGCGGTCAGTGGTACCTCAAGGTCGAGGCCGCGGTGACGAATCCGACGACCCTCGACAGCCGCCCGCTCGCCCTGGGCGAGGAGGTGGCGCTGCACAACGGCAACGTGCTGCGGCTCGGCCGAGCGCTCGTAACGTTCAATCAGGAGGTGCTCTTCGAGGAAGCCGCCGATCTGATCGAGGTTCAGATCGAACCGCGAAACCTCGTCGTCGATCCCGGCAAGGAAGCCAGTCTGACGATCACCGTCGTCAACCACACCGGGCACGTGGACTGGTTCAAGGTCGAGGTGGAAGGCCTCCCCAAGGGCTGGCATAAGATCATGCCGCCAGTTCCCAATCAGACCCCCGGCGAAACCGCCCAGGTGCAGTTGTTCGACACCCCGCTCCACGGGCAAGTCGACCCAACCGCGGTCGCCAAGCTGCGACTGGTCATCTCGCCGCCGAAGGAAAGCGCGAGTCGCGCGGGCGCGTATCCGCTTTCGATCAGCGCGACTTCTCAAGGCGAGCCGCCGCAGCGGTCGGCCAGCACCGGCCAGCTCCAGGTGACGCGGTACGAAGGCCTGAACCTCAGAGTAGGGCCGAGCGCTCGCCGCGGCGCCGGCGGCTCCTACGCCGTCGCCATTGAAAACAGCGGTAACGACCTCGCGAACGTCGCGCTCACCCTTGGGAACTCGGACAATTCGGCGGCAAGCTCCCTATTTCAGACGGAGTGGAACGCCGCGCACAGCCAGTCAAACGAGGGCATCGTCGCGACCTGGCAGAAGCCATTGCCCGACGGGGTTCTATCACTCGCGAACGGCGCGAAGGACGTTCTCACGCTCAACGCGCGGATTGTCCGCCGCCACTGGCTCGGCACGGATCGCACCTACAAGGTGCAGGTCAACGCGCAAGCCGGCACACTCAACGTCCTGAAGCAGTCCGATCTGGTCGTTCCACCGATCATTCCGCTCTGGCTCCAGCTCCTGCAACAGCGCGTGATGGGCTTTATTGCTCCGATTCTGATGCTGGTTGCCTTCATTGGCGTCTTACTCGCAACGTATCTGGTTCTGCTCCAGCCGCCAGATCCACAGCTGAAGCTTGATCCAGGCGCAACGGTCGCGCAGGGGCAGACCCTGGCGGTCAAGTGGAACCTGAAAGGGACCGGCACGGTGACCCTTGATCCCAACCCGGACCCCAATCAGGCGCTGAATGTTGCGCAGGGCAGCCTGACTCTGCCGACCGACAAGGCCGGCTCCACGCGTTACGTTCTGACGTCGCACGGCCGCTTCGGGATTCTTTCGACGCAGTATCCCTTCGACATCACGGTACTGCCAGCTCCCAAGATCGATACTTTCGACGCTCAGCCAGATCACATCGCCAAGGAAGGCGATCCGGTTCAGCTCAGCTGGGTCGTGGCCGGAGCGACCTCGGTCAAGATCACTCCGGACGACGAATTCAAAGGTCAAACCCTGGCGCCCGACAAGGGCAACCTGACCGTGCATCCGAAGGCTGCGAAGACGACGTACACGCTCACCGCACAAGGCGCGCAAGGAACCCAGCCCGCCACGAGCCAGAAAGATGTCGTGATCGATCCGCCGACCTTGACGTTCACCGCCAGCAATCCATCGGTCGTGCGGGGCAATCAAGTGACGCTCTCCTGGCAGGGCAGCGGCTACACCAAGCTGACGCTCAGCGCGGACCAGGGCGAGCTTTCAAAGCAGCCGCAGAATCTGGACGTTAACGCGACCAGCATCGCGGTCAAGCCGACCGAGACGACCACGTACACCTTGATTGCCGCGAACGCGGGCGGATCGGTCCCAAGATCGGTCTCGGTGACGGTGAACGAGATAAAGATCGCGGCGTTCGACGTCAACCCGAGGACGATCACCAAGGGCCAGTCGGCGACGCTGACCTGGCAGGTCACCGGTGCGACGAAGATCGAGATCCAGCCGAAGGTCGGCGTCGTACCTACTAACCAGTCGTCGGTTCAAGTGAACCCACAGCAGACCACCACATATACACTTACCGCCACTGGTCCGGACGGCTCGACGGAAAAGAGCAAGCCGCCGGTGACCCTCACCGTGGGTCTGGGCACTCCCAGCGGGAATCTTACCGGAACCTCCCCGGTTACCAAGGGCGAAAGTGCGACCTTGTCCTACACCTACCAAAACGCCACGCAGATCCAGATCAAGGGCTCGGACGGCACGGTTGTCGTCGACCGCCCCGTGCCGGTGGGCAGTCCAAACGGGGCTGGCAACACAACGGTCAAGCCTAACCAGACGACGATTTACACGCTGATCGTCACCGGGGATGACGGCACTGCCGTACCAGAACCGCCGTTTAGGGTGACAGTCGTCGCGCCCACCCCGACGCCGGCTCCGACGCCTTCACCGGCGCCGGCGACTCCAGCGCCGAAGAAGCAGTAGCGGCGCGTGACCTCACCCCGTCTCCAGGTCTGCTGGAGACGGGGTGGACGTAGGTCACTTTCGGAATTACATGGCACGAACGGGAGGGCGCGATGCATGATCCGATCGGGCGAACCCTGGGGAAATATCGGGTTCTCGAACAACTCGGGGCGGGCGGGATGGCGACGGTCTACAAAGCCTACGACCCCGCCATGGACCGCTCCATCGCCATCAAGGTTCCCAGCGCCCACCTGCTCCAGGATCCCCAGTTTCGCACCCGCTTCCAGGGGGAGGCCCGCACGATCGCCAAGCTCGAGCATCCCCACATCCTGCCGGTCTACGACTTTGGCGAGGAGCAAGGTGTCCCCTACCTGGTTATGCGCTATGTCGATGGCGGCACCCTCCGCGACCGCCTCTCCCGCGGTGTCCTCCCCCTCGACCAGGCGCTTCGGCTGGTCGCCGAGGTCGGCGACGCACTCGCCTACGCGCACGGCAAAGGAGTGATCCACCGCGACGTCAAGCCGGCCAACGTCCTGCTCGACCACGACGGCAGCGCGCTCCTCACCGACTTTGGGATCGCCAAGCTGGTCGAGCAGACGATGCAGCTGACCCAGGGCGTGGTCCTGGGCACGCCCCAGTACATGGCCCCGGAGCAGGTCACCGGTAAGTCGGTCGACGCGCGCACGGATATCTACGCGTTGGGGGTGGTCCTCTACGAGTTGCTGACCGGGCGGCGTCCCTTCGAGGGAGACACGCCCTTCGCGGTCGCCTTCATGCACGTCACCGATCCGTTTCCCCCACCCCGCCAGGTCAACCCGGCGCTTCCCGAGGCTGCCGAGCGGATCATCCTCAAGGCCATGGCGAGGGATCCGGCCGACCGCTACCCGAGTGCGAGCGACTTCGCCCGCGAGCTACACCGCTTGCTGGCTGATCTCGAGAATGCGGCAGAGGACGAGACACTCGCCGCGGAGCCGACGCTGCCCAAAGGCGTCGCGCCGCCTGCCGCGGACGGTCAGGTCGGCGCCGCCCCGAAACCGCCTGACGGGGACGTGGCCGCGGCCAGGTCAGCCCAGCCTCCGCTGGAGCCACGACCCGGGCCAGCCCGGGAGGTTCAACCCGACGCGGGCGAGGTCGGACCAGCGCGAGTGGGGTCGGCTCAAGCGCAAAGCGGAAAGCAATCGGCAGGCATCGGAGAACTACTACGATTTATCGCGAAGCAACCGCTTTCGCGTGGCCCAGCCAAGGAAGAGGCGGAAGTCCCGCCGCAGGGCCCGCAACGCATCTGGCAGGCGGGTGTCGCGGCCCTGGTCGCGCTCGTCTTCCTCGGCGCAGCGATGGCAAGCTCCAGCGCGCTTTGGCCGGTAGCCGCTGCCTACCTCGAGCGTGGGTATGCCGACGAGAACCAAGGGAAGCTTGACCTGGCCTTGGCCGATTACAGCCAGGCGATCAAGCTTGACCCGAGCTGGGCCGTTCCCTACGACAATCGTGCGGGTCTCTACGAGAGGCAAGGGAAGCTCGACCTGGCCTTGGCCGATTACAGCCAGGCGATCAAGCTTGACCCGAGCAACGGCATCAACTACAACAATCGTGCGTTTTTCTACGAGAGCCAAGGGAAGCTCGACCTGGCCTTGGCCGATTGGAGCCAGGCGATCAAGGTTGACCCGAGCAACGGCAATTTCTACTACGAGCGTGGACTGTTGTATCGGCGTGAAAACCAGCCGACTCAGGCCATTGCGGACTTCCGCAAGTATTTGGAGCTCAATCCCACCAATCCCAACTACGGTGATCGCAGCACCGTGCAGCAATGGATTGCCCAGATGCAGTGAGTAAGCAACATCGCGAAGGGTCGCCTCCCTGGTGCCGAGCAAGGTCGCAGCTAATCGGCACCGCGCCGATCTACGGGGCGACGATGGAAGGCCGGGGTGGCGCTGGTAGCGGCTTGGATTGCGGAGCTGGTGGTGGAGGCGCTGCGGGCCCGGTTGCCGCGGGAGTTGCCGTACTTGATCGCCGACGGGGGCAAGCAACTCACGGCCCAGGCGATGGCGGCCCTGACGAAGGACCGGGGCTTCGTGCGGGTGCCCCTGGCGCGGCGTCGCCCGAAGAGCAACGGGATCGCCAAGCGTTTCGTGGAGACGTTGAAAGCCTGGCTGGCTGAGAAGGAAGGGCAGCCAGCCGAGGAGTTGCGGCGGCTCTTGCGCCAGTTCCTCGCCGACGACAACGATCGGCCGCATCGGGGGCACGAGCTGGCTGGTCTTTCGCCGAACGAGGACGTCGCACGCATGGCCGTTGTCTAGCATCACAAGAACGAAGAAACAATTTACACAATTTACCGGATTATGGTAACCTTCGCCACAAGCGGGAGTAGCGGCGCTCGCAGGAGTGGCAGACGCGAACGGTTGGGAGGAGCTATGGTAGACACCGCGGAGGCCGTAGTTTACTACGACCGCGGCATCGGACACAAGCGCGACGGTAATCTGGACCAGGCGATTGACGATTTCACCCAGGCGATCCGGATCAACCCCCAGTACGCCATCGCCTACCGCAGTCGCGGCATTGCCCACCAACAAAGAGGTGACCTCGACCAAGCGATTGACGATCTGACCCAGGCCATCCACTTCGATCCACAGTTAGTCGACGCGCACTACATTCGCGGCAGCATCTATTCGGATCAAGGCAGTCCGGACCAGGCGGTCGCCGATTATGACCAGGCGATCCGGATCAATCCCCAGAACGCCATCGCCTATTACAATCGTGGCATCGCCCACCAACAGAAGGGCGACCTCGACCAAGCGATTGACGATCTGACCCACGCCATCCAGTTCAAGCCGAAGCACGCTACGGCCTATTACAATCGTGGTCTCGCCTACCAACAGAAGGGCGACCTCGACCAAGCGGTTGACGATCTGACCCACGCCATCCAACTCGACCGTCGGTCTACGAACGCCTACCTCGACCGTCAGGGTACGAACGCCTACGACAGTCGAGGCATCGCCGATCGGTGCAAGAGCATGACTGGCGAAACGATGCCCAGGGGCGAACTTTCGGTCGCCTACTGCAGTCGCGGCAGCGCATATCAGTGCAAGGGCAACTATGACCGGGCGATTGACGATTATAACGACGCCATTAAGCTGGATCCGCGGAACGCCAAGGCTTACTTGAACCGCGGCATCGCCTACCAACACAAGATCCGCCTGGTCGAAGCGATTGGCGATTTCACCCAGGCCATCAAACTCAATCCGGAATACGCGGAAGCTTATTTCTGTCGCGGAGTCGCCTACTGTGCTAAGGGTAACCTAGACCCGGCAATCGCCGATTTTACTCAGGTTACTCAGCTGAAGCCGTCGTACGCAGAAGCCTACTACAATCGCGGCAACGCTCACATGGTTCAGGGCAGTCTGGATCTGGCAATTGACGATTTCACCCACGCGATCCGGATCAATCCACACTACGACGATGCCTACTTCAATCGCGGAATCACCAACTTGGCGAAAGACGATCCGGACCAAGCAATTGACGATTACACCCAAGTCATCCAGCTCAATCCGCAGTTCGCCAAGGCCTATTACAATCGCGCCATCGCCTATCAGCAGAAGGGCGACCTGGATCAGGCGATCGCCGACTTCACCCGGGCCGTCGAGCTCAATCCTCAGCACGTCAATGCCTACCACAATCGCGGCATCGCCTACCATCAGAAGGGCGACCTGGACCAGGCGATTGACAGTTACACCCGGGCCATTCGGATCAATCCGCAGGAGGCCAACGTCTACTGCAATCGCGGTGACGTCTATGCGGATCAGGACCGACTGGACCAGGCGATCGCCGATCACACTGCCGCCATCGAGCTCAATCCTCAGCACGCCATTGCCTACTGCAATCGCGGCATCATCTACCAGCACCAGGGCAGTCTATCCAAGGCGATTGCCGATTATGACCACGCGATCCGGATCAATCCCCAGTACGCAGACGCCTACTATAATCGCGGCAACGCCTACCGGCAGACTGGCGACAGTCAGCAGGCGATCGGCGATCTCGAGGCGTACCTTCGCCTGAGGCCGAACGCGACGAATGCGCAACAGGTCAGGGACTGGATTAGGCTCCTCGGAGGGTAAGCGGAGGTCTTGCGATCGTTAGAACACCCTGCCGACAGGGACCTCGGCCACTTGATTCTTCTGTGGCCCATCGCATCTCCTCGGCGCTCGCAAAGCGGCGAGTTGGATCCTTTTCCAGGCCGCGTTCCCGGATCCGCGCCAGGGCCGGCGGGACGTCGGGCCGCCGCCGGATGATCGGGTCCGGTGGGACGTTCAGTTGGAGGCGGAGCACCTGGGGTATGGGGCCATCGAAAGGCGGCTGGCCCGCCAACAGCTCGTAGAGGGTGATGGTCACGGCGTAGAAGTCCGAACGGGCGGTGGCGGGCATCCCCCCGGTTTGCTCGGGAGACATGTAGCGCGGCGTCCCAATGATGACGCTCGATCCGCTCACCGCGAGGCTCTCGGCCAGGAGCATCTTGGCAATGCCAAAGTCCATGACCTTGACGACGCCCTCGGCCGTCACGATCAGGTTGAGCGGCTTGATGTGCCGGTGAACGATGCCCAACTGGTGCACCTTCCCGAGCGCCTCAGGATCTGGATGACGTAGCCCACCGCCTCGGCGATGGGCAAGGGACCCGCGCGCCTTGACAATCAACGCCAGGGTGAGACCCTGGACGTACTCCATTACTAAGCTCATTTTCCGCACTCCCGTTGATTTCATTGCTCAAACGACAAAGTAAGCATTAATGGGATGCTAGCCGGGATGCTAAAAGCCGAATCAGATCAATGCCTCCGCACCCTCCTTGGAGGGTGCGGAAAATGAGACTAGGGGGCCTGGAATCTCTCCGACACTCGTCGGCCGAGGAGATTCTTCGCTCCTTCCAGTCGCTCAGAACGACAGACGCCCAGGTGTGGCTTTAGGATAGCTACCCGCGTGAATGACTATGCAAATTCTATAGAGAGCCAGACGAATTTCAGCCGATCTCCCGCATCCGGCCTGGGGAAATCATGAACCGCTCCCGACTTTCACACGAGTGATTTTCGACTCCGAGTCTCGCTGACCCGGGGATTCTAACCTCCGCCAGACCAAGGCGCCAAGCCTTGCCGGCGTCGGTTGAGGCCTGGTCATGCTCCGGTCCGGCATCATTCCAAGGAAGGTCCTCTCGCGTACGGCTTCGTGACCGCAGTTGCCGCGTGTGCGTCCGCACGTCGGCGATGCGGATCGGGCTCGTCAGCGAAAAGTCACACTCGGGTCAGTGCTCGGTCCGGTCCGGGTCCGGCAGGCAGGGTATCCTGTCAGCGAAACACGGTCTGATCGGCTCAGCCTCAAGATGCCGATGGGGATGGTCGTTCCTCGGACCCGCCGGATGAGGCCAGGCGAAGTGCTCTGGCCCGCGAGCTTGCTCTCCGTGCCGGATTCCTAAAGCGACCGACGGATCGCATCACCGCGTTAACGCTGGATTTCCAACGAGCTTGCTCTCCAGCACGCGACGGGCGATGCCGACGTGAGACGACACGAGTCGGAAAGGAGGATGTCGGAAAGTCGCCGTTGGGTGTCGCGATACCGCCCGCGGCACGACGGAGAATCTTCGAAGAGCGAAACCGATGATTGAACACGATGAGTGATCTCTGGATGGTAGGACCGACGGCGCTCGCCCTCGGCCTCCGTCGCCTCGGCTTCACGCCACGGGAAGCGGAACGCCTCGTCGCGCTTAAGTTGCGCTACGTTCGCGGGGGCTTCCGTGAAGTCACCGACGCGCAGAAGCGTTTGCTCTTCGTGCGCTGGCTCGTGGACCGCGGACAGCTCAGTGAGGGTTTTGATGATCTCGTCGAGTGGTCGTAGTTAAGGAGGTATCGACGGCGATGGCGAGTAGCTCAATCACAATGAAGCCAACGCGGGAAGGCGAGTCACCCTGGACCCCATTCCAGGAGCGCATCTTCCTGGACCGCTATGCCCTGAAAGATCCAGCGGGTGTTCCGCTGGAGCACTACCCCGACCAGATGTGGCGCCGTGTCGCAAGCGCGATCGCTTCGGCAGAGTCCACGGAAGAGAAGCGCTCCCTCTGGGAGGATCGATTCTACGAGGCGATGCGTGATTTCCGCTTTGTCCCCGGCGGTCGCATTCTGGCTGGTGCGGGTACCGGTCACAACGTGACCTACTACAACTGTTTCGTGATTCCCTCCCCGGAGGATAGCCGTGCCGGCATTCTCGATAACTTGAAACTGGCGGTCGAAATCATGGCCCGCGGTGGTGGCTTCGGCGTCAATCTCTCGTCACTGCGTCCGCGTGGCAGCCACATCGCATCGGTGAACGGCACGAGCTCCGGACCGTGCGCCTGGGCCGAATTGTACTCGGTGGCAACCGGCGACGTGATCCAGCAGGGTGGGAGCCGCCGTGGCGCGGCGATGATAATGCTGGATGACACCCATCCCGACGTCGAAGAGTTCGTCACCGCCAAGCACCGACAAGGTGTTCTCGAACATGCGAATCTCTCCGTCTGCGTGTCGGACCGATTGATGACCGCCGTCACCGCCGACACGGACTGGGATCTTGTCTGGGACGGCAAAGTCCACAAGACGATTCGTGCCCGCGACCTTTGGGACCTCATCTGCGAGTCGGCGTGGTCCTCGGCCGAGCCGGGTGTCGTCTTCATGGACCGCTACAACGACCTCTCGAACACCTGGTACTACGAGACGATCCGCTGCGTTAATCCCTGCGGCGAGGAAGGACTCCCGCCATTCGGAGTCTGTAATCTGGGCGCACTGAACCTCGCGGCCTTCGCCCGCGAAGGCGCCTTTGATTTTGACTCGCTTGCCGAGCATACGAATGTGGCGATTCGCTTCCTCGACGACGTGATCGACGCCGGCCACTACTTTCTGGAGGAGAACCGACAGGCTCAGCTCGGAACTCGACGCACGGGGCTCGGGACAATGGGGCTCGCCGACGTGCTACTCAACATGGGGCTTCGCTACGGCAGCGATGAGGCACTTGCAGTTATCGAGCGAATCTACCGGACGGTTCGCGACGCCGCCTACGATGCTTCCTGCGATCTAGCCGCCGAGAAGGGAGCATTTCCCCGCTTCGACCACGACAAATACTTGCAGGGCACGTTCATCACGCAGCTACCCCCGGAGATCCAGGCAAGAATCACTCAGATCGGCATTCGTAACGCCGTCTTGCTTTGCCAGGCGCCAACCGGAACGACCAGTCTCCTCGCTGGCGTCAGTTCCGGTATCGAGCCGATCTTCGACTACGCCACGGTCCGCCGCGACCGCACCGGCGAGCACGTCCTTTACCATCCGCTCTTCCAGCGCTGGCAGGACGAACACCCAGATGAGGAGCAGCCAGCGCACTTTGTGACGGCAGCTGATCTGACACCGGAAGAGCACGTCCGCGTCCAGGCGCTCATCCAACGGTACACCGATGCGAGCATTTCGAAGACCGTCAACGCACCGAATCATCACACCGTCAAGGACGTCGATACGCTCTATCGCCTAGCCTACGACCTCGGCTGCAAGGGGGTGACCTACTACCGCGACGGCTCGCGTGATGCCGTCTTAACCCACCTCGGGAATACCGACAGCATGATTCCCTCACCGTCACCAACAACTCAAGCAACTGCTGGACTTCGTCCCCGTCCGCCAGTCCTCCACGGCGCGACCTACCGCGTTCCAACGCCGGTGGGGACGGCCTTCGTCACGATCAATGACGACGAGGACGACCGGGTGCGCGAGGTCTTTGTGACGGTCGGGAGGGCTGGTTCGGACATCGCCGCGGATGCCGAGGCGATTGGGCGATTGATCTCCCTGATCTTGCGCATCCCGACTGAGATTCCTCATCACGACGTTATCGATGCGGTGGTCGACCAACTCAGCGGCATCGGTGGGAGTAACGCTCTGGGCTTCGGCGCCGACCGGGTCCGCTCGCTCGCCGATGCGGTCGCGAAAGTTCTCGTCTCCCACCTCGCTCAGGCTCCGCTCGGCACGGGGAACGTCGCCTCTTCCAGTGAGACGGTTCGATCCACCTCTAATCACGACGGAACACCGGATAACCTAACCACTTTCCACCGGTTAGCCGACATTTGCCCGCACTGTGGCCAGGCGACGCTTATCTGGGAAGAAGGATGCCGCAAGTGCCATGAGTGTGGTTTCTCTTCCTGCTAGCTGCATTTCACGGCTGTCGACCCCCGGCACCTGAAGCCTGCACTCTTCCTTGGCAGTGAAGCTGCTCCCTGAAAGGGAGCAGCTTCACTGCGACACGTTCATCGGACGCAGAGATCTTCATCCATTGATACCAGAAGGAGGTATGTGGTGACCCGCGATTCGCCAAAGTTAAAAGGTTGATCTCTCCGTACTCTCTCGATCACAAGCCGCGTCGGGTTGGCGACGCGGCTTCTTTGTGTCCTGGAGGTTTTCATGCCCAGATACCGCAACCGTCAAACGCGGCTTCGGCGCACCGTCGCCGCCGCGGCCTTGCCGCTCGTCCGGGCGATCAGTCACTTTTGCAAGGTAATCTGTATCCGCCGGCCCATCCCGGTCGAGGTCCTCTTCACCGATCCGAATCAGCGTCGCACCCTGGAACGGGAGGTCAGGCGATGCTTGCGCCAGCTCCATCGTGCACTTGGCCCGGACTTCCCCGTAGGGTTGGCCGTTATCGTCCAGCAGACCGTCGCGACTGATCACCCGGTTGCTGTCTGCTTTCACGTCAGGCACCAAACTGGTAGTGCGAGCGGTGCGTTGGTCCGCCTGGCCCTGCAGATCGACGGGCGCCGCAGTACGATCGACGAGATCCTCGCCGCGCTTGCCGACGCCTGCGTCAGTCTTGCGGACCACTGGAATCAGTCCGGTGTCCTCGTCCCGGTCGCCGCGGCGACGCCCCAGCCTGTTCAGAGTGATCCCCTCGCATCGCTCCGGTCCGACCCGTTGATGCCTCGGTCTAACGGCACTGTTCCCCATCAGCGCGCAGCTGGATGAGGAAGACGACACGTTTTGAAGATGTTTCAGGAGGTACCTTATGGCACAGTCAATCGTTGTGAAGAGCTTTGCCGAACTCGCCAATCTATTCCCGGAGGACGACGCTCCGAGCACCGTGAAGGCTAAAGACATCGACAAGTCGTCTTCCCTGGTGAGTCGACCCGATGATCACTTCGACCTGACCCGGTTGGTCGAGGAACTGGAGGCGGCTGGAGTCACGCTGGCTAAGATGATCGTCAAAGATCAGGAGGAGCGAGCAATCGCCCTGCGCGATCTCGAACGCTATGATGCGCTGGTTCAACAACAGCGGGAGGCCGACATCGCGCGCGAGCGGGCAAGCCGGATTCTACAGGAGGCCGAGGCCTTCATCGCGCGTGCCTTCGGCGAGGAAGCCCAAACCGAAGCCGCCCGCATCGCCGAGGCGGCGGGGAAGGCGGAAGAACTGGCGTCGAGAAGGGCCGAGGCATGGCGGGAGGAGGCCGAACGGCTCGCGATGGAGTTGGACCTGGAGCGGCTGCTGCTTGAGCGTCAACTCCAGGAAGAAGCCGAAAAAGCGAAAGCCGCTGCAGCTGAGAAGGCTGAGCGACTTTCCGGAGCCCTCGTCCGAGCGAAGTCAGCGCTCGAAGCGGGGCGGTTTCAAGAAGCACGGGAGTTGTTGGGCTCCGTTACCAGCGAAAACCCCGACAATCCTGAGATCGCTTCCTTGACTAAGATCATCATACAGCGCGAACTCGCTGTCAAGGTTTCGACGGCCGAAGAAGCTCTCTGGATCGCGCGGCGGGAGTTCCGCCACGATCCCGCGGGTGTGATCGCCCGTCTGGAAGCGCTCAACATCGCCGGCTTGCCCGCGTCACTCGCCCGACAGGTCTTCGGCGAATGGGCCCGGGCTTGTAGTCGCCTCTGCCGCGACCGCGGCCTGGTCGCACCGCTTCGCTACGCACCAAATCCGGGTCGAGGCGCTGTGCTCGCCCGGGAAAGCGCCGAAACCGCCTACGTCGTCGTGAGCTCCCTCGGCATGGGTCCTTCCTGGCGATCGGGAGAGGCCGTTGACGATGGTCGCATCCGCCGCGCCCGTCCGCTCCGCTAAGGTGCCTCTGGACCTATTCGCCGGCCGGTTCTCGGCCGCGACTGCCGCTCGTCGGTCCACGCCCACGACGTGCTCGACCTGTCGGGGCTGAGTCCGGAGCAGTGCGAGGCCGTCATGGCCGGCGACGGCCCGCTGCTGATCCTCGCCGGCCCGGGCTCGGGGAAGACGACCGTCCTCACGGCGCGAATCGCCCACCTCGTCGCGGGACGGTCCATTTCCCCCAAGAGCGTCCTCGCGCTGACCTTCGGGACCAAGGCGGCGCGCGAAATCCGTGCCCGGCTCGTCGCGATCCTCGGCGACGCAGGTGGTGCTGTCGATGTTGCCACTTTCCATTCCTTCGGGCTGCGAGTCATTCGCCAGTGGTGCGACGAGATCGGGCTGGGCCCGAGCCCTCCGGTCGTCTACGACGCCGGAGATGGGCGAACGATCCTTACCGATCTTTATCGAAAGTGTCTTGCCACGAGCGAGCAATGGTCGCTCGCCGACGTCAGCCGCCTCGTCGAGCGGTACCGTCTGGGCGACGATCCGGTCCGTGCGACAGTCCCCGGACCGGTCCAGGGTCTGGCCGAGGCCTACGAGGCAGTCCTCCAACGTCGCAACGCGGTGGACTATCCCGCGATGCTCGCTCTCCCACTCCGCCTCTTCGCGCGGTATTCCGACGCTCTGGACTTCCTCCAGCGTGTCTATCGCTACGTCCTGGTCGACGAGTTCCAGGACGTGTGCGGTGCTCAGTACCGTCTTGTCAGCACTCTTGCCGCCCGGCATCGCAATCTGGTCGTCGTCGGGGATCCGGCCCAGACCGTTTATACCTGGCGTGGTGCGGACGTGCGTTTTGTCCAGGAATTCCTGCAGGACTTCCCCGAGGCGCGCGTCCTCAGTCTGGACAACAACTTTCGCTCGACCGGTCACATCGTCGAGCTCGCCAACGCTTTGGGACGGATGCTGCCCTATCGCCGACCGCTCCGCACCGACAACCCGGACGGTGAGCCCGGTTTCCTCGTCGTGACGGCGGATGAACACGAGGAGGCGCGCTTTGTCGCCGCCGAAATCGTCCGACTGGGCGCCGAGGCTCGAATCCATCAGCCGGGCGACGTCGCGATTCTCTATCGGACCAATCAGCAAGCCAGTGAGCTCACCCTCGCGCTTCGCGAGCGGGGCTTGCGTTACCGGCTGCGTGGACACGCTGATCTCTTTGCCAGGCGCGAGGTGCGCGATGCCATCGCTTACCTGCGCCTTGCTCACGACCCATCCGACGTCGGGGCGCTTGCGCGGGTCGTCAACGTCCCTCCGCGGGGACTCGGTCGGATCGCCCAGAAACAACAACAGAGCCCGATCACTCTGGCCGAGTTGAGCGCGCTCGCGCAATCCGATGGCGTCCGGGCCGCACGCGGCGCGGAGGAACTGACGGCGCTGGTGGGCGAGATCCACGCACGAGCGCGCGATTGTTCACCGGCCGATGTCCTCACGCTGGTGCTGGCGCGGAGTGGATACCGTGATTGGCTTGCCGCTCAGCCGGACGGACCGGAGCGCCTGGCAAACCTCGAGGTGCTCACCGAAGTGGTCGGGCGTGCGTCAGATCTGACAAGTCTGCTCGACGACCTGGGGGACGACGAAACCTCGGGAGGATCCTCCGATGATGGTGACTGCGTGGTGTTATCGACGATCCATGGAGCCAAGGGCGGCGAGTGGCAGGTCGTTTTCGTCGTTGGAATGGAGGAGGGACTCCTCCCTCTCGATCGCGCACGGTCCGATCAAACGTCCGCCCAGGCATCTGTGGAGGACGAGAACCGGGTCGCCTACGTCGCGGTGACCCGCCCGCGGGAGCGCCTCTATTTGACCTGTTGCATGCAGAGACGGCACGGCTCACGTCTCGAACCGCGCCGTCCATCCCGCTTCCTCAGCGGCCTTCCGCTCGTCAGCGTCGAGCGTGCCGCTTGAAACTTCTTTGGAGAGGAATCCATGTTCAAGCGAATCGATATTGCTGCTCTCAAGCGCGATCATCCGATCACTGAGGTTGTCTCTCGATTTGGGATCGACGTTCGGCCGTCAGGTCGCGCGCTCGTTGGCCGCTGTCCGTTCCACCCGGACCACGGTCGTCCCAACTTCCACGTCTACTCCGCGACGGAGAGCTGGTATTGCTTCCGCTGCGCCGAGGGGGGCGACGTGATCCGCTTCGTGGAGCGCATCGCCGGCGTCAGTTTCCGCGAGGCAGTGGAGCTTCTCGACGGACCGTCGACATTGTGTCACGTGTCTCCGCCACGCAGCTTCCGAGCGGCAAAGCCGCGTTCCCGACCAGCACCCGTCCACGGCTCAGCGGAGCGTGCCTGCCTGGCCGCGGCGGTCGACGTCTACCACAATCGCCTCCTGGCCGATACCCGAGCGCTCGGGTACGTCGAGTGTCGGGGCATCGACCGCACAACGTTTGAAGGATGTCGTCTGGGTTTCGCCGCCGGCGATGAGCTGGTTGCCTATCTCCGTTGGCTCCGTCTGCCGGTGCAAGCCGCGGTCAGGGTCGGACTGCTCGGTCGTGACGGTCGCGAGTTCCTGGCCGGACGCGTCGTGGCGCCGGAGATTCGGGTAGGGCAGCCACTCTGGCTGGTTGGGCGGACGATCGACCCGCGCGACGTTCGGCCCAAATACCTCGGCTTGCCGGGCCGCAAGCC